>Ga0310811_10000273_pt1 | contig 73182 bp, 59 predicted proteins | sample YCmetagenome_FD_207642 | JGI IMG/M metagenome (GOLD analysis project Ga0310811, IMG submission 207642) | Soil microbial communities from experimental microcosm in Duke University, North Carolina, United States - YC | ecosystem: Engineered > Artificial ecosystem > Soil microcosm > Unclassified ... | reverse complement strand
CTGGCGGATCTTCCATGGGAGTATTCACATACTTCTCTGGGAACTCGAATGGTCGGCCGACCGTTTCCCGAGTAGATGGTTCTGGCGACTGGGCGGCATGGGTGTGAGGGGATTTTTCACATCGACCACCGCACCGACGAGGACTCGGGCCGAGCGCAGCGCACGCGTTCCCTCTGAGGTTGGGGTGCTCTCCTCGCCTGGCAGGCGTAGCCCGGTAACCAGGGTTCTGCCGGGGCCGCAAACAGCGGAGCGGATATTTACACCGGCGTGAGCCGTCGCTGTTTGCGGCCCCGGCGGGTTCCTGGTCGCCTTCGGTGCCAGGCGAGGAGAGCACCCCAACCGGACCCCACCCCCACCAACAGACCAAACCGCAGCCGGGCGGTGTTGTTGGGTGCTGTCTGAGCCGGCCCGCCGGAGGCGCTTTTGACCTTTATCGTTTCTGGTCCCGGGTGAAGGTGAGAGACACACAAACGCCGTAGGCCTGCGGACGTAGTGACCGAGGTACGAGGGAGCGTAGGTAGCGGGCCGAAGGCTAGGGCGGGTGGGCGGGGTATGTAATAAGTACTCGCCCCGGACGTAGGCGTGGTGCGGAGCGAGGAACGAGCGCAGCACTGCGCCGTAGGTAGGGGCGAACGACGGACCGTAGGCTCAGCCCCAGCGACTGGCCCCGGGCGAATTTTCACCCGGGGCCAAGTCGCTGGGGCTGGCTCGCTAGTTGCTACTTCACTTCGATCGGGACTGCTTCGGCTGCCTTGGCGGTTACCGGCTTGGCGGCTTTCGCGTCCTCGACGGTGTCCTGCTTCATGGAGGCTAGGAGTTGGCGGGCTAGGCCTAGGCCGGTGCCGCCCATGGTTAGGGCTCGGGCGAGCATGTCGTTGACGCCTTCGGCGCCGTTGAGGACGACCATGTGGTCGACTCCGGCGAAGGCGTCGGCGCCGGCCTTGACGATGGCGGGCCAGTTCTCGGCCAGCTCCTGGGCGATGACGGCTTCCTGGTTCTCGGCCAGGGCGGCGGCGCGGGCCTTGATGGCGTCGGCTTCGGCTAGGCCCTTGGCTCGCGCGGCTTCGGCTTCGGCGAGGCCCTTCGCCCTCGAGGCCGCGGCTTCCGCTTCGCCGGTGGCCCTCGTGGCTTCGGCCCTTGCTACGCCGCGGGCTCGGGTGGCGGCTGCGTCGGCTTCGGCTTCGGCCTTCACGCGGAGGGCGTCGGCGCCTGCGCGCAGTTCGGTCTCGCGGGCGTTGGCCTCGGCTTCGTGGACCTTGGACTCGCGTTGGGCTTGGGCGAGCGTGACGGTCTTGTAGGCCTCGGCGTCGGCGGGCTTGCGGACCTCCATCTGCAGCTGCTGTTCGCGCTTGTCGGCCTCGAGCTCGGCGACCTTGGTCTCCTGCACGACGACCTGCTGACGTGCCGCGGCCTCGGCGAGCGGGCCCGCCATCTTGGCCGTGGCCTGGGCCTGGTCGACCTCGGCCTGGTAGCCGGCCTGCTGGATGTTGGCGTTGCGGATCGCCTCGGCCTTGCGGGCGTTGGCCTCCGCCTCGGCCTCGGTGGCGGCGCGCTCGGCGGCCGCCTGGGCGATGCGGGCGTCGCGCTGGACGGCGGCGGTGTGCGGAGCCGCCAGGGCCTTGATGTAGCCGGTCGGGTCCTCGATCTCCTGGATCTGCAGCGAGTCGATGGTCAGGCCGAGCTTCTCCATCTCGTGTCCGGACGTGGCGCGGGTCTGTTCGGTGAGCCGCTCGCGGTCCCGGATCATCTCCTCGACGGTCAGGTTTCCCACGATCGAGCGCAGGTGGCCGGCGAGGATGTTGTGCACGCGCGCGTTCATGTTGCCCTGCTGGTCCAGGAACCGGCGGGCGGCGTTGGCGATGGAGACCAGGTCGTCGCCCACCTTGAAGATGACGACGCCCTTGACGTGCACCGGAATACCCTGCTTGGTGACGCAGTCCACCGCCAGGTCGGCCTCGTTCAGGTCGAGCGAGAGCCGCCGCACGGCCTGGACGCCGGGCATCACGAGCGTGCCGCGGCCGGTCACGATCCGGAAGCCCATCCCCTCGTCCACGCCGTCCACCCGGTGCTTGGCGCCCGAGATCAGCAACGCCTGGTTGGGCTCGGCCACCCGCCACATGGCCTTGAAGAGCGCGATGAGAATCAGGATCCCGCCGACGGCGACGACCGCGATAAGCAGTGCCAGAGGCACTTGAGGTCACTTCCCCCTGCTGTAGAAGGGGCCTGCGGCCTGCTGCCCTCGGCCCCATCCACAGGTGTACACCCGGCCGGTTCCGTACGCGACGGGCGCGTGTGTCTCGTGCGTCACACCGTCAGGGGCCTGCGTCGGTCAACAGATGCGGACCGTCAGAGCACTGTGACGTAGACCGTGCGCGGCGGGTGGTAGTCCATGACGACCACGACGGCGCCGACCGGGATCTCCTCGCCGGTCTCCGCCGCGTACGCCATGAATGCCTCGGCCCCGCCGCGCACCCGGACCATGACCTCCCCGACGAGCCCCGGCGCGATCCGCCCGGTGACCCGCCCCTGGAATCCGACCACTGCCGCTTCCCTCTCCCGGTCTTCCCTTGTCGGCCCGCTGCACTACGGCGGCCGTGTTCATCGTAGGACTCCAGCTCAGACCATGCCGCCCGGGTCGACGATGCGGTCGAATTCCTCCGCGCTGATGTGGCCGCTGGCGAGGGCCGCCTCGCGCAGGGTCGTGTTCTCGCGGTCGGCGCGGTGGGCGATCTCGGAGGCGTGGTCGTAGCCGATGGCCGGGGCGAGGGCGGTCACCAGCATGAGCGTGCGGCCGACGTACTCGTCGATCTGCCGCGTGTTCAGCTCGATCCCCTCGACGCAGTATTCGCGGAAGGTGCGGGACGCGTCGGCGAGGATCGTGGCCGAGTGCAGGAAGTCGGCGATGACGATCGGGCGCATCGTGTTGAGCTCGAAGTTGCCCTGCGAACCCGCGAGCGCGATGGCCGTGTCCTCGGCGAGCACCTGCATGCAGACCATCATCATCGCCTCGCACTGCGTCGGGTTCACTTTGCCCGGCATGATCGAACTGCCCGGCTCGTTCTCGGGCAGCCGCAGTTCGGCGAGCCCGGCGCGCGGTCCGGAGGCGAGCCAGCGCACGTCGTTGGCGATCTTCATCAGCACGACGGCGAGCGCCCGGAGCCCGGCCGAGGCCGCGACCATGGCGTCGAGTCCGCCGAGCGCGGCGAATTTGTTCGGCGCGGTGCGGAACGGATAGCCGGTGGACGCCGCGATCTCGGCCGCGATCTCCTCGCCGAAGCCGGGCGGCGCGTTCAGGCCGGTGCCGATGGCCGTGCCGCCCGCCGCGAGTTCGTACAGCCCCTCGGCCGATGCGGTCGCCTGCTCGGTCGCGCGCCGGAGCTGGTGCGCGTAGCCGGACCACTCCTGGCCGACGGTCAGCGGCACCGCGTCCTGCAGATGCGTGCGCCCGATCTTCACGACGTCTCGCCACGCCTCGGCCTTGGCCTCGATCGCCACGCACAGCAGTTCGACATTCGGCAGCAGCCGCTCGTGCAGCGCCCGGACCGCCGCGATGTGCATGGCCGTCGGGAAGGTGTCGTTCGAGGACTGGCACATGTTGACGTGGTCGTTCGGGTGGATCGGCGTCTTGCTGCCGAGTTCACCGCCGACCAGCTGGATCGCCCGGTTGCCGACGACCTCGTTGACGTTCATGTTCGTCTGGGTGCCGGAACCGGTCTGCCAGACGTACAGCGGGAAGTGTCCGTCCAGCTCCCCGGCGATCACCTCGTCCCCGACCCGCGCGATCAGCCGGGCCGTCCAGTCCTCCAGCCGGCCCGCGCGTCCGTTGACGACCGCCGCCGCCTTCTTGATGTGGCCGTACGCGTGGTAGACGGCCTTGGGCATCCGGTCGTCGCCGATCGAGAAGTGCAGCAGCGAACGCTGGGTCTGCGCGCCCCAGTACCGGTCCGCCGGGACCTCGATCGTCCCCATCGCGTCGGATTCGGTGCGCGTCCCGCTCGCGTCCACGCCGACCGGCAGGTCAAGGATCTCTGTCATACGTCAAGCTTCTCCCACCGCGGTGGCCAGCGCGCCGTGAAACGCCATAGGGTGGCGGGGTGTCGAACAACAATGATCTTGACCCCGCCGCCAGCACCCAGATGTTCCAGGCCTTCGTCGAGCGCGGCGAAGCGGCCAACCCCACCACCGCCGGACGCGCCGAGGCCTCCTCGGGCGGTTCCGGCAAGGTGATCGGCATCGTCATCGCCCTCGTGGTGGTCGTCGCCGTGATCGCCTTCGTCGCGCTGCACAAGTAGGGCGACCTCGGACCAGCAGTGGCCCGGGGCCCGGCCGATCCCTGTGACGGTCGGGCCCCGGGCCACTCGTGCTATCGAGAGATCCTATGACTGGGGGCGCGGGATCCGCTCCGGTTCCGAAACTTCCGGACAGTCTGGACGAATTCTAGATCAGTGCGCTACAACACCTCCGATGTGCCGACTTCCGACGGAACTCACCCATCCGTAGCGACGCACGCAGGAGGGCCCATGCCCACTCGGTCCCGCAATCGAAGAATCCTCACGGCCGCCGTGGCGTTCGCGCTGGCCACGCCGTTCGCCGCCGTCGTCCAGTCCGCGACGCCCGCCGCCGCGGCCTCGCTGACCACGGCCTGGCGGAACGGGGCCTTCTCGACCAACGTCGGCGGGGTGGTCTCGCGCTCCGACGTCGTGCTCGGCCAGCCCGACACCGCCTCGTCCCAGTCGCTCCCGCTCGGCAACGGCTCGCTGGGGGTCGCGGCGTGGGCGGCTAACGGATTCACCGCGCAGCTCAACCGCAGCGACACGATGCCGAACCGCCTCTCCCCCGGCCAGGTGCAGATTCCCGGCCTGGCCGCGATGACCTCGGCCTCGAACTTCTCCGGCTACCTGGATCTGTACAACGGCGTGCTGCACGAGTCGGGCGGCGGGATCACGCTGAACGCGTGGGTCGCGTCGGGCAAGGACGAGCTCGTCGTCGACGTCAGCGGCGTCAATCCGTCCACCGCGCAGACCGCCACGCTCAGCCTGTGGTCGGGCCGCTCCCCGTCCGCGACGACGTCCGGCGCCTACGCGAGTCTGGCGCAGACCTGGCAGGACAACGCGCAGACCGGCAACTCGGGCAAGACGTTCGGCGCGATGTCCACGATCACCGCGGGCGGCCAGAACGTGAGCGCGTCGGTGGTGAATTCGACCGCGGTCCAGGTCAAATTCACCCCGAACAGCGACGGCACCTTCCGGGTCATCGTCGCGGCCCCGACGTGGACCGGCGGCGATCCGGAGTCCGTCGCGCAGTCGCTGATCGGCGGCGACGCGACCGCGAGTTCGTCCTCGCTGCTCGGTGCGCAGTCGTCCGCGTGGAACTCGTTCTGGGCGAACAGCGGCCTGATCGAGATCAACTCCGCGGACGGCACCGGCCAGTACCTGGAGAATCTGCGCACGCTCTACCTCTACGACGAGGCCGCCAGCATGAAGGCGGGCGAGTACCCGGGCTCGCAGGCCGGGGTCGCGGACATGTTCGCGTACGACGAGGACCAGCAGGACTGGTACCCGGCCGGATACTGGGGCTGGAACCTGCGCGGCCAGATCGCGGCGAACATGAGCTCGGGCGACTTCGCGCTGAACACGCCGATCTTCGACATGTACCTGAACGACCTGCCCGCGATCGAGTCGTGGACCAGCGCGCAGATGGGCGGCAAGTCGGGGGCCTGCATCCCGGAGACGATGCGGTTCAACGGGAACGGCTACTACAACGGCGGCGGCAACACGCAGAACGCCTCGTGCGCACTCGCGTCCAGCCCGTCGTACAACGCTGAGGACATCACCACGGGACCGGAGATCGCGCTCTGGATCTGGCAGCAGTACCTGGACACCGGGAGTATCAGTTTCCTGCAGAAGTATTACCCGGTCCTGGAGCAGACCGCGATGTTCCAGCTCTCCTACCAGTCCGTCGGCTCGGACGGCTACCTGCACGCGACCGCGAACGCGCACGAGACGCAGTGGGCCGTGACCGACCCGACCGACGACATCGCCGTGGACCAGGTGCTGTTCCCGGCCGTCGTGCAGGCCGCGACGCTGCTGAACACCGACTCGTCGCTGGTCACGCAGTTGCGCACCGCGGAGAACGAGATCCAGCCGTATCCGCGGGCGAGCCAGTCCAGCCTCAGCACGCTGCTGGACGCGCAGCCGACCTCGCCGTCCGCGGTCGCGAGCATCGACGCCCAGGGCAACGACGTGATCGCCGACTCGTATCAGCCCTCGGCGACGCTGCACAACGGCGAGAACATCGGACTCGAGGCGGTCTGGCCGTACGGCGCGATCGGTGACAGCACCGTGGTCAACGGCGACAACCTGACCGCGCTCGAGGACCGCACCTACAACACGCGGCCGAACGTCAACAATCCGGACTGGAGCTTCGACGCCGTAGACGCCGCGCGGCTCGACATGGGCAGCCAGGTCGCCTCGGACCTGACGACCGTCACCGAGAACTACCAGGCGTACATCAGTGGCCTGTCGAACCTGTTCAACGGCAACGTCGGCGACGAACCGTACATCGAGCAGCAGTCCACCGTCGCCACCGCGCTCGACGAGGCGCTGGCGACGGACTACGACGGCACGCTCCGCTTCGCGCCGGCGTGGCCCTCCGGCTGGGACGCGTCCGGCACCGTAGCCATCCAGGGCGGCTCAAAGGTCGACGTCCAAGTGGAAGGCGGCACGCTCGCCACAGCGGCAATCCAGGCGGGCTCGACCACGACGATGACCGTGCGCAATCCGTGGCCGGGCGGAGCTCAGGCCGAGGTCGTCAACGGCTCAACGGGCGCCGTCGTCGTCTCCCCGACCACCGCCGCCACCTTCAGCCTCCCGGTCACGGCAGGCAGCACCTACCTGGTCGAGCAGCCTTCGAACCCGACCACCTCGATGACGTTCGCCCAGGTCACCGGCACCCAGGCGACCACCTGCAAGACCCTCGGCGGCAAGCAGATCGGCCTACCCAAGGCCACCGCCTTCAGCAGCCTCGCCGCCTCCTACAACGACATCGGCATCACCGCCGACACCAACACCGCCCCCGGCAACTGGGACGGCGGCGGCGCCAGCTTCTCCGAAACCGCCCTCACCAACGCAGGCGCGGGCCCCGGCGCCACCGTCAGCAGCGGCGGCCTGACCTACACGATGCCCACCGCGGCGGCCGGCACCAACGACAACACCGTCGCCGAGGGCCAGACCATCGACATATCAGGCTCTGGATCCAACTCCCACATCGGCTTCCTGGTCTCCGCCAGCTACGGCCCGGCCTCCGGCAACGCCACCGTCACCTACACCGACGGCAGCACCCAATCCGTCGCCCTCAACGCCCCCGACTGGTTCTCCACCACCGCCCCCACCGGCGGCACCGTGGCCGTCACCTCCGCCTACCAGAACCGCCAGGGCAACACGACGTACACCCACACCGCCGACATCTTCGCCGAGAGCTTCTCCCTAACCTCCGGCAAGACCGTCGCATCGGTAACCCTCCCACCCGGCTCCGCCCTGGCAACAGGCGCTGCGGCCCTGCACGTGTTCGACATCGTGGTCGGGTAGCTGGATAGCTATTGCGAGCTAGCTGTGCTCGGGAACTCGGTCGAGTGTGAGGCCGAAGTACGTGCTGTACGCAGCGAGGATCTGTGCGTCGTCCTCAAGCTCATCCTCGCTGCGTACGCCGCCTCGCGTGGTCGTGATCAGCCTGCGGCCCGCGAGCGTGATCATGCCGGTGTCGGTCAGGATCGTGCAGAACGGCGAGCGCGTGAAGTGGGACGTCGGCGAGTAGCGCTGGAACCCGTGCCCGATCGTGAAGTCCGCGAGTTCCCGAGGCCGCTGCTCGATCCGGTACTCAGGCGTCCCATCGCGGTAGACGTCGAGGTCACCCTCAGACGTCTCCTCAATGCGAAAAACGCCACCGGGATCCTTCTGCCCCCCACGCTCGTCCAGCCGCAGCGGAAACTCCGTGTGCCGCCCGAAGCCCACATCCACCAGCCACGGTTCGTCGAGGTCAACGCGCAGCGCAAGATGATCGAACGGCGCCCCGAACCCACGCTCCTTGCCGCCGTATACGCGCACGGCCAGCAGGCTCACCCGATAGCCGAGGGCACGCAGTAGTGCGGCGAAAATCCCATTCAGCTCATAGCAATAACCGCCGCGCCGCCGCGTGACGATCTTCTCGAAGAGCGCATCCTCGTCCAGAGGCACGTCCTCGCCGAGGTGGATGCTCAGGTTCTCGAACGGCACCGCGTGCAAGTGCCGACCGTGCAGAAGCCGCAGATACTCCGCATCGGCCGCACGGTCAGGACGCGGCATGCCGATCCGGTCAAGGTACGCGGTCACGGACGCTTCATTCATGTACCCGTTATCCCAGGCCCGGGATCGGACTGCCATCCGGCGCCGGACCGGCGACCGATCGGGACCAAGGGCCTAGGTCGGACGAGCCCGACGGTGCGGTACGACGAACGCCGCAGGCTCGCGGACGTAGCGAGTGAGGAGCGCCAGCGACGAGGGAGTGGAGGTAGCGGGCCGAAGGCTTGGGGCGGGTGGGCGGGGTAAGTAATCGGCCCGGACGTAGCCGCTGTCACGGAGCGAGGAACGAGCGCAGTGGTGGCGGCGTAGGTAGGGGCGAACGCGGGCCGCAGGGCGACGACGCAGCCCAAGTCCCACAGACGCCGCAGGCTCGCGGACGAAGCGACCGAGGAACGAGGGAGCGTAGGTAGCGGGCCGAAGGCTTGGGGCGGGCGGGTGGGTGCCCGGACGTAGGAGCCGGTGTGGAGCGAGGAACGAGCGAAACACCGGCGACGTAGGTAGGGCTGGTCGTCAAACGTAGGCCGACGCCCTTACGCCTGCTGCCGCGCCGGGCTGGGCACTACTTCCCGGTAGCGCTCGTGGGCGGTTTGGCGGGTTACGCCGAGTGCTGTGCCGATGAGTTCCCAGCTGAGGTCTTGGGCGCGGGCGGCGGCTACGGCGGTGGTGATGTGGGTGGCGATGTGGGATTGGGTGGTGCGGAGGGCGTTGATGACGGCTAGGGGGCGGCTGTCGAATTCTCCATCGGTGCGGGCTAGGTCCAGGGCGGTGATGAGGGACTCGGCTGCCTTGGCGGTGGTGAGGAGGTAGACGGTGACCTCGTCCATGTGGGCATTCCACTGGGTGCGGGCCTCGGCTTCGGCTGCGTCGGGGGACTGCGGGGCGTGGGGGACGCGGGCGCCGCGCCAGCCGCATACGCAGGTCGGTTGCAGCCATGCGGGGTCGGTGCCGGGGTCCTCGGCGGCGGTGCCGGTGGACCACCAGCCGTCGCGGAACTCCATCTCGAACCACTGGTTGCCGGTCGTGTACGTCGGGATCACGCCGTTGGGCAGCACGCCGACCGGGTAGCCCTCGTGCTGCTCGTCCGGCACGCCGTCGTAGAGCCAGCCCATTGCGTATCCCCCATCTGGCCGTCAGGATATCCTTACTCGTGAATGTATGGGACTCCTGACGTACGAGCAAGCCGGAGGTGGACGAGGTGGGCATGGCCGAGTGGGTCACGTCGTCGCAGCCGTATCTCGCGCCGGGTGGCGCCGGGTCGGTCGATCCGTGGCAGGCGGAGGCGGCGCGGGCGGGACGTGTCGGGGCGCATCGGCTGGTGCTGGTGGAGAGCCGGACGCCGCCTGCGCGGGTCGGTGCGCTGCTGGGGATCGGTCCGGATGAGGCGGCCGTGCTGCGGCGGCGGATCGTGACGTTGGACGGGGAGCCGGTCGAGGTGTCGGACTCCTGGTATCCGGCGGCGGTCGCGGCGGGGACGGCGCTGGCTTCGGATCGGCCGATCAAGGGCGGGGCGCTGCGGGCGCTGGCCGAGTTGGGTTATTCGGCGGCGCGGCACGTCGAGGAGGTGGCCGTGGTGGATCTTCCGGCGGAGTTCGCGGATGTATTGCGGGACTCACCGGTCATTGAACTCACCCGGACGAGTTACACGGCGGGGGACGTGGCGTTCGAGACCGCGGTCATGGTGATGAGTCGTGAGATGGCGCCGGGGGTGCCGCGGCGCCTTCGATATGAATTGAGAACGGAGTGAGGCGACGGGGCGGGGTGCGCCTCGTCGCCTCAAGACTTCCGTTCTACGTCAGCTCACGTTGAACGCCGTGTCGTCGATGACGAACGAGGTCTGGTACGCGCTGTCCTCGGTGCCGGTGAACTTCAGCGTGATGGTCTGGCCGGCGTAGGTGCCCAGCGTGGTGAAGGTGTGCAGGCTGTAGCCGGTGTTCGCGTTGAGGTTCGAGTACGTGTACAGCGTCTGCAGCACGGTGCCGGAGCTGCTCAGGACCTGCAGCTTCAGCGTGTCGTAGGCCGTGGTGGTGCTGGTCTCGGCGGTGTCGATGTGCATGTAGAAGGTGAACTTGTAGGTGGAGCAGCCGCTCGGGACGGCGACGGTCTGGGCGAGCGTGTCGGTGGTCGCCTTGCCGTAGCCGTCGAGCCACGCGTCCCAGGTGCCGCTGTGCGGGGGCTCGGTGCTGCTGTCCGCGATCACGCCGGAGGACGCGGTCCACGGGGCGGCGGTGCCGGTCTCGAAGCCGGGGTTGCCGAGCAGCTGGGCCGCCGTGCAGCCGGTGCCGCCGCCGCCCGAGGAGCTGATCGTCCAGGTGAAGGAGGCGGAGCCGGACGGGCCGGTGGAGTCGGTGGCGGTGACGGTGACCGAGTAGGTTCCGGCGGTGGTCGGGGTGCCGGAGATCGCACCCGTGCCGGAGCTGATCGACAGGCCGGCGGGCAGGCCGGTCGCCGAGTACGCGAGGGTGCCGCCGGCGGTGTCGGAGGCGGAGATCTGCAGGCTGGCGGCCGTGCCGACGGTGCCGGTCTGGCTGCCGGGGTTGGTCACCGTCACGGAGCCGGTGCCACCGCCGCCGGAGGAGCCGAAGTCGGTGTTGAACGCGCTCTCCACGCCGCTGATCACGCCGGAGTCGGACACGATCAGGCCGAGTTCGCGGTTGGCGGTGAGCGAGTTGGCGGTCATGTTCTCGGAGCCGAGGAACACCTTCGCGCTCGACGTGCCGTAGTCCGCGACGATCGTCTTGGCGTGCACGTAGAAGCCGGTGGACGACGTGTACGTGGTGACCTTCGCGCCCGCGGCCTCGATGTCGCTGATGCCGGTGGCCCACTCGTTGTTCTCGTTCTCGAGCACGGCGCGCACGGTCACGCCGCGGTTCTCGGCGGCCACGATCGCGTTGATCACGGCGCTGTCGGAGAACTCTTCCTGCTCGATGTCGAGCGTCTTGGTGGCGCCGTTGATCAGCGCGACGAGGTGCGACTGCGAGTCGGTCGGGGACCAGACCAGGTCGTCGCCGTCTCCGGGGGTGATGGAGGTCTTGGCGAAGTCGGCGTTGAACACGGAGGTGATCGCGTTCACGTCGTTCTGGTCGGTGTCGAAGACCCCGAAGTCGCGCGACGTGGAGTAGTACGTCGTGTCGAGGTTGCCGGTCGAGATGTAGGACTCGTCGCCGTCGACGGTGATGGTCTTCTGGTGGGTGTAGGTGAACGTCGACGACGAGTACGTGACGCTGACGCCGCCGGCCTGCAGCGCGCTGTACGCGGCACTGTTGACGGAGGTCTCCTTGCCGTCCAGGATGACGCGGACGGTGACGCCCGCCTTCTCCCGGGCGATCAGGTCGTTCTCCATGGTGGTGTCGCGCAGCTCGTACATCGTCATGTTGATCGAGCTGGTGGCCGAGTTCACGAAGTTGTAGATCGCGCTCTCACCCTGGTCCGGCAGGGTCAGCAGCGTGTAGGTGCCGGTGGCCGCGTGCGCCGGGGTGACGGCGAGCGCGCTGGCCGCGGCGGTCGCGGCGGCGGCGAGGCCGATGCCGAGCCGCCGCCTGGTCAGGGCGGTTCGATTGCTCTTTCGGGGCATGTGGGTAGCGCCTTCCGAGTTCGGTTGTGTTCCCCTGGTGTCGGGGCAGCATCCGGGAGGCTCCCCGGACGACACAGAGGGTTGATTACCCACGGGCACCCGGATCATGACGAATTCATGAACTGACGGACGGACGTACGTTGATCCCTAAGGCTTCAGGATGATCGCCTGGCCTCCCGCACCGGCCATGGCGAGCGCGAGGGTGGTGGACGCCGTGACCGGCTGCGCACCAACCAACACAGGGGTCTGATAGGGACTGGCGCCGGGCGTGCCGTCGGCGTAGATCGTGGCGGTGTACGTGCCGCCGCCGAGGAACGTGAGCGGGATCGAGAGCGTGCGCGCGGTCTCGTTGGTCATCGCGGCGAGGTACCACGTCGTGCCGCTGCGGCGGGCCACGGCGACGTACTCGCCGATGGCCCCGGCGAGGGTTCGGCTCTCGTCCCAAGTGGTGGGGATCGCGTCGAACCAGGGCAGGCCGGGCCAGTTGGCCGTGGTGGCGTACTTGGAGGGGACGTCGTACCAGTACAGGAAGTTCAATGGCTGATAGTAGACGCAGGCCATCGCCATCTGGTGGGCGTTGGTGGTCTGGTCGCGGGACTGGCCGTAGCAGATCGTGTAGTCCATCGGGCCGCCGATGTTGCGGGCGAACGGCAGCGTGACGTTGTGCGTGGCGGTCGGGAAGTGCTCGTTGCCGCGTACGCCTTCGAGCGTGATCCAGTTGGGGTACGTGCGCTCGTAGCCGAAGGGGCGCAGGTCGTCGTGCAGGTCGAGGACGAGCTTGTGCGCGGCCGCCGTCTGGATCCAGCCGGTGATCGTGTCGGTCATGGCCTGCGTGCCGTCGTTCACGAAGCCCAGCTTCACGCCCGCGACGCCCCAGCTTTCGTAGAGCGCGAAGAGGCTCGAGGGGTTGCTGAGTGCGAGTTGGTTGACGTAGAGGATCACGCCGATGCCGTTGCTCGCCGCGTACGCCAGCACCGTCGGCAGGTCGATGGCCGCGATCGCCGTCGTGGCGCTGGTCGTCGAGCCTTCGGGGCCGTACCAGCCCGCGTCGTACTCGATGTACTGGAGGCCGCGCGCGACGGCGAAATCCACTCCGGCGGTACCGGCCGCGGTGGTGAGCGCGCAGCGGAAAGCCTTGCCGGGCTTGATCCACGACGTGTCGGTCAGCGCGAGCGGCGCGGCGAGCGTCTGCACCAGTTCGGCGTTGTCGACGAGTTCGGCGTGCGTGGATCCGATCACGACGACGCGCCACGGGGTGGCGAACGGCGTGGTCACGGTCGATGTGGTCTCGACGGTGCCGGTGCCGCGACCGGTGTGCTGCATGAGGTAGGCGGCCAGCGTGTTCGTCTCGCCGGACACGGAGCTGAGCATCAGGCGCGGGTAGTGCAGTCGGGATGATTCGCAGACGCACGCGATCAGGCCGCTCGCGAGGGTCGCGGTCAGCGGGATGTCGGTGAGCGTACCGGTGTCCGTCGTGGAGGTGCCGGTGGACGGGATCGAGCCGGGCGCAACGATGTCGTATTCGTCCTCGTCCCGCGCGCTGTAGACGAGCGTGCTGTCCGGGAAGGCGAACGTGGTCAGCTCGCTCGCGATCGTGGCGCTGCCGGTGTCGAGCAGCACGTACCGGAAGGCGACTCCCTCGGCGTACGCGCGGATGATCACGCTGAAGTCGATCAGCGTGCTGACGTCCCGGAGGTTCCAGCGCATCTCCTGGTAGGCCTCGGTGACGCTCGCGTTGCGGCCGTACGTCGGGGACCAGGTGTCGTCGACGTGCCAGTGCTGGAATTCGGTGATGATCACGTTCGTGCCGAGCTCGGTTCCGTCGCTCAGGACGAGGCCGAGCGCGGAGGGTTCGACGACCGGAGTGCCGTGGCGCGCGGCGGACCAGCGCAGTGCGCCGCCGACCGTGGCCAGCGTGATCGTCGTGCTGCCGTCGAGCGAGGTCGCGGTGATCGACGTGTCGGCCGCTGCGCGTGCCGGACCCGCCGCGCCGATGCCGAGCGCCGCCGCCCCGGCCGTGGCCGCCGCGCCGCGCAGGACCGTTCTCCGGGAGACGTGCTGGACCATGTGCCACCTCTTCGTCGAGGAACCAACATGAACGAACGCGATCCAAGATCTTCGAGCTCTGATAAACAAAGTACAACGCGGCCGGGCGGGCGGCAATGCGCCGAGGGGAGGTCACGGCTTTGCTCCACGGAGGATTGACGCAACGCGACTTTTTTGTAGAGTGTGGCGCAGTCCACAGCAAAGGAGCTGAGATGATCAGACGCTCGCGGATCCTGGCGTGCGCGTTCGCGCTGGCCATGGCGGCCGGCGGGACGAGCGCCGCCGCCTCGACGACGATGTCGGTGGAGCGGGGAGAGGGCGACTCGTGCGCCGGAGTGGCGGCGCCCAGTGTGCCCGGCGCCGTGGTCCAGTCGATCAGCGCCGCGTACGTCGCGGCCGGGACGGACCAGAATCCCGGCGGCACGCCGATTCCCGACGTTCCCGCGCACTGCGCGGTGAGCCTCTACCTCACCCACCCCGGCGCGAACGACCACGTCCTCGTCGAGGTGTGGCTGCCCACGAGCGGCTGGAACGGACGCTTCGAGGGCACCGGCGGCGGCGGTTACGCGGCCGGTCAGTTCGACACCGCGCTGGCACCCGCGATCCAGGGCGGGTACGCGGCCTCCTCGACCGACGCGGGCGTGGGCGGCAATGTGCTGAGTCCGGCGGCGTGGGCGCTGAACGCGAACGGATCGGTGAACACCGCGCTGCTGACCGACTTCGCCTACCGCTCCGTGCACGACATGACCGTCGCCGCGAAGCAGATCGTCGCCGCGTACTACGGCCGGACCGCCTCCTACGCGTACTGGAACGGCTGCTCGACCGGCGGACGGCAGGGCCTGATGGAGGCGCAGCGCTTCCCGACCGACTACAACGGCATCCTCGCCGCCGCGCCCGCGATCAACTGGGCCGAGTTCATCCCGGCCGAACTCTGGCCGCAGGTCGTGATGAACCAGGAGAAGGATTTCCCCTCGTCCTGCGAGTTCAACGCCTTCACCCAGGCGGCGGTCGCGGCCTGCGACAGGTCCGATCCGGTCAACGGCGGGATCATCGACGACCCGGCGAAGTGCGGATTCGACCCGCGCAGCCTGGTCGGCAAGACAGTGGTCTGCGACGGGAGGACGCTGACGATCACGGCGGCCGACGCGAACGTGGTGCGGCTGATCTGGCAGGGCCCGAAGACGCCGCAGGGCAGGCAGCTCTGGTACGGCCTGACGAAGGGCGCGCCGTTCGACGGGCTCGCCGGAACGACCACGACTGCGGGCGGAACCGGCGTGGGCGCGCCGTTCCCCATCTCGGCGTCGTGGATCAGCTACTTCCTCAAGCAGGATCCGTCCTTCGACACCTCGACGATCACGTACGCGCAGTTCACCCGGCTGTTCGACCAGTCCGTGCGCGAGTACGACCAGATCATCGGCACCGCGGACCCGGACCTCGGCGCGTTCGAGGCGGCGGGCGGAAAGATGATCACCTGGCACGGCTTGGCCGACCAGCTGATCTTCCCGCAGGGCACGGTCGACTACTACCAGCGCGTCCAGGCCGCAACCGGCGGCGCGCGCAACGTCTCCTCCTTCTACCGGCTGTTCCTCGCCCCCGGCGTGCAGCACTGCGGCGGCGGCAACGGCCCGGCGCCCACCGATCCGCTGTCCGCGCTGACCACGTGGGTCGAGCACGGCAAGGCCCCGGCCACGCTGTCGGCCTCGGTCACGACCGCGAACGGCGCCGTCATCACCCGCGACCTGCACGCCTACAAATAGTCTACGCAGTATTGACGTAGCAGAGTGAATTTGTAGAGTATTAGACAGTCCGAGACGTGGAGGAAGAACGATGACCGAGGCCGCCGCGCAGGTGGAGTTCCGCACCGCACCGTCCCGCTATCGGCACTGGCGGCTCGCCTTCGACGGCCCGGTCGCCACGTTGACCATGGATGTGGACGAGCGCGGCGGCCTGGTCCCCGGCTACGAACTGAAGCTCAACTCCTACGACCTCGGCGTGGACATCGAGCTCTACGACGCCGTGCAGCGGCTGCGCTTCGAACATCCCGAGGTCCGCACGGTCGTCGTGACCGGCGGCAAGGAGAAGATGTTCTGCGCCGGGGCGAACATCCGGATGCTCGCGGCCTCCGCGCACGCGTGGAAGGTCAACTTCTGCAAGTTCACCAACGAGACGCGCAACGGCATGGAGGACGCGACCGAGCACTCCGGCCAGACGTACCTCGCCGCTGTGAACGGAACGGCGGCCGGCGGCGGCTACGAACTGGCGCTGGCCTGCGAGCACATCATGCTGGTCGACGACCGCTCCTCGGTGGTCTCGCTGCCGGAACTGCCGCTGCTCGGCGTGCTGCCGGGCACGGGCGGGCTCACGCGGGTGGTCGACAAGCGCCACGTGCGCCGCGACCTGGCCGACTATTTCTCCACCCGCTCCGACGGGATCGCGGGCGCGAAGGCGGTGCGTTGGCGGCTCGTCGACGAGACGGTCCCGCGGCCGAAGTGGGAGGCCACGGTCGCGCAACGTGCCACGGAGCTGGCCGCGCGCTCGAATCGGCCGACGGACGCGAGCGGCGTGGCGCTGACCGAGCTGGCGAAGTCCCGTGGCGCGGACGAGATCGGATACCGGTACGTCAGCGCGCGAATCGATCGAGCGCGCGGGGTCGCGGAGATCACCGTGCTGGGGCCGGAAACCGACGCGCCGTCGGACATCGCCGCCGTGCACGAGCAGGGCGCCGACTTCTGGACGCTGGCCGTGACCCGCGAGCTCGACGATCTGATCCTCGACCTGCGCGCGAACGAGAACGAGATCGGCACGTGGGTGCTGCGCACGAAAGGTGACTCGGGCAGAGTCCTGGCGTACGACGCGCTGCTGCTGGACAACGCGGACGACTGGCTGGCCAACGAGATCCGGCACTACCTCAAGCGGACCCTCAAGCGCCTCGACGTGACCAGCCGGAGCATCATCGCCCTGATCGAGCCGGGCAGTTGCTTCGCCGGTTCGCTGCTGGAGCTCGCGCTCGCCGCCGATCGGACGTACCAGCTGTTCGGCGTGTTCGAGGACGTCGATCCGAGCGCCGAGCCCGCCGCGATCGTGCTCGGTCCGATGAACGCGGGACCGCTCCCGATGGGCAACGGCCTGACCCGGCTCGCGACCCGCTTCTTCGGCGACGACGACGCGCTGGCCGCTGCGCAATCCGCCGAGGGCAAGCCGCTGCTCGCCGAGGAGGCCGACCGCCTCGGCCTGGTCACCTTCGCGCCCGACGACATCGACTGGGACGAGGAGGTCCGCATCGCCGTCGAGGAGCGCACCAGCTTCAGCCCGGACGCGCTGACCGGCCTGGAGGCGAACTACCGCTTCGCGGGTCCGGAGACGATGGAGACCAAGATCTTCGGTCGGCTCTCCGCCTGGCAGAACTGGATCTTCACCCGCCCGAACGCCTCCGGGGAGACCGGCGCCCTGCGCGCGTACGGCACCGGACGGCGCGCCGACTTCGACCGCAAGCGAGTGTGACCCCGATGACGATGACGGCCGACTACTCCGAGAAGATCCCGAACAACGTCGACCTGCACGAGGACCGCCGCCTGCAACGCGCCCTCGAATCCTGGCAGCCGAACTTTCTGTCCTGGTGGGACTCGATGGGCCCGACGCTGCCCACCGAGGACGTGTATCTGCGCACGGCGATCAACGTGGGCCGGGAGGGCTGGGCGCACTTCGGGCACGTGGCGATGCGCGACTACCGCTGGGGCATCTTCCTCGCCGAGCGCGACCCGGACCGGCGCGTCGGCTTCGGGCAGCACATGGGCGAACCGGCGTGGCAGCAGGTGCCCGGCGAGTACCGCGCGGACCTGCGGCGGCTGATCGTGATCCAGGGCGACACCGAGCCGGCGTCCGTCGAACAGCAGCGCAACCTCGGCGCGACCGCCCCGAGCCTCTACGACCTGCGCAACCTCTTCCAGGTCAACGTGGAGGAGGGCCGTCACCTGTGGGCGATGGTCTACCTGCTGCACGCGTACTTCGGCCGGGACGGGCGCGAGGAGGCCGAACTGCTGCTGCACCGCAACTCCGGCAGCGAGGACTCGCCGCGCATCCTCGGCGCCTTCAACGAGGAGACGCCGGACTGGCTGTCGTTCTTCATGTTCACCTACTTCACCGACCGCGACGGCAAGTACCAGCTCGGCACGCTCAAGGAGTCCGCCTTCGACCCGCTCTCGCGCACCTGCGAGTTCATGCTGAAGGAGGAGTCGCACCACATGTTCGTCGGCACCACCGGCATCGACCGCGTCGTCGAGCGCACGGCGCAACTGATGTGCGAGAACGACACCGACGAGGTCGTGGCGCACGGCGGGATCCCGCTGGACACGATCCAGAAGTACCTGAACTTCCACTACTCCGTCTCGCTCGACCTCTTCGGCTCGGAGACCTCGACGAACGTGGCGAACTATTTCACCGCGGGCATCAAGGGCCGCTGGGCGGAGGGCCGCCGCAAGGACGACCACAAGCTCACCGACGACGCGATCCTGGTGGACGCGGTCATCGACGGGAAGGTCGGCCAGTCGGAGGTCGCGGCGCTGGTCGGGCTCAACACGGACCTGCGCCGCGAGTACATCGACGACTGCCAGAACGGCGTGACCCGCTGGAACCGCATCCTGGAGACCGCGGGCCTGCCGCAACGGCTCCACCTGCCGAGCGTCGCGTTCAACCGCCAGGTCGGCGCGTTCGCCGGGATCGAGGTCACCCCGGACGGTGCCACGGTCTCGGCGGACGAGTGGGAACGCCGCAAGGGCGAGTGGCTGCCGACGGAGGTCGACAAGACGTACGTCCGATCCCTGATGCAGCCGGTGCACGAGCGCGGGAAGATCGCCGCGTGGATCGCCCCGCCGCGCCAGGGGATCAACGGAAAGCCGTTCGACTACGAATATGTTCACTTGGCCTAGCGCAAAGGTGCGCCCATGAACGAAGTATTCAACGCGTGCTCTTATCTCCTGGACCGGCATCTCGAGACCGGCGGCGGCGACCGGATAGCGCTGACGACCAGCGCGGGCGGGGATGTCACGTACCGGGCCTTGCACGAGCGCGTGGTGCGCACGGCAGCCGGGCTGCGGGCGAGCGGCCTGCAGCCCGAGCAGCGTGTGCTGATGTACATGGCAGACTCGCCGGAGTTCGTTACGGTCTTCCTCGCGGCGATGCGCATCGGCGCGATACCCGTGCCGGTCTCCACGATGCTGCACGCGGACGGTCTCGCCGACCTGCTGCGCGATTCGCATGCACGATTCCTGGCCGTGAGCGGCGAATTCTCGACGACGGCGGCGAAGGCGGTGGCTCAGGCGCAGTCGCCGGATCTGGTCGCCGTCCTCAGCGGAGACGCACTGACCACCCTCGCGCGGCACGAACCGCTGGACGCCCCCTACCCGACGACCGCCGACTCCCCCGCCTTCTGGCTCTACACCTCCGGCACCACCGGCACGCCGAAAGCCGCGATGCACCGGCACGGCTCGATCCGTGTGGTCTGCGAAACGTACGGAGAGCAGGTCCTCGGCATCCGGGCCGAGGACCGCTGCCTGTCTGCGGCGAAGGCGTTCTTCGCGTACGGACTGGGAAACTCGGTCCTCTTCCCACTGGCGGCCGGCGCGACCGCGATCCTCGAACCCGCCCCGTCCCGCCCGCAGACGCTCGTCGACCGGGCCCGCGAACTCGGCGCCACGCTGTTCTTCGCGGGCCCGACGTTCTTCGCGAACATGCTGCACACCGACCTGCCCGCCGACGCCCTCTCCGGCGTACGGCTGAGCGCATCGGCCGGCGAGCCGCTGCCGGAGGCCCTCTACCGACGCTGGACGCAGCACTTCGGCATCGACATCCTCGACGGCATCGGGATGACCGAGATGCTGCACATCTTCCTCTCCAACCGCGAGGGCGCCGTCCACCCCGGCACGACCGGCGTCGCAGTACCCGGATACGACCTGCGCATCCTGGACGACGAGGGCCACGAGGTCTCCCCCGGAACGCCGGGAACGCTCCACGTGCGCGGCGCCTCGATGGCCACGGGCTACTGGTCGCGCTACGCGGCCACGCAGCACGTCTTCCAGGGCGAATGGCTCTGCACCGGCGACACGTACGTGCAGGACGCGGAGGGCTACTACGCCTGCCTCGGACGCACCGGCGACATGATCAAGGCAAGCGGCATGTGGGTCGCCCCCGCCGAGGTCGAGACGCGCCTGCTGCAGCACCCTGCGATCGACCAGGCAGCCGTCGTGGCCACCGTGGACGCGGACGGCCTGGAGAAGCCCGTGGCCTACGTCGTCCTCGCGCCGAGCCGGTCGGTCCGGCCAGCCCAATCAGCCCAATCAGCCCTCGAGGACGAGCTCATCGAGTTCTGCCGCGAGGGCCTGCCGTCCTTCAAGCGCCCGCGCCGGGTCATCTTCCTCGACGCCCTGCCGACCACCGCGACCGGCAAGGTCCGCCGCGTCGAACTGCGTGCGGCGGCCGTCGGCCTCCTCGGAGAAACCCCGTGACCGTGGACTGTGATCTGCTCATCATCGGCGCCGGACCAGTGGGCCTGTACGCCGCGTACTACGCCGGATTCCGCGGCCTCACGACCGCCGTCGTCGACTCGCTGCCGGAGGTCGGCGGCCAGGTCACGGCGATGTACCCGGAGAAGCCGATCTACGACGTGGCCGGATTCCCCGCGGTCAAGGGCCGCGACCTCGTCTCCGGCCTGGCCGCCCAAGCCGAACGCTTCGCCCCCACATACCTGCTCGGCGAACGCGCGGAATCCCTCGCCCGGGACGCCGACGGCGAAATCTCCATCACGACGCACACGGGCACGGAGATCCACTGCCGCGCCATCGTCGTCAGCGGCGGCATCGGCACCTTCACGCCGCGTCCGCTCCCGGCCGGCGAGACGTGGCTCGGGCGCGGCCTGTCCTACTTCGTACCCTCACTCGCCGCGCACGCGGATCAGGACGTCGTCGTGGTCGGGGGCGGGGACAGCGCGTGCGACTGGGCACTGAGCCTGGAGCCGATCGCGCGCTCGGTCACGCTCGTGCACCGACGTGCCGCATTCCGCGCGCACGAACACAGCGTGGCCCAACTCCGTTCGTCCAGCGTCGAGATCATCACCGACGCCGAGGTCACCGGCATTCACGGCGAGCAGCACGTGGAGTTCGTGGACGTGACCGGTCCAGGTGGAACGGCACGTCGTCCCGCCAAGGCCGTGATCGCAGCCCTCGGATTCACCGCGAACCTCGGCCCGATCCGGAGTTGGGGCATCGAGGTCGTCGCGAACCGCTACCTCCCCGTGGACACGACGATGGCGACACGCGGCGTGCCCGGCGTCTTCGCGGCCGGGGACATCACCGACTACCCCGGCAAGGTGCGGCTCATCTCGGTCGGCTTCGGCGAGGCGGCGACCGCGGTCAACAACGCCGCCGTGCTGATCCGGCCCGACGAGGCGCTCTTCCCCGGCCACTCGTCGGACGCCGCGCCCGCCGCCGCCCTCGTCTGAAAGGAGAACCGCCGCCATGCCGTACGTCATCGCCGCGGCCTGCATCGATGTCATGGACCGCTCGTGCATCGAGGAGTGCCCCGTGGACTGCATCTACGAGGGCGAACGCAAGCTGTACATCAACCCCGTCGAGTGCATCGACTGCGGCGCCTGCGAACCGGCGTGCCCCGTCTCGGCGATCACCCAGGACCGACGCGTGCCTGCCGAGCAGCGCGAATTCGTGGCCGACAACGCCCGCTTCTTCGCCCAGCCGCTGCCCGGACGTGACGCGCCGCTCGGACCGGCCGGCGGCGCGAACGTCGTCGGCCCACTCGGCGTGGACACCGACTTCGTCGCCGAATACCAAGCTACGTCCAGTGCCGAGACCGAGGCCGCGTGATGCTCGACGGCAGGATGCTGATCGACGTCCACCTGCACGCCGCGCGGCTGCCCACCCTGAAACCGGCGTGGCGCGCGTGGGCCGAGCAGTTCGGCGACCGCGAGCTGCTCGCGAGGCTCTACGACGAGTCCGGCACGCTGCGGCCCGACGAATTCGACACGTATCTCGCGGACGAGGGCGTGGACGTCGCGCTGCTGCTGAGCGAGTACAGCCCCAAGGCCACCGGAATCCAGCCGATCGAGGACCTGCTGCCCGCCGTGGAACACAACCCGGCGCGCATCCGGCCGATCGCGAACATCAACCCGCACTACCACTACCCCGTCGACGAGGAGCTGCGCCGCCAGCTCGACCTGGGCGCCGTCGCCTGCAAGATCCACCCCGTGCACGCGGGCGTCGCCGCGAACGACCGCAGCCTCTATCCCGCATACGAGGTCTGCCAGGCGGCCGGAATCCCGCTCGTCGTGCACTGCGGCACCAGCTCCTTCCCCGGCTCGGCCAACAAGTACGCCGACCCCGTCCTCCTCGACGACGTCCTGCGCGACTTCAGAACCCTGAACATCGCCCTGGCCCACGGCGGCCGCGGCTGGTGGTACGACGCCGCCGCCTTCCTGGCCCTGTCCAACGACCGCGTCTGGCTCGAACTCTCCGGCCTCCCGCCCACGCGCCTGAAGTCCTACTACGCCCGCCACGACTGGCCCCGCCTCACCCGCAGGATGATCTTCGGCACGGACTGGCCCGGCGTCCCCGGCATAGCCAAGAACGCCCGCGCCGTCGCCGCCCTCTGCCCGGACGAGGAGACCGCGGCCCTGGTCCTGGCAGGCAACGCGGTCCACGTCTACAACCTGAAGGTCGGGGCGGAGTAGGCGGGGTGCGGTCGGTGCGCCCTATCGGCTGCGGCTTCGGCCTCAGCTTCGGCTGCGGCCCAGCAGCGCCATGACCTCGTCGAGACGTTGGCGCGCCCACTGGTAGGGGCCGGGGTCGGTGTGGCCGCGGTAGACGGTCTCGATCACCATGACGAGCATCAGGTGCAGGCAGTAGAGGCGGCGGCGGACGGTTTCGGGCTCGGTCAGTGCGGGCCGGCCGTAGCCGCGCATGAAGTGGACGGGGTCGCCGAAGGCGTCGGGGAGTTGGGTGCCCGCGAAGCCGACCTCGATGAGCGGGTCGCCGAAGAAGGCGCGCTCGTGGTCGATGACGCAGGCGATCTCCCCGTCGCGGACCAGGACGTTGCCGTCCCAGAGGTCCCACTCCACGAGGCGCGGCTCGGTCACCTCGTCCAGGCTCGCGGCGTGCTCGGCGAGGACGTCGCGCACGGTGTCGTAGTCCCAGCCCAGATCGACGTTTCGCCGTTCGCCGTCCACGAGCACGTCCTCGACGATGCCGGTGAACACGCGTCGCCACGAGTCGTCGCCGGGGCCGGTGAGCGGGCCGAACGCCGTGCCGCGGACGGAGTTGATCTGCCGGTTGAGCCCGCCGACCTGCGCCTTGTACGCGGCGCGTTCCTCCGGCGGGAGGTCGGGGCCGATGACGCCGAGATTCTCCCCCGCGACGAACGGCATGAAGAACCAGTCGGCGTCGCAGAGTTCGTGGCTGCTGTCGGCGAAGTCGACGCGAGGCAGCGGCACGGTCGTGTGCTTGCCGATCAGGTTCAGCGCCGCGAGTTCGATCTGCATCGCGCCGCGCTCGTAGGTCATCACCTCGACCTCGGGCGGCGGCGCGATCTTCAGCACGGCCTCGTACCCGTCGCGCAGCCGGACGCGGTAGGCGACGTTGAACCAGCCGTGCCCCAGTTCGCTGAACCAGTTTTCGCCATCGGGCGCGCGGTCATCACCGTACGCCCGCGCGATCATGGCCCGCAGAACCTCCGGCGCCTGCCGGTATTTCGTGATGCTCTCCATACCCTCACCCCTCCCCCGCCAGCTCCGTCCACCGGCTCAGCGCCGTGGCGTGCCACTGCAGGTGCAGGTCGTCGAAGACGTTGGCGGCGCGCAGGCCGATCCAGTGCGGCGGGAGCAGGTCCATCGGGAGCTGGGGGTCGAGGCGGGGGAAGCGGCGCCATTCGTCGACGAGGCGGATCTGGGCGAAGAGGATTTCGTCCGGAGTCGTGGGGCGCAGGCCGGCGAAGGCCGCGACGAACTCCTCGTAGGCGTCGGCGAGTTCGCCGAGGTGCCACGCCTGCTCGACCATGTCGCGCTCGTTGCCCACCGCGGCGAAGGGGCCGCTGAAGGAGAAGGCCGCGGCGTCCAGGCCCAGTTCGGTGACGACGTGCTTGGCCTCGGCCTCGCGGCCCGGGTGCGGGCTGATCCAGACGCCGGGGGCCGGGCTGCCGAGTCCGGCCCAGGTCAGGCCGTTGCGCAGGCGGTGGCGCAGGTCGCGCTGGGACTCGGGGACGCTGACGAGCAGCACCAGCCAGCGGCCGTCCCAGGACTCGCGCTCGCGGCCGAAGGAGTAGATCCGCTCGGCGCCCTCGGTCAGCAGGGTCCTGCCGTGCTCGGTCACGTTCCAGCGCACGCGGCGGCCGACCCGCTCGGCGGTGATCCAGCCGTCGGCGCCCATCCGGTTCAGCGCCTGGCGCGCGGCCTTCTCCTCGACGCCCAGGCCGGTCGTCAGCACGTACAGCAGCGCCGAGGTCCACACGGCCGCGCCGGACGGACGCACGTATTCGCCGAAGACCGTCAGTAGGATGGACCGTGCGCTCCGTGCCCCGGTCTGCTGCCTGCGGGTGAAGGACGGCACCGCGATGTCCGGAAGGCCCTCGTCGTCCGCCGTCATGGAGCGGATTCTACCGGAGACGCGGGAAGTCTCCCGGAGTGTTGTCATCATGGTTACACTCGGCGGGTGGTCGTCCCTGGTCTGGTCAGAACGGAGTGCTGGTGAATCGTCCTCGGCCGCGCTGGGCGCCCGACTCGGTGGACATCGAGCGGCCGTCCGCCGCACGCATGTACGACTACTTCCTGGGCGGCTCGCACAACTTCCTGGCCGACCGGCGGCTCGCGGAGGAGTACCTGCGCGTGCTGCCGGAGATGCCGGTGATCGCGCAGGCGCAGCGCGGGGTGCTGCACCGGGCGGTGCGGTTCATGGTCGAGTCCGGCATCGACCAGTTCCTCGACCTGGGCTCCGGGATGCCGACGACGGGCAACGTGCACGAGATCGCGCAGGCGCTGAACCCCGATGTGCGGACCGTGTACGTGGACGTCGATCCGGTGGCGGTGGCGCACGGCCGGGCCCTGCTGCGCGATGACGTGGGGAACACCGGCGTCGTGCACGCGGACCTGCGCGACCCGGGCTACGTGCTGTCCCAGCCGGAGGTCGGCGAGCTGCTGGACCTGTCGCGCCCGGTCGGCGTGCTGATGATCGCGGTGCTGCACTTCGTGGGCGACGGCGACGACCCGGTCGGCGTGGTCGGCACGTACCGGGACGCCACGGTGCCGGGCTCGTTCCTGGCGCTCACGCACGCGACCAGCGACTACCGGCCGTCGATGGCGAAAGACGCCGAAGAGGTCTACCGGCGGGCCAGCCATCAGATCCACTACCGGACGAAGCGGGAGATCGGCGCGCTGCTCGCCGGATACGAACTCGTCGAGCCGGGTCTCGTCGACTTGATCAAGTGGCGCCCGGAGCCGGATGCGGGGCCTGATCCGCTCGGCGGCGACGTGACCCGGTACTCGGGGTACGCGGCGGTCGGCCGCAAGTCGTAGCGGCAGGTGGGCGGCGCCCCGCCCACCTGCCGCCCACGACTACTTCGCGACGGTGCGGTCGCGCTTGATGGTGAGTTTGCCGTTCTTGATCTGAGCCAGCCGGGGGACGCGCCGGGCCAGTTCGGAGTCGTGCGTCACCATGATCACCGTGAGGCCTCGTTCCTGCCAGAGGCGTTCGAGCAGGCCGAAGATGTCGTCGCGGGTGTCCTCGTCGAGGTTGCCGGTCGGCTCGTCGGCGAGGATCACCTTCGGTTCCTTCACCAGCGCCCGCGCGATCGCGACACGCTGCTGCTGACCACCGGAAAGCTCGGTCTGCAGGTGGTGCAGCCGCTCGCCCAGGCCGACTTCCTCGAGGGCCTTGGCGGCACGTTCGCGACGGTCGGCCTTGGCGATCCCGAGCGGCACGAGCGCGGTCTCGACGTTCTCCTGCGCCGTCAGCGTCGGAATCAGGTTGAAGCCCTGGAAGATGTAGCCGAAGTTCTGCGCGCGCAGCTTCGTCAGCTGCATCTCGCCCATCTTCGCGAGCTCCTGGCCGTCGAACTGCAGCGAACCATCGGTCGGACGGTCCAGGCCGCCGAGCAGCTGGAGCAGCGTCGACTTGCCGTGACCGGTCGGGCCCTGGATCGCGAGCATGTCGTTATCCGGGATCTCGACGTCCACACCCTGCAGCGCGTGGACCTTCTCGCCCTTCTTCTTGCCCTGGTAAACCTTCGTCAGACCACTGATCTCATACATCGATCTCTCCTTTCACGCGACCTTGGCGAGGGCATCAGCAGGACGCAACGACGACGCACGCCACCCGCCCAGACCACCGGCGATCAGACCACCGAGCACGGCCAGGCCGACCGCGAGCAGCAGGATCTTGACATCGACGGGGGCAGTGAGGTGCACGACCACGTCGCTGGCGCCGTTGCGTCCGGCGAAACCACCGCCGCCACCGCCTCCGCCGCCCTGGAAGCCGCCGCCCGCGGTGTTGCTGGCGCTGCTGGTGGCGGTGGACGCGGTGAGCGTGGGGGCCACCTTGTCGATGGCGAACGCTCCGGCGAAGCCGAGACCGATGCCGACGAGGCCGCCGACCAGACCGGTCACGATCGACTCGCCGAGCACCTGGCGCACGACGCGACTCGACGTCCAGCCGATCGCCTTCAGCGTGCCGAACTCACGAGTACGACGACCCACCGCCGACATCGTGAACAGCGCCGCGACCAGGAACGCCGCGAGCAGCACACCGATAGACAGCCACTTGCCGAGGTTGTTCATCAGGGACGCGGTCGAGGAGAGGGAGCCGCTGACGGAGTTGGCGAGCTGCGCGGACGTGGAGACCGTCGAGCCGGAGGCGGTCTTGGAGATCGCGCTGGCCACGGAGGTGATCTGCGTGCTGCTGGCCGCCTTCACGTAGATCGTGGTGACCTTGCCCGTGTCGCTGGAGATCTTCTGCGCCTCGGTCAGCGGGAGGAAGTAGTCCTCGCTCGACGAGGTGGTCACGATGCCGACGACCTTGAAGCTGGTGCCGCCGAGCTTCTCCGTGGCGCCGACCTTGATGTTCTGCTGCGTCGCGTAGCTGGAGTTGATCACGGCGACCGCGGAACTCGCGTCGCTCGCGGCCAGCTGGCGGCCGGAGGAGAGGGTCACCGAGGACATCGGGCCGATCGTCATGTCACTGACGTCCACGCCCTGCATCGTCGTCTGGTTGAAGCTGAAGTTCCCGGACGGCGGACCGGCCCGGAAGCTGCCCCCGGAACCGCTGCCGCTGCCGCCGCCGCGCCCGGTGCCGCCGGTGGGCTGTGTCCCGGGCGACTGGGTGAAGGACTGCGTCAGCGAGCCGCTGACATTGAAGTCGACCAGCGAGATGCTGCCGACCGCGCCGGAGACCCCGGACAGCGCCTTGATCTTCGTCAGCGTGGTGGTGGCGAGCGTGCCGGTGCCGGGGGCGACCCGGGCGGTGTCCTGCGAGGTGCTGGTGGTCTTGGTGCCCGTCGTCGTCTGCGTCTGGCCGGTGATGCCGAAGGACTGCGGGCCGCCGGTGCCGCGCGCCGCGGTCTGCGTCACGGTGATGTCGGTGCCCACGCCGTACAGCGACTTGAGCACGTCGTTCTGGGCCACCTTGACGCCGGAGGACGCCGCGCTGACCGCGATCGTCAGTCCGATGCCAAGCGCCAGGCCGAGCGCGATGACGAGGGCTTGGCGACTGCGCCTGCGCAGCTCCCGGCCCAGATAGGTGAAGAACATCTCTATGGCCCCTGATGAGTAGGTCGAGGACATACGTTTACGACCTAGGAATGTGGACCCGACGCCTTCGCGCGGAGTTAAGCCCCAATGAGAATGGGATGAGTGCCGCCGCCGCGATATGATTCTTGGCTTAATTTAAGGCGGAAAAGGACTGGGGAGCGGGCCTTCGGCGGCGGCTCCGGGGCCGGGCGGCGCTCCGCTATGCTGGCCGGATCCTGGCGCGCGGTGGAGCGCGGCGACGGGTGGGGGAGGTTCACATGTCTAATACGGAGCAGGACCCGGTCGCGGCGGCGCGCGCGGAACTCGCCGAGGCCGAGGGGGTGTTCGGGCCCGGTCATCCGCACGTGACGAAGGTGCGGATCAAGCTGGCCGAGGCGCTGAACTCGGCCGGCCGGCACGCCGAGGAGCTGCCGGTGCGCGAGCGCGTGCTCGCCGACATGATGGCGGAGCACGGGGCGGACCACAACGACACCGCCGTGGCCGCGCACAACTACGGGTACTGTCTTTATGCGAACGACCGGCCGGATGAGGGAATCACCTACATCGAACGCTCCCGCCGCGATATCGCCCCCTTCGTGAAACCGCAGGGGCCCGCGATGTTCTTCCTGTGCCGAAATCTGGCGACGGTGTACCAGGCCGCGAAGCGCACCGGCGACGCGATCGCGCTGCTGGAGGAGATCACCGACGAGCAGCGGGATCTGACGGTCGTGGACGAGGGCGCGCTGCGCCGGGTGCGGGTCAAGCTCACCGAGCTGTACCGCGACGTCACCGGCGCGGGCGCCGAAACGGCCCGGGCCAAGGGCGAGGCGCTCTGGCAGCTGACCATCCGGGAAGAGGAGAAGAGCGCGGGGGCGGACGATCCGCAGACCCTGCGCGACCTCAACCTGTACGCGGTCTGGTACGCGAAGACGGGCCAGCAACGCAAGGCCCTGCCGCTCTATCAGCGGGTTCTCGCCGCGCGGGAGCGGGTGCTCGGCCGGGAGGACGAGGAGACGCTGCTCTCCCGCAGCAACCTGGCGATCTGCCACGCGGCGCTCGGCGACCGGGAGTCGGCGGTCCGGCTGTTCGAGCCGCTGTACGAGCAGCGCGTGCGCATCCTCGGCCCCGAGCACGAGGACACCCTCGACACGCTCGACCGGCTGGCCGTGAACCTCTACCACCGCTCCCGCTATCAGGAGGCTGTGAAGTGCTTCGAGCGCCTCGTCGAGGTGCGCGAGAAGCTCGGCGGCCCGGACGACCGCGAGCACGCCACATACGAGCACTGGCTCGGCTGGTCGCACTACCACGCGGGCTACTACGGCCCGGCCATCACCGCGCTCCAATCCTGCCTCATCGACCGTGAGCGAATACTCGGCCCCGACCACGTCGACACACTCTCAGCGCGCCACGACGTAGGCGACTTCTTCCAGGCCCGGCAGGACTACGACGAGGCGATCCCGCTGCTGGAGCGCACGCTCGCCGACCGTGAGCGGATCCTCGGCACCGGTCACACCGACACCGTGAAGACGCGTTCGGTGCTGGCGAAAGCCCTCAGTGGCGCAGACCGGGACGACGAATGCGCGGACCGCCGCCGGGAGAACGTAGCGGCCCTCACTCGCGAGCACGGCGCCGACGCCCTCGAGACCATCAAAGCCCTGCTCTACCTCGGCTACGCGGAGAAGGACGCCTACCGCTGCGACGAAGCTGCCGAGGCGTACACACGTGCCCTCGCGGCCGGTGAGCGCGTGCTCGGCCCCGAACACGCCGACACCGTCGAGGCACGCCGCTGCCTCGCCTACCGGCACATGTGGGCCGGCCGCTACACCCAGGCGATTCCGCTGTTCGAACGCGTCCTGGACAACTTCCGCCGCAACCACGGCGACGAGAGCGGCAAGGCGCTGGACATCCGCTGGTCGCTGGCCCGCTGCCACGACGGATCAGGCCGCTGTGACCAGGCGCTCGCGGAATACGCCGACATTCTCGCCGTCGCGCAGCGCACGCAGGCCGAGGACGATCTCATCAGCCTGACCCTCGGCACGGACCTCGCGCAGACCCCGCCCGACGCGTGGCGCAACCGCGTGCCGCTGAGCGGGCACCGGCTCTGGCAGGTCGCGCTGGGCACGGTCATCGTCGCGGAGGTCGCCGACCAGGGCCACCCGCTCGACACGCTGTACGGCAGCCGGTGGCTCGACGGCCGCAACACCGCGAACTCGGTGAGCCGCTGGTGGGGCATCACGTCCCGGCAGGAGATGCTCGACGCCCTCGACCGGCTCGCGACCGTCGGCCAGCGTGCCAGGTACGCGGCCGACCTGGGCCACGAGCCGCTGGCCTGGGACATGGCCCGATACGTCAACAACGTCCGGGACGCGGCCACCGTCGGCTGGATCAGTGAATCAGAGTCCTGGGAACTTCTGGATAGGATCTCCGCGATGACCGCGCAGACCTACGACTCCTGGGCCGCCTTCGTCGGCGACTACCTGGCCGGACGCCAGCTCTGGCTCGGCGAGGACCCGTCCGGCTGGCCGCTCCAGCACCGCCGCAAGGTCGAGGCCGTGCAGCGCCTGCTCGACCCGGCGAACGCGGACAGCGTGTTCAACCGCGCGCCCTGGGGCGTCTGATGGCGACGGACGACACCCCGATCCTCGACGTCTACGCGTACCCCGAGCCCTGGCGCGTCCCCAACGGCACGATCGAGAAGATCACCAAGCGCGCCAAGGCCCTGATGAACGACCCGCGCGCGGACGGTCGGCCGGAGGTCGTGCGCGACGAACTCGCCCGGATCCTCGACTACCTGCTGGGCATCGGCGCCGTACGCAGCGGCTCCCGCGTGGACATCGAGAAGGAGATCCTCGGCGCGTTCCACGACCCGCCGCGCACCCCCAAGCGCGAGCCCGCCACGTGGGGCGTGGCCTGCACCGAATGGCGTCCGCCGCACAACTTCGACCTGTACGCGCCCGAGTGGTACCTCAAGCACCGGCAGGACGCGATCAAGCTCGCCGAGGACTGCGTACGCGTCTTCGAACCCTTGGTCCCGGTCCGCGACCGACTCAAGGCCCTCCTCAGCCTCTACGCCACCCCCGCGACCGACCACACGGTCTTCCCGAAAGACCAACGCGAAGCCTGGGCCGCCGCGGCCGACGACAAGACCGTACAAGTCCTCCCCGAACTAGCCGGACCGATCAGCCACCTGGGCTGGGTCGCCGACGGTCTGGTCGCAGCACACGAATACCTCCGCAACTCCGTCCCGGAGGCACCCGAGGCCCCCATCGCCGGGCTCTCCGGCCTCCTCCAGGCGCTCGGCCACGACACTCCCCCCGTCGAACTCACAGCCGCCTTCGGCGACCGCACGTCCGTAGTCCTCACCCTGTGCGAAGTGGCCAGCGCCGCCCAGTGGACCAGGCAGACGCGCTCATGGCTCGCCCGCGCGGTAGCCGCAGGCCACGTCGAGGCGGCCCGCACGTGGGTGGACATGGCCGTCCGCTTCGTCTGCGCCGTCAAGGGCCTGCCGAACGACCCCGTGGACGTCGACGACTACGTGGTGCAGGTAGGCGGCTTCACCTTCGACCGCGTCCGCCTGACCCAGACCCGCCGCGCGACCGAGAACCCCATCGCGGCAAGGCTCGCCCAAAAGAACCGCACCCCCGGCCCCGGTTCCGCGGACGCCGCGAAGCCGGCTCCCACCACGGCCTCCGAACTCGAGTCCTCCCTGATCGGCCAAGAAGAAGCGGTCGCGGCCCTACGCTCGATAGCCACCCGAGAGGCCGGTCAACTCAGCGTCCTGATCACCGGCCCGGACGGCACCGGCAAGCACGACCTAGCGCTGGAACTGGCCCGCCTCATGCGCACGCGCGGGATCAAGGAAGCCCCGCTCTGGGTATCCGACGCCATGTTCGCGCGCCAGGCCGACGCCGTCTCGACCTTCCACAAGCTGGCACGCGAATGCGTCGGCGAGCGGCTACTGATGATCGAGAACCTCGACCTCATCGCCATCGACCCCCAAAACGGCGGCAGCCTGGCCGAAGAGCTGCACCGCCTCATCGACGTATACGAGGGCTTGCACGTAGTCGCGCTCACCGAGCAGGGCGGCGAAGACCAACTCCGCCGCGTGAACCCAGCCATCATGCAGCGCTTCGAGCTGATCCACACCCGCCCTTTCGACGAGCACGGATACGCCGAACTCTTCACCCGCGCCGTCCAAGAACGCGGCGCCACGGTCACCAGGCCCGCAGCCGTAGCCGCGGGCGATCTCCTGGCCCGCACGGCCCCCTACCGGAACCTACGCAACGCCCGACTAGCCCACCGCCTAGCCGAAACAGTCCTCGACCACCTCACTCCTACTGACAGTCTCGTAGTCCGCAAGGCCGACATCCCCTCCCCCGGCACCTTCCTCGCCGACGCCAACTCCGGCGACCCGCTCGCCGAGCTCCGCGCGATGATCGGCATCGACGAGGTCAAGGACGAGGTCGACCTCTGGCTAGCCCAATCCGCGGCGGCCAAGCGGCGGCGCGAGCACGGCATCGTGGTCCCGGATCCGGTGCGCCACCTCGTGCTCACCGGCAATCCCGGCACCGGGAAGACACAGGTCGCACGGCTGGTCGCGCAGATCTGCAAGAACCTCGGCGTGCTCTCGTCCGGCCATCTGGTCGAGGTCTCCCGCGTAGACCTGGTCGCCGACTACGTGGGGCAGACCGCCGCGAAGACGAGACGCAAGATCAACGAGGCGATCGGCGGCGTGCTGTTCATCGACGAGGCGTACGCGCTCGTCGGCGGCACCGGCAACGACTACGGCCCCGAGGCGATCAGTGAGCTGATTCGGCACATGGAGGACTCGCGCGACGAGCTGATCGTCATCGTCGCGGGCTACGAGTCGGAGATGCACCAGTTCCTCGCCGCCAACCCCGGCCTGGCCTCACGTTTCCCCACGACTCTCCGGCTGCCCGACTACACCGACGACCAGCTCCTGGAGATCCTCGCCGCCCAAGCCCGATCCGCCGGTCTCACCCTCGGCCCCGGCGTACGCGAGAAGGTCGGCGGCCTGCTGCTCAAGCAGTCGCGCGGAAGATCCTTCGGCAACGCCCGCCTGATGCGCAACGTGCTGGACCGCGCGATGGCCCGTCAGGTCCGCCGCCTCTCCCTGGTCGACTCCGCCCCCGCCCCCGAAGCCGGACTCCTACTCACCGAAGACTTCCCGGACACGCTCAGCGGCCGCGTCCGCACGAACCCGCCCGGCGACCCGCTCAAGCACCTGGAAGCGATGGTCGGCCTAGCGGACATCAAGCAGGAAGTAAGAATGCTGGCCGCGGGCGTCAAGGCCGAGGCGCTACGCCGCGAGGCCGGTCTCCCGGTCACCGCCCCAGCCCGGCACATGGTCTTCACCGGCAACCCGGGCACCGGCAAGACCGTAGTCGCCCGCACAATCGCCGAGGTCTACGCGCAACTGGGCCTGCTCTCCTCGGGCCACCTGGTCGAAGCATCCCGTGCCGACCTGGTAGCCGGCTACGTAGGCCAGACCGCCGCGAAGGTCGCGGGCATAGTCCGCCAAGCGCTAGGCGGAGTCCTCTTCATCGACGAGGCGTACGCGCTCACCCCGAGCGCCCCGTGGGACTACGGCCAAGAAGCCATAGCCACGCTCCTGAAGCTGATGGAGGACAACCGCGGCGACCTGATCGTCATCGTCGCCGGATACGAGAACGAGATGGCCGGCTTCCTGGCCAGCAACCCCGGCCTGGCCTCCCGCTTCCCCCTGCACCTGGCCTTCCCCGACTACCCGGACGCCGAACTGGCCGAGATCTTCGCCGTCATGGCCGAACAAGCCGGCCTCACCCTGGACGACGACGTCCGCCCGCTGCTCCGAGACCTCCTGCACCCCGTCCCCCGCGACTCCTCCTTCGGCAACGCCCGCCTGATCCGCAACACCCTGGAACGCACCATCGCCCGCCAGGCCCTGCGCATCACCGACCCCGCCTTCGACGGCGACGTGGCCCTTCTGCAAACCGAAGACCTCCCCGACCACCTGGCCGCAGACCACAGCCTCCTACCCGGCATGTACCTATAAGCGACCCGCGCATCCCATCCGGGGTGCGCGGGTCTTCGGTGCTCTGGTTCTACGAGTGCTGGAGGACGTAATTGACCTCGGGGCCTGCTGTCTTGGCACCGAAGTTGGAGTCGACCACCACGGCGGCGATCGCCAGGTCCTTACTCGGGTCGAAGACGATCATCCAGCCGTTGGGGTAGTGGTCCTTGTTGGCGTCGGCCTCGGCGGTGCCGGTCTTGCCGTAGACGCCGGAACCGAAGCCCACGGCGTCGGCGGTGCCGCTGGTGACGACTTCGCGCATCACGGACCAGAGCTGGGACTTGACCGAGGACGGGAGCGAGGTGGCGCTCGCCATGTCGGTCAGGCCGGAGACCAGGTACGGCTGGTGGAAGCTGCCGGTGTCGACGGTGGCCGCCACCGAAGCCATGGTCAGGGGGTTCGCCTCGATCTCGCCCTGGCCGTAGAGTTCCTCGGCCAGTTCGGAGCCGCTCTGGTGGCTCGGCATCGAGAAGTACGTGCCCTGCGAGCCGAGGCCGATGTCCCAGGACTTGTTCAGCCCGTAGTACGTGGACGCGGCGCCCGCGAGCTTGCCGCCCGCCTCCTGCTGCCACCACTGGGTGAAGGCGTTGTTGCAGGACTGGGCGAAGTCGGTGCTGAACGGGGTGGTGTTCGGCTCGAAGTCCTCGGTGCCCGCCGAGCTGTTCGCGCTCGACGTGCTGTTGTGGATCTTGACGCCCTGCACGGTCTCGACCAGCGGGCAGCCGACCTTGGTGTTGATGCCCTGCGGCAGCTCACCGTCGACGAGCAGGGCGGTCGTGCTGACCACCTTGAACGACGAGCCGGGGGCGAGCGTGCCGGTGAGGGCCACGTCGCTGTAGCCGGAACTGTTGGCCACGGCCAGGATCGCGCCGGTGGACGGCCGCAGCACGACCATCGCGCTGCGCGGCAGCTCACCGACGGCGCTGGTGGCCAGGCTCTCCATGCCCGGGTCGATCGTGGTCTTGACGGTCTGCGTGCTGACCGCCTTGGAGAGCACCTGCTTCGAGCCGTCCACGACCTTGCCGGACGAGTCCTCGAACACGATCTCCAGGCCCGCCGTGCCCTGCGCGGACTTCGTGTTCTGCTTCATTATCGCCGCGACGTCCTGCAGCGCGGACTGCGAGCTCGACGACAGGTCGTTGCCCGACGCGTCGGTCACCTTCGCGGCGCCCGGGTGGACCGCCACCGCGACCGGGTGGGTCGAGGAGGTCAGGTTCGGGGCGACGAGGCTCGGATCCCACTTGATCCACCAGCCGCCGTCCTTCTTGTACGCGGTCAGCTTGGACGAGTAGGTCCACGTGCCGCTCGCGTACGTCGCCTTGTTCGTGCTCGAACCGCCCGTGGTGGTGTTGGCGGCGACCTGGAACGTGACGACGCCGTCGGCGGTCGAGCCCTGCGGCGTGATCTTGAGGCCGGCGAGGTTCAGCCCGGTGCCGTACGAGCTGAGGACGGTCTGCGCCTCCGACGGGTTGTCCGTGTACGAGGCGGCCTGCTTGAAGTTCCCGCTCTCCCAAGCGGTCAGGAACACCTGCGCCGTCTGCGCCGCGGCGGCGGCCGGGGCGGTCGCGGTCGGCTGGAAGCCGCTCGGCGACGGCGAGGCCGAGGCGCTGCGCGTGCCCCCGCCCGCGCTCACGTTGGTGCTCGGCGCGGCACTGCCGTTCTGGCTCATGATCAGCACCGTGGCCAGGCCGATGATGCCCACCACGCCGATCCCGCCGGCCACCGCCAGTTTCGTGCGCGGCCGCCGCGGCTCACCGGCGGCCGGGTCGAAGGGACCCCCGGGACCGCCGATCGACGCCTCGGGAAGCGCGCTGAACGGGCCGGACGGGCCGGACGAGCTGGATTGGCCGAACGCGCCGGACCCGCCGAAGGGGCCGGATGAGCCGGGGGCGGGCTGCTGCCAGGCGGTGGTCGGCTGGCCAGATGCGGGCATCGACTGCTGCGGCGGCTGCGGCCAGACGGTCGTCGGCTGGTCAGACGCGGGCGCGGACTGCTGCTGCTGCGGCCAGACGGTGGTCGGCTGGTCAGATGCGGGCATCGACTGCTGCTGCTGCTGCTGCGGCCAGACGGTCGTCGGCTGGTCGGACGCGGGCGTCGACTGCTGCTGCGGCTGGGGCCAGACGGTCGTCGGCTGGTCGGACGCGGGCGTCGACTGCTGCTGCCACGCCGGGTTCTCGGTCGGCTGCTGCGGCGGCTGCGGCTGCCAACTGGAATCGTCGGTCGGCGCGGCGGGCTGCCAGTTGTTCGGCGGCTGCTGCTGGCCGTTGTGCCGGCCGTCCGGCTCGGTGCCGGAATTCTCGTAGCTCACCATGGAGCCCCCTCCTTGTTTCTTCCCTCGGCGGGTAAAGACGTATTCAAGCGCTGGAACGTTGCGTCGGATCGGGGTGTCCGGGCAACCTTTTCCCGGGGCGGGCGCATCGAGGGGATATGGAAGAAGACGAGGGGGCGTTCGCCGAGTACGCGGCGGGTGCGTTGGCGCGCTTGCGGCGGGTCGCGTACCTGCTGTGCCAGGACTGGCATCGCGCGGACGACCTGACGCAGACCGCGCTCACGCGGCTCTACGTGCATTGGCGGCGGGCCAACGCCGCCGACAATCTGGACGCCTACGTCGGGGCGATCCTGCTGAACGCGTACCTGTCCGAGCAGCGCACGTCCTGGTGGAAGCGCACCCACGTGCGGTCCGAGCCCGAGGAGCTGCTGCCTCCGGTGGCCGAGGACGAGTCGCGGGTGGAGGACGTGCTGGACCTGCGGGCGGCGTTGCGCACGCTCGCGCCGCGTCGTCGCGCCGTGGTCGTGCTGCGCTACTACTGCGACTACTCGGTCGAGCAGACCGCGCAGATGCTGGGCTGTTCCACGGGGACGGTGAAGAGCCAGACCTCGCGGGCGCTCGATCAGCTTCGGGACGTGCTCGGCTCGGCGGCTTCGGGGGAACTGGGGGTTCCGGGGGCTCAGGAGGCGCAGGGTGCCTCACGAAATTCGCAGGCTCTGCAGTTTCCGCAGACCTCGAGCGTGCCCGGGAGGACGCAGTGAACGAGCAGCACACCGCTCTGTGGGAGCGTCGCCTCGGTGACGGGCTGAACGCGATCGTCGAGGAGGAGGCGCCGGCCGCGACCGTGACCATGGCGGAGGTGATTCGGGCCGGGCGGTTGCGGGCCCGGCAGCGGCGGCACCGTACGGCGTTCACCTTGTGCGCGGTGTTGGTGGTGGCGGTGGCGCTGACCGCGGGGGTATTGGTCGTCTCGGGGCACCTCGGGAACGACACCAGTCCGCCCGCGCACGATGGCACTCCGAGCGGGGCGGTGACCGCGTCGATCGGCACGAGTACCGATCCGGTCGCGCCGACGATCGCCTTCGGCTGGCTGCCGTCCTACCTCAACGGCGAATACGAGGTCTTTCAGGACGCGACGGGACCGGACTACACGGAGAAGGTCGTGCCGGGGACCGGGCTGCCGCCGTTCGTCGGGCCGGGTGGTTCGACCGTGCAGATCTGGGCGCCGGGGGACGTGATCCTCACCGCGGTCGCGGCGGAACCGGGTCCGAGCGTGGATCCCGCCGCTGTCGCGAAGGGGGAGCCCGCCGGGACGGTGCGCGGGCGGCAGGCCTGGTGGATCGGGCCGGCGCCGGGTACGGCGGCGGCCGCGCGGGCGGGGGATCTCCAGCTCGAATGGCAGTACGGCCCGGATGCGTGGGCCGTAATCTACTACCACGGCGGCACGGGCGCGGCGACCGGCAGTGACCTGATGCGGGTCGCGAGCGGTCTCGTCATCGGGCCGGTCACGGCGGTTCCGCTGCCGTTCCACATGAAGAGCCTGCCGAACGGGATGCACGCCGAGAACGCGGTCCTCGACTTCCCGCACCAGGGGACTTCGCAGGTCGGGTCGGCGTCGCTGCGGTTCTGCATCTCCAATCCCTGCTTCGCCAAGGGCGACGGGATGACGGTGTCGCAGTTCTCGACGACGTGGCAGAACAACTCCTCGCTCGCCGTCGACGGCGCGCCGATGATCGATCCGCGCTCGGACGCGCCGGTGGACCAGAAGCAGACCATCCCGAGCGAGCCGGTGAAGGTCGACGGCCATCCCGGGAAGCTGTGGATCACCGATACCGGGGTCACGCTCGACTTCGATTACGACGCGTCGGTGGTGCAGATCATGGCGGCGGGTGCGGAGTACGAGGCGATCGGCGGCAAGGGCGGATTGCTGACCTTCGCGGACTCGTTGGAGTTCTACGGGTCGGATCCGGCGCGGTGGACGACGAGCGTGATCGGTTGACCGGTAGGCGAGCAAGAGTGCCGGTGGACACACAGTTTCTCCACGTGCGCGGAGAGTGACTTTACCGGCCGTTGACCTATCGCGGCCGGATAGACCAGGATCGCTGATTTTTGTTAACCGCGCATTAAGACGGAGGGGCCTGGACCCGTCAGGTGGGCGGCGTTACGTTGGGTCGCGTACCGAGCGCATCAGAACATTGATGCTCTACCCACACACTGCAACAGGGAAAAACTGTGTCTACCCACATAATGAAGCGCGTCGCCCTGCCCAAGCGCACCGCCATGGTGCTCGCCGCCGCCCTGACCGCCGGTCTCGGCGTCGGCCTCAGCGCCGGCCCGGCCTCGGCCGAGGTCTACAGCTCCTGCGACATCTCCGGCTGCTCCGACGCGGCCGCCGCCGTGCAGACCTGGGAGTCCCTCGGCCTGCCCACCACGCGCGGCTGGTACGACCTGTCCGACGGCGAGTGCAGCTACGCGGGCGGCGAGTACTACAACGACGACAGCCAGCTGCCCAGCGGCGACACCTACTACGAGTACGACGTCTACGAGCGTTCCTGCGGCGCCCACCGCGACGCCTACCGCATCGTGCACGACGTCGACACCGACACCTGGTACTACAGCCCCGACCACTACAGCGACTTCTACCAGATGTCCTAGGCCGGAACGGCTCGTGCCCGGGTCCCGCCGCGTGCGGGGCCCGGGCACGGCTCTTTCGGCTTCGTCTCGCTGCGGGCAGACCTCGAACACTGCCTGAAGCGGCTGCCGGGCCCGGACGGCTACATGATGTGCACCGGCGAACTCAGGGATCTGATCTCCTCGCTCAGCTGAGCCAGCACCTCCCCCGCCGGCCGCGGATCGAGCCGCCGTCCGTCGCGCAGCCGCAGCGCGATCTGCCCGCCCGCGGCCTCCTTCGGCCCGATGACCGCCTGGTACGGGACGAGGCGTGCCGCGCGGATCCTGGCGCCCAGACTGCCGTTCTCGGGGAAGTGCAGTTCCGCGCGCAGGCCGAGGGCAACGCAGCGTTCGATCACGTCGCGGGCCTGCGGGAGCTCGTCGTCGGTCAGCGGAAGGACCGCCACCTGCACCGGAGCCAGCCAAGCGGGGAAGGCACCGGCATGCACCTCGATCAGATGGCTGACGGCGCGCTCGATGCTGCCGATGACGCTGCGGTGCACCATCACGGGGCGGTGCTTGGCGCCGTCCGGGCCGATGTAGTGCAGGTCGAACTGCTCGGGTTGGTGAAAATCCACTTGGACGGTGGACAGGCTGAACTCGCGGCCGGCGCTGTCGGTGACCTGGACGTCGATCTTCGGGCCGTAGAACGCCGCCTCGCCCTCCGCCGCTTCGTATTCGAGCCCTGCGGCGTCGAGGATCTCGCGCAGCAGCCTGGTCGAGCGTTCCCACATCTCCGGCTTGTCGACGTACTTGCCGCCGGGGCCGGGCAGGGAGAGGCGGTAGCGCGCGTTCTGGATGCCCATGTCCCGGTGCGCCTGCCGGATCAGCACGAGCGCGGCCTGCGCCTCCTCCGCGACCTGCTCGACGGTGCAGAAGATGTGCGCGTCGTTGAGCTGGATCGCGCGGACCCGGTTCAGGCCGCCGAGCACGCCGGAGAGCTCCAGCCGGAACATGCCGCCGAGTTCCGCCATCCGCAGCGGCAGTTCGCGGTAGCTGTGCGCGCGGGACCGGTAGATCAGCGCGTGGTGCGGGCAGAGGCTCGGGCGCAGCAGCAGTTGCTCGCCGCCGACCTCCATCGGCGGGTACATGTCCTGACTGTAGTGATCCCAATGCCCTGAGATCTGGTACAGCTCGCGTTTGCCGAGCACCGGCGAGTACACGTGGCGGTATCCGGCGCGGCGTTCGAGGCCGCGCACGTACTCCTCGAGCGCGTGCCTGATCTCGGCGCCGTCGGGCAGCCAGTACGGCAGTCCCGCGCCGATGAGCGGGTCGGTGTCGAAGAGCTCGAGTTCGCGGCCGAGCCTGCGGTGGTCGATCACGGTGGCCTCCTGAGTTCGTGGGCGAACGACCTCGGGCGCCGCGAGAACGACGAAGCCCCGGGCCGCTCGCCCGGGGCTTGGTGAGAGTTGACGTGTGTCAGCGCGCCGGGAGAGCCTCCGGCGTCGTCGTACGCGAAGCTGCCGCGCGCTGATTCATACCGGTGACCGTAACAGGCGGCGCCGCCCGGCGACAGTGGATTTTCGGCCCGGGACCGCTCCCCGGCCGCGCCCGTACACTCGCCGCATGGACGTCATGGAGCAGCAGAGTCCTGACGGCGACGGCCGGGAGCTGGTCGCGGGGCGGTTCCGGGTGCTGGGGACGATCGGGCAGGGCGGCATGGGCCGGGTGCTGCGCGCCGAGGACTCCGTGCTGCGCCGCGTGGTCGCGCTGAAGGAGATCGCGCTGCCGCGCGGGCTGCCGGCCGCGGAGCGCACGCGGCTGCTGGACCGGGTGCGGCGCGAGGCCCGCCTCGCCGGGCAGCTGAACCATCCGGGGATCGTGCGGGTGCACGACATCGTGGAGCACGGCGGCGACCCGGTCATCGTCATGGAGTACCTCGACGGCCGCTCGCTCGGCGCGGTGCTGCGCGAGGACGGTCCGCTGCCGCCGGACCGGGTGGCGAGGATCGCGGCGGAGGTGGTGGCCGCGCTGGACTTCGCGCACGCGGCCGGGGTGGTGCACCGCGATCTGAAGCCGGACAACATCGTCCTCACCCGCGACGGGCGCCCCGTCCTGACCGACTTCGGCATCGCGCGCACGCTGGGCACCGACGGCACGCCGCTGACCGCCCCGGGAACGCTGCTCGGCACTCCGGCGTTCATGGCGCCCGAGCAGATCGAGGGCCGCGAGCTGACCCCGGCGTCGGACCTGTGGTCGCTCGGCGCGACGCTGTACGCGGCGCTGGAGGGGAGATCCCCCTTCGGCGGCGACTCGATCACGGACATCTGCGTGGGGATCGTGACCCGGCCGGTGCCCGCGCCGCGCAACGCCGGGGTGCTCACGCCGCTGCTCGACGGCCTGCTCACGAAGGATCCGGCCCGCCGTGCGACCGGGCCGCAGGTGCTCGGCTTCCTCGACGACCTGCGGCGCCAGCTCTCCCAGCCGACGATCAGCGGCAAGGATCCGTGGGAGACGCTGCCGGACGCCGAGGTCCGCGTGCCCGCGATATCCGGCTACCGCGCGCCCGTCCTCGGCATCATCGGCACCGGCGTGCTCTGGGCCGGGTCGATGGCGCTGCCGCTGTGGCGCTGGCCGCTGTACTCGGGCAGCGACTCGCTCTCCGGCTGGGACCTGCTGACCGGCGGCACGAGCTCGACCGACACCGAGTGGTGGCTTCCGGCCGTGGCGACCCTGCTCGTCGCGGCCCTCGCGGCCGTCACGCTCAAACCGTCGCTGGCCCGCTTCCGCGCCGCCGTGTGCTGGGCCGCGGTGCCGGTGGGCGTGGTCGGGGCGGCGATCCTGCTCGTGCTCGGCGTGCCGGGGAATCAGACCCATGTCACGCACTGCGTCGCCGAGCAGAACCCGTACCACCTCTCCGTGGACGAGATCGACGCCTGCATCCGCGCCGGAGAGTTCGGCGTCGGCTTCTTCGTCGGCATGGTCGCGCTCGTGCTGCTCGCCGGATGCGGCGCGTGGGCCGTGCTCAGTCGCCGCGCTCCCCGAGCCAGCGGGCCAGCTTCCCGGCTCGGCTGACGGCGCGCAGCCTGCGTTCGGTGTCCCGGCGCACCTTGGACGACGCGACGATGACGAGCCGGTCGCCGTACTCCAGGCGCGTGGTCGGCACCGGGACGAAGGCGTGGCCGTCGCGCACGACGAGCGACGTGATCGCGCCCTCGGGCAGGCGCAGTTCCCACAGTTCGACGCCGTGCATGCGCGAACCCTCGGGGATCATCGTCTGCAGCATCACGGCGTGCAGATCCTCGAGCGGCGCGGACTCGACGTCGAGTTCGGTCGGCTCGACGGCCGCGAGCACGCCGAGTTTGCGGGCGATGAACGGCAGCGTCGGGCCCTGTACGAGCGTGAATCCGCCGACGACGAGGAACACGAGGTCGAACAGCCGCGCAGCCTCCGGGACGCGCGCGCTCATCGGGATCGTGGCCAGCACGATGGGCACGGCGCCGCGCAGACCCGCGTACGACAGCAGCGTCTGCTCGCGCCAGCGCACCCGGAACGGCAGCGTGGACACCAGCACGGCGAGCGGGCGGGCCAGCACCGTCAGCACGAGGCCGATCCCGATCGCGGGCAGGATCTGCGCGGGCAGCCGCGAGGGCGAGGCGAGCAGGCCGAGCATGACGAACAGTCCGATCTGCGCCAGCCACGCGATACCCTCGGCGAATCCGCGCGTCGCGGCGCGGTGCGGCAGCCGCACGTTGCCGAGCACCAGGGCGGCGACGTACACGGCGAGGAATCCGCTCGCGTGCGCGGTCGAGGCGGCGCCGTAGCCCGCGACGATGATCGCCAGCACCGCGATCGGATACAGGCCCGAGGCGGGCAGCGCGACCCGGCGCAGTCCCTCGGCGGCCAGCAGCGCGAGCACGAGCCCGATCGCGGCGCCGACCACGAGCTCGTACAGCACCTCGCCCGCGATGAACACGCCGGACGGGGTGTGCCCGCCCGCGCTCAGCAGCGTCACGGCCAGCACCGAGGGCGGGTCGTTGAGGCCTGATTCGCCCTCCAGGATGCCGGAAAGCCGCGGCGGCAGCGGGAGTTTGCGCAGCACCGAGAACACGGCCGCCGCGTCGGTCGGCGCCAGAACCGCGCCCAGCAGCAGCGCCTGACGCCACGGCAGGTCCACCAGCACGTGCGCGGCGAGGGCGACGACCACGGTCGTGACCGCGACGCCGACCGTGGCCAGCGCGAGCGCGGCGGGAGCACCGGCGCGGGCGTGTTCCAGCCGGGTGGTCAGACCGCCCTCGGCCAGGATGAGCACCAGCGCGCTCAACCCCAGCGACTCCGCGAGCCCGGCGTCGTCGAAGCGTATGCCCGCGCCCGATTCGCCGAGCAGCAGCCCGAGAGCGAGGAAGACGAGCAGACCCGGCAGTCCGACCCCGTGCGCCAACCGGGCCGCGCCGATGGCCGCGATCACCACGACGGCACCGATCAGCAGCAGCACGTCGAGATTGGCGGGATGCACGGTCGTACCCGTCGTCGAAGGTGAAGGTCTCCCAGGATATCCCGCGCCGACGATCTTTGTCAGGTGTTACGGACGTGCTCTCAGACTGCGAGACCGCGCATGTGCCGGGTATGCCGCGACACTCCGGCCAGCGGCGGCGGGGGCACGGCGATCACGCAGCAGTTCGCGTGCGCGACGCAGTACGCTGCGATGTGGCTGTGGGTGAGCCGGGCGAGCACGCCGTGCCGGCCCGAGCCGACCACGATCAGGTCGTCCGGCCGGTCGGCGATCTGCACCAGCGCGGGACCGGCGTGGCCGCGCACCACCTGCGGTTCGCAGTCGATGTCCAGCGGGAAGGCGCCGAGGCCCTCCTCGAAGGCGGCGTTCAACCGGCGCTCGGCACCGCGCCACCAGTCGCGCTCCAGCTCGGGCACCGGGCGCAGGCGCGCGGGGGCCTCACCCCCGGGCGGTTGCCAGGCGAGCACCGGGAAAAGGGGTGCCTGCCAGGCTCGGGACAACTCGACCGCGCGACGCAAGGCGTGCAGGCTGTTGGGCGACCCGTCGACGCCGACGAACACGCGACCGATGCTGAGCGGCATCATCGCGTATCTCCTAGCCGTACGGACTCCAGTCTATGCCGACTCGGCCGTCGCGCCAGTGGGATGGCGACGCTCAGTTGACAGATCCGTAGCGCAGAGTGTTGCCGTCCGGATCGACCAGCGCGAAAACCGTCTCGCCGTACGGCCGGGAGCCCGCCACGTCCAGGCAGTTCACCCCGTCCGTGCACCACGTGGCGCGCAGCCCGGCCGGATCGGCGACCCGCAGGTAGCAGCCCGACGGGTTGGCCAGCGGGTCCAGGTCGGGCGCGAGATAGAGATGCAACTCGATCTCGCCGCGCACGACCTGGAGGTAGTCCGCGCCGCGTCCGGTCACCGCGAAGCCGAGGTAGCCGTAGAACGCCTCGGCACGCCGCAGATCGCCGCTCGGCAGGATCGGCACGGCGTACTCGGTCACGGAAGGCATGGCCTCAGTGAACGGCTTCGCCCAGGCCACGGGAAGGACAGTGCGCGAATACATACGCGCTTTTAACGGCCACGCACGTCCTTTTAACGCCCGACACACTGCCGGGCCGCCGGCGCGATCACTAGTCTGTCGCCGGTGGCCTCAGTTCGTAGATGGGGTTGTAGATCACCCGCTGACCGCCGAGCGCGGTGATGCGTCCTCGAACCTTGACGGCGCGGCCCGGGTCGATCCCGGCGATCCGGCGGCGGCCGAGCCACACGACGGTCACCGCCCCGGTGCCGTCCCACAGTTCCGCTTGGACCGCGGGCACGCCCGCCCGCGGCTGGAAGGTGACCGTGCGCAGCGTGCCCAGGATGCAGACCGCCTCGCGGTCCTGGCACTGCGCGATCGGGGTGGCGCCCTGGGCCGGGATCGCCGCCTGCAGGTCCGCGTCGTCGAGCTCGTCGGCCTCGGTGGCGATCCGGGAGATCAGCCGCCGCAGGAAGCCGCGCTCCCGCGGCGGCCGCTCCCGTGCGGCCTCCGGTGCGGGCGGAGCGGTCTCCGGCGCCGCCTCGGCGGTCTCCGCGGTCCGGGTGTCGGGTTCTGCTGGCATGCTCGCGGACTCCCTGCTCTCGCTACCTGGTCTCCTGCAGCGGCGCCGATGCCGCCGGGGGATGGTGCACGGCCTGCTGGCTCGCGGCGGAGCGCAGCTGGTAGGGGACGCTGGCCACGACCACGCCGCGCTGGTAGAGCAGGCGGCCCTTGAGCCGCAGCGCGGACTGGTTGTGCAGCAACTGCTCCCACCAGTGGCCCAGGACGTATTCGGGCAGATACACCGTAACAATGTCGTCGGGGTTCTCGGTGCGCATCCGCTTCACGAACTCGACGACCGGCCGGGTGATGTCCCGGTACGGCGAGGCGATCACGGTCAGCGGCACCGGGATGTCGTGCGCGTCCCACTGGTCGCGCAGCGCCTGCACCTCGTCCGGGTCGATCTCGACGGTGACCGCCTGGATGCTGTCCGGCCGGGTCGCCTTCGCGTAGCCCAGCGCGCGCAGCGTGGGCAGGTGCAGCTTGGAGACCAGCACGATCGCGTGGTTGCTGTGCGGCTTGAACGGCCGCAGGTTCTCCGGCGGCTCGAGCTCGACGGCGACGGACTGGTAGTGCCGCTGGATGGCGCGCATGACCAGCCAGATGATCGGCATCGCCACGACGACGATCCAAGCGCCCTTCATGAACTTCGTCGCCAGCACGATCACCAGGACCACGCCGGTGAAGCCCGCGCCGACCGAGTTGATCACCCGGGAGCGCTTCATCCGGCCGCGCGCCGCCGGGTCCGTCTCCGTGCGCAGCAGCCGGTTCCAGTGCCGGATCATGCCGGACTGGCTGCACACGAAGGACACGAACACGCCGATGATGTACAGCTGGATCAGCCGGGTCGGCGACGCCTGGAACGCGATGACCAGCAGGATCGCCATCGCCGAGAGCAGCAGGATGCCGTTCGAGTAGGACAGCCGGTCGCCGCGGTTGCGCAGCTGCCGCGGCATGTAGCCGTCCCGGGACAGGATCGAGGCGAGCACCGGGAAGCCGTTGAACGCGGTGTTCGCGGCCAGCACCAGGATCAGCGCGGTGAAGAACTGCAGCAGGTAGAACAGCGGCGAGGACCCGCCGAACACGGAGCGGGCCACCTGCGCGATCACCGTGCGCGGCGTGGCCCCCGAGGGCAGGCCGACCAGCTGCGAGGCCTCCTCGGCGGTGTGCACGTGCGAGGCCAGCGCGAGCGCCGTGACGCCGGCGAACATGCTGACCGCGATCGCCCCGAGCAGCGCCAGCGTCGTGGCGGCGTTCTTGCTCTTCGGCGCCTTGAAGGCGGGCACCCCGTTGCTGATCGCCTCGACACCGGTCAGTGCCGTACAGCCGGACGCGAAGGCCCGCAGCAGCAGGAAGCCGAGCGCCAGCCCCGTGTAGTTCGTGGTGTCCTTGATCGTGTAGTGCGCACTCTCCGAGACCAGGTGGTGTCCCGTCACGATCTGCGCGAAGCCCCAGATGATCATGATCGCGACCGCCGCGATGAAGCAGTAGGTCGGAATCGCGAACGCCGTACCGGACTCCCGCACGCCGCGCAGGTTCATCAGCGTGATCACCGCGATGATCACCACGCAGATCAGCACCAGATGCCCGTTGAGCGCCGGCACCGCGGACGCCAGGTTCGCCACCCCCGCCGCCGTGGACACCGCCACAGTCAGCGTGTAGTCCACCATCAGCGCACTAGCCACAGTGAGTCCGGCCTTGGGCCCGAGGTTGGTAGTCGCCACCTCGTAGTCCCCGCCACCCGACGGGTACGCGTGCACGTTCTGCCGGTACGACGCCACCACCACCAGCATCAGCAGCGCCACCCCCGCCGCCAGATACCAGGTGTAGTGGAACATCGCCAGACCACCCGCGGACAGCACGAGCAAGATCTCCTCGGTGGCGTACGCGACCGACGACAGCGCGTCCGAGGCGAAGACCGGCAGCGCGATCTTCTTCGGCAACGTCGCCTCGCCGAGCAGCTCACTGCGCATCGGACGGCCGACCAGTACGCGCTTTGTCATCCCCATCAGTGAAGGCACGCTGGGCATCGTAAGCCCGACGCGTAAGACTGGGGAGAGCGGGGGGTGAAGAATCACCTATCCGGATGTTTCCATGCATTCATCCTGGTAAGCGATGGTTTCTCCAGCTTGGGGCAGTGGGATGGGGGGTCGGCTGGCGGTCGAGTCGCAGTCGACTCGCGGTCGGCCCTACCTACGTCACCAGCCGATTACTTACTACTTAGCCCGCCCACCCGCCCTAGCCTTCGGCCCTACGCGCGGCTCCCGCTTCATCCCATAGAGCGTCGACGACTTCCGTCAGGCTGCGGCGTCCAGGTACTACCGGCGCGCCGGAATGCATGTGGGACTCGTCTGGGTGGTGGGCGAAACTGGGCCCAAGCATCTGCCGGGCAATGACTTGACCGCGCGGGGACTCCGCTCACACGTACCGAACCGGGGGCAAACCCATGCTCAGCGACTACCAGCACAAGCTTCGCGACCGCTTCCTGGCCGCCCCGGTCACAGCCCCGCCAGCGCCATGGACCCCTGTCCTCGACAGGCGGATTCCGATCGGCGGCCTGCAGGGCGTCGGCTTCGGTATCCACCCGGAAACTGGTCACGACCTCGTGATGGTCGTTTCGATGGACGGCCACGGACTCTTCGACGCCAAGACCGGCGAGAAGATCGCACGTGATCGCAGCCCGGACCCGGATACCAGCTCTCCCGATAGCACGCGCGACCTCACCTGTCCTGGTCTCGGCCCACTCGAAGGAACTCGCGTCCATATCGCAGGGTTGTTCGGCGGAGGGCTGCACAGCACCTCCGGTGACGGCTGGACCCTGGACGTGGTCGCCCCGGAGTGGCCCAACGAACGCGTCCTGATTTCCACCGATGGTGGCATTCACCGCGGCGAGCCGGGCCGGACTTGGTGGCACATCTTCGACTCCACCCACTCCACCCTGCGCACGGTCGGCTTCTCCCCATCAGGCTGCACTCTGGCGATTGCCACGAGCAGCGATCTGACTCTGTGGACTAAGTCGATCGCCGGACGCTGAGCCACAGCAGAACAGATACCGATGGTCCTGCCCGGTCAGCCGCGGCACGCGCGCTGCAGGATTCTGTCGATGACGGCTGTGGCCTGTTGCGGGTGATCGTCGAGCCACGTGGCGAAGAAGGTACGGACGGCCTCTTGGACGCAGTTTTTTGCGGCGGCGTTGCCTAGGGCGCCGCGCGTTGAGCCTGCGAAGTCGGGGTGCTGCAGCTTCGCGGAGATCACTGCGGTCAGGCCTTGGCCGATGTGGTCGGGGGTGAGGTCGGGGTCGGCCGCGGTGAGCCGTTGGTGCTTGCGCGCGTATGTGCTGACGGCGGCGGCCAGCCCTGCGAAGAAGCCCGCCACGTGTGTGCCGCCGTTGGGGGTGGGCTGGCTGTTGGCATAGCTTCGAACCAGCAGGGGCCCGGATTCGCGCCAGCGCAGGGCCACCTCCACGCGTCCCTCCATTCGCGGGTCTGCCTGCTCGAATCCGATGACGTGCGGGTGGAGGAATCCCGACGCACGCTCGTCTAGGGAGTCGACCATCTCTCGCACGCCGCCTGGGAAGCGGAAGCGCGCTGACCGGGGATGGGGATAGGGATGGGGATGGGGTTCGGACGGGTGGCGCTCGTCGGCGAGTGAGATGTCCAGGCCCTGATTCAGGTACGCGAGTTCCGCGAAACGCTCGGCGAGCAGGTCGAAGGAGCACTCCGTGGTCGTGAAGATCTCGGAGTCGGGCCAGAAGGTGATGACGGTGCCGACGTCCGCCGCCGGGCCCACGTCGGCGGGCGGTCCGGCTGCGGCGCCGCGTGCGTACTCTTGAAGCCTGCGGACGCCGTCGCGGCGCAGCTCGGCGACCAACCGGCTCGACAGGGCGTTGGGGACGAACAGCCCCACGCCGCAGAAGTCGAGTACCGGATACTGCGGGCCACGTGCTGGGGCGAAGTTCATCCGCGTCAGCTGGGTCTCCAAGCCCGCGGCACGGCCGTCCGCGGAGTCCTCGAAGGGGATGCCGGGCCCGTCACCGGCGATGCGTACCCCGTCGTCGGGCAGCAGGGTGACTTCGACGCGCGTGGCCCGCCCGGCCAGGGCCTCGTTCACCGCCCGGGCCGCGATCTCGAACACCAGCTGGTGGAGGCCGCGTTCGCCTGTCGAGCCGATGTACATCCCGGGCCGCTTTCTGACGGCTTCCCGGCCCTCCGGCACCTGAATGTGGCTGACGTCGTACTTGATCGGTTCTCGGCTCACAGCGACCCCCAGATGGCATGAGCGGACTGATCCGATCCTAGGCCAAATTCAGGAAAATGCCAGGTCAGGGCCGATGTGGCGAGGGTGCAGGAGGCCCGCTGCGCGGCTGTGCGCAGCGGGCCGGGGTAACGGGTGCGAGCGGCCGCCGGATCGGGCGTGCGGTCCCGCCGGTGGCGTGTACGACGCCATTCCGGGAAGGCTCGGCGGCACCTATTTCAAGAAACTTTGAGCGCGGGGCGGCGGACGAAGCGGAATATCGTCGGCCGGGTGGTGGTCGGATCGGGTTCGTGCGGGGACGGTTCGACGTCCGGGTCCTGGGGCGGGAGCGAGGCCTCTTGCGTGGGTGCGCCGCGCCAGGCCAGCAGGGCGAGCAGCGCCAGGCCGAGCAGGAGCAGCAGGCCGTTGCCCGCCCACGTCAGGGGCGGTTCCCACTTGAAGTGGTGCGGCAGAACGGATCCGGCCAGGCCGACTCCGAACCGTCGGGCCGCGAACCAGAACACGCCGAGATGTCCCAGTGCCACGGCGGCGACCATGATCGGGGGCAGGCGGCGTTCGACGGACGGGGTGGACGCGGCAAGCCGGAGGTCGATGATCATCGCGGCGTAGACGGGCAGACCGGCCGCGAACCACAGGCCGTAGCGTCCCTGCCAGAGGTTGATCAGACCCGGCCCGGTCAGCGCGTTGGCCACGGTGGGCATGAGTACGACGCCTGCGAACCAGAAGCCGAGCACGAGCAGTTGGCGACGGGTGGCGAAGAGTGCCGCGCCGACGAGCAGGAAGCCGAGCAGGCACAGCCAGGCCGCCTCGGTTCCGAAGGGCGAGAACGTGTCGCTCGAACTGAAGGGGCCGAGCATCGACCGGAGCATCCCGGGCGTCCCGTTCACCGAGTCGGTCAGGGAGTCCTTGAGCGTGTACTTGTCGCCGTTCGGGAGGGGGATGGAGTTGAGCCCGCCTCGGGTGAAATTCCACGCGGCCGCGTAGAGCGCCGCGATCACGATCCCACCGAGCGCGGGCCAGGAGCGCCGATCACGCACGATGTGGAGCAGTTGGCGGGCACCGACCAGCAGCACGGCCATGACGGCGATGACCCCGAGCCATTCGAGCCCGGCCGGTCGCACGATGACGACGACGCTCGTGCCGAGTGCGAGGAGGCTGAGACGCGAGCGGACGCGGGCGGGCTCCGGATCGAGCGCGAGCGCACTGAGCGCGGTGAACGCGAGCAGGCCGCCGGCCGCCTCCGGTCCGTTCGGGTTCACCGACGCCGCTTGAAAGAGCACCATCGGCGTGGCCGCGACGAGCACTCCGGCGAACGCTACTCTTCCGATCCGCAGCGCGGTCACGGCGGCGCACGCGACGAGGAGCGAACAGAGTAGAGCGCTGATGAGTCGCATCGCGTACAGCCCGTCGAGCCCCGGCAGCACGTACACCGGCCACCCGACGACCAGATAGTAAAGCGGGTTGTACAAGCTCATGATCGTCGAACTGGGCACGAGCCGCGTGGAGTCACTCTCGGGGGACGACATGCACGTCGCCGGCTTCTCGGGGTCCCGCGCGGAGCACCCGCTCCCGACGCCGAGGTCGGCGATCACCTCGGGCACCCGCACCTTGGCGTCCACCCACAGGACGTCGTGCCCCCACGGCTTGTCGTACCGGGACGGCGCGAGCTGCCCGTCGGCCACCGCGGCCGCCCACGTCATGTGAGCGCCCTCGTCGATCGTGGTGCCGAGCGGAGCGATCAGTGCCCAGGTCGCGGACATCGCGAAGAAGGCTGCGAACGCCAGCAAGAAGACGCGACGCACCTATGACCCCCAAAGCTGAATTCGACAGACCCGACCGCGACCGCCACTGCGACGGCCACGCACCTGCCTAAACGCGGGTACGTATCGTAACGCGGTTGCAGGAGGCGGCGTGACGCACGCGCGGCACGTGATCGTTGGGGGCTAGCTCGCACCGCCCGGCACGTACCAGCCGGCTTCCGCCAAGCCTCCGACCAGTTCCCCGGCGTGCGCGGCCTGCTCCAGCAGTGCGGTGATCCGGGTGAACGGACGCTCGGCGGTCGGGTAGAGGCCGACCGCGCCGATGAGCACGAGGCACCGGCGGGTCCGGGTGATCGACCTCCGCCACGGGAACGGCTGGTCGAATTCCCGGCCCCAGACGACCGACCCGTCCGGCGCGGTCAGCCGTGCCACGCGGCGGCCGGAGAGTTCGAGTCGCCATCCGGTAGCCCGCGGCACGGGCCAGGGCTCGCTATCGGGTCCCTCGGCTCGGCCGTCGATGGCGTGCGCGAGTTGGCGACCGATCGTGGTGATCGGGGCCAGGCCCATGCTCAGCAAGGCCGCGACGTTGCGGGTCGTCTGCTCGTCAGACTCACTCCGCACGGCCATGTCGGGCCGCACGTCGAGTAGCAGCAACGGCAGGAACCCGTCCGGGCCGGGCAGGTCGGCCAACATCGTTCGCCAAAGTTCGGCGCCAGCCAACCGAGCGGCCATCCCCACCGTCCCCGACTCGATCAGGGCGAGCGGCGCGGCGTCGGTGCTGACGACCTGCGAGGGCGAGCATTCGGCGTGCGCGAGGGCGAGGGTGACGTGGGCGGCGGTCCGGGTAGCGTCCCGTGCGGCGCCGTCGCCCAGTTCCGCGATCACCGTGGCGGGCTCGGTGTTCGCATCGCCGCGGCCGCCGCAGTGCCAGCAGGTGAAGGTGCCGTCGTCAGGGCTGTGCCGGAGGCGGTGCAAAGTCTCCGTGCCGACCATGCCGGCCACGTCCGCGCTGGCCTGGATATCGCGCATCAGCGGAGGTCCTTCCGTCGCCGTCCAGCTTAGGCCTGGCCTCGTGGATACGTTTGCGGCTTGACCCTCACGCGACGCGAGGGTGCACAGTGAGCGCCATGAACGACGACCAATACACGGTCAGCGCGGCGGCGGAGTTGGCGGGCGTGTCCGTGCGTGCGCTGCACTACTACGACCAGATCGGGCTCGCCCGGCCGAGCAGGCGTAGCGCGGCGGGATACCGGCTCTATACGGCGGACGACGTCTCGCTGCTCCAGCGCGTCGTCTTCTACCGCGAACTCGGGCTGGAACTCGAGGCCATCGCGGACCTTCTCGCGGCCGCCGACAGCACGGACGAGGACCACCTGCGTTGGCAACGGGACCTGATCGAGCAGCGAATCGCCCAGCACAACGCCATGCTCAAGCTCATCGACAAGGAACTTGCCGCACGAGCTGCGGGAATCGCCCTCACGCCACAGCAGCGGCGGACCGTCTTCGGCGGCGACCGGCTCCTGGATCACGCCGACGACGCCCACCGCGAATGGGGAGCGACGCCCGAGTTCATCGAACGCCGGCGCCGCACCGCGCGGTACACGGAGCAGGACTGGATGAAGCTGCGTACCGAGCTCGCCGCCATCAACCAGGACCTCGCCGCCGCGATAACGCAGGGCACGCCGCCGACGGACCCGCTGGCCATGGACCTGGCCGAGCGGCTCCGGCTGCACACGCATTTCTGGTTCCACGACTGCGGATTCGAGACGCACCGCGGGATGGCCGAGCACTACCGCGCGAACGCACGTAGCGGCCTCAACTACGACGACATGGTCCCAGGACTGTCGCAGTACGTTTACGACGCCATCCTCGCCAATTGCGATCGCGGCGGTAGGGCACAGGCGTGACCTGAGGGCCGGCAGGCGCGGTCCAGCCGATCTAGCTGTACAGGGTGACGGTGTATCCGTCGAGGTCGGCGAAGGCGAACGTGCGGCGGGGAGACGGCCGCCCGCGTCAGTCCGAGACCGTCAATCGCTACCGATTCAGGTACGCCAGCACCGCCAGGACCCGGCGGTTGTCGTCGTCGGACGGGGGGAGGTCGAGCTTGGCGAAGATGTTGGAGGTGTGCTTGGCGACGGCGCGTTCGGTGACTACCAGTTTGGCGGCGATGGCGGCGTTGGAGCGGCCTTCGGCCATGAGGCCCAGGACTTCCAGTTCGCGGGGGGTGAGGGTGCCCAGCGGCTCGCGGGCGCTGCCGTGGACCAGGAGCTTGGCGATGACTTCGGGGTCCATGGCGGTGCCTCCTCCGGCGACGCGGCGTACGGCGTCGACGAACTGGACGGCGTCGAACACGCGGTCTTTGAGTAGGTAGCCGACGGCACCGGCGCCGTCGGCCAGGAGTTCGCGGGCGTAGAGCTGCTCCACGTACTGGGAGAGCACGAGTACCGGCATTGCGGGCACATGCTTGCGGGCGGCCAGTGCGGCGCGCAGGCCCTCGTCGGTGAAGGTGGGGGGCATCCGCACATCCACCACGGCAACGTCGGGGCGGTGCTCCAGCATCGCGTCCAGCAGGGCCGGACCGTCGCCGACCGCCGCGACGACCTCGCAGTCGTGGGCGGTCAGCAGGCGGGCCAGGCCCTCCCTCAGGAGGTAGAGGTCTTCGCCGAGGACGACGCGCACGGGATCTCCAGGGTCACTTCGGTGGGGCCGCCCACGGGGGAGCGCACGGCCATGACTCCGTCGAATGTACCGATTCGGCGCTCGATGCCGGCCAAACCGCTGCTGCCGGTGCTCCCGGCCGCGCTCGCGCCGCCCCGGCCGTCGTCCACGCAGGTCACCTTGAGTCGTCCGTCGCGGTGCCAGAGGTCGACCCGGACGTGGGTGGCGTGGGCGTGCTTGGCGACGTTGGTGAGCAGTTCGCTGACGGCGAAGTAGGCGGCGGACTCGACCGCGGGCTCCAGGCGGGCCGGGAGGTCCACCGTCACGTCCACGGCGAGCGGGCTGTCCAGGGCCAGGGCGCGGACGGCGTCGCCCAGGCCGCGGTCGGCCAGCACCGGCGGGTGGATGCCGCGTACCAGTTCCCTGAGTTCGGTCAGGGCCTTGGCGGAGGCCTCGCGGGCCTCGGCCATCAGGGCCTTGGCGGCCTCGGGGTGCTGGTCGACGAGCGCTTCGGCCGCGCCCAGGTTCATGCCCATGGCCACGAGCCGGGCCTGCGCGCCGTCGTGCAGGTCGCGTTCGATGCGGCGCAGTTCGGCCGCCTGGGTGTCCACGGCGTCGGCGCGGGTCTCGGTGAGGCGGGCGACGCGGCGGGAGAGGGCCTCCTGCCTGGCCTTGGCGGTCGGGCCGAGCAGCACGGCGGTCCAGCGGCCGTGCAGCCGGATGAGGGCGGGTCCCGCGTAGGCGCCGGCGACCAGGAACGCGGCGGCGACCGGGAACGTGGCCCAGCGCAGGTTCGTCAGCACGCCGGACTTCGAGACGTGGATGAAGGTGTACCAGTCGTTCATCCCGGCGTGCGTGAGCGTCGGCCACATGATGCCGATCACGATGCCGTACACGCCGTAGATCAGCATGCTCGCGGCGAACGAGGCGATGGTGACGCCGACGATGGAGTCGAGGATGGCCCAGGCGAAGTCGCGCCACGTCTGGGGGTCGCTGACCCGGGCCAGCAGCCGGCGGAGCATGCCGCCGAAGCCCTTCTCCGCGGCCAGGTCAGCCGGGATGGGCCGGTACGGCTCCTCGATCTGGACGCCGCTCCACTCCCCCGCGAGCCGTCGGGCCAGGTTCGCCGTGCCGCGCAGCACGGCCAGCATCGCCGGCAGCAGCAGCAGGCCGACGCCCATCGACGAGATCATCGAGGCCGAGGTGAGCACGAGACTCCACAGCACGGCGTTCCACACGCCGAGCCCGATCAGCGCCCACCCGCGCAGCGGCGCGTACAGCAGCCGCTCCCTCCAGGTCGGCCGCCTCTGCGCCCCGACCGTTCCCACCGCGTATTCGCTCATGGGGTCAAGTCTCGCCATTCCGGGCCGGTTGCGCACGGGCTCCAGACACCCGGGCGGGGGTGTACCTGGTGACACCCCCAAGACACCGGTTGGCCGGATGTCGGCGCTGACGGCTCGTCAATAGCGTGGTTGTCGAGCCGGTGACCTGCACCGGGACCCGAAATTAGCCCAGGGGGATGGGAACCATGGCGCACAGACGCAACCCCGCCGCCGCGCTCGGCGGATGGAGCGCGACACACCGAAAGACGGCCGTGTTCGGCTGGTTGTTGTTCGTGATCCTCGCGACGGTGATCGGCGGCGCGGTCGGGCAGAAGCAGCTCACCGACGCCCAGCAGGGTGTGGGCACGTCGGCGCAGGCGCTGCAGATCCTGCACGACGCCGGGCTGTCCGACCCGGCCTCCGAGATGGTGCTGGTGCACAGCACGACGTCCACCGCCGACGCCGCCGGTTTCCGACAGGCGGTCGACCAGGTGACGTCGGCGGTGCACGGTGCCGGGCAGACGACGAACATTCAGAGCCCTTACTCCACCGGGCTGATCTCGAAGGACCGGCACTACGCGCTGGTCGAGTTCGACATGACCGGTGACGCGGCCACCGCGGGCGACCGGGTGCAGCCGGTGCTCGACGCGGTCGCGAGGGTGCAGGCGGCGAATCCGGGCGTGCAGATCAACGAGGTCGGCGACGCGTCGGGCGACCACTGGGTGAACCAGACGCTCGGCACGGACTTCAAGCGGGCCGAGTGGACGGCCGTGCCGCTCGCGTTCGGCATCCTGCTGGCCGCGTTCGGCGCGCTGATCGCGGCGCTGCTGCCGGTGCTGCTCGCGGTGACGGCGTTCATGGCGGCGCTCGGCCTGCTGGACGTGATCTCGCACGCGGTGCCGCAGTCCTCGTCCTCGAACTCCGTCATGCTGCTGATGGGCCTGGCGGTCGGCGTCGACTACTGCCTGTTCTACCTGCGGCGGGAGCGGCAGGAGCGGGCCGCCGGGCGTGATCCGAAGCAGGCCCTGAGCGTCGCGGCGGCCACGTCCGGCCACTCGGTGCTGGTCTCCGGCCTGACGGTGATGGTGGCGATGGCCGGGATGTTCATCACCGGCATGCACATCTTCGAGGGCTTCGCGCTCGCCTCGATCCTGGTGGTCGCGATCGCGATGGTCGGCTCGGTGACGGTGCTGCCCGCGCTGCTGGCGATGCTCGGCGACCGGATCGACTGGGGCCGGCGCAAGGCGAAGCGGCACCGTCCGGCGAAGCCCAACGGCGGCCGGGTCTGGAACGCGACGATGGCGAAGGTGCTGAACCACCCGAAGGGCTTCGCGGGGGTCGCCGCCGCGTTCCTGATCCTGCTGGCGATCCCGGCGCTGGGGCTGCGCACGCAGTCGCTCGACGTGAACCAGCAGCTGCCGTCGAGTGCGCCGCTGGTGCAGACGTTCAACGCGATCAGCACGGAGTTCCCGGCCAGTCCGTCGCCCGGCATGATCGTGGTGCAGACCCCTGATGTGACCTCGAACGCGGTGGCGGAGGGGATCGCCGCGTTCAAGTCCCAGGCCGCCGCGGACGGCGCGCTCGGCAGCGGTCCCGTGCAGGTCATGAAGTACCCGGCGCAGCACGTGGTGAAGATCCTGTTCCCGGTGGCCGGTCAGGGTCGCGACGCGCAGGCCGTGGCCTCGCTGAACACCCTGCGGGGCACAGTTCTGCCGCACACGCTCGGCGCGATTCCGCACACCACGGCCGTGGTCGGCGGCAGCCTGGCGTTCAGCACGGACTTCAACGACCAGCTCGGCCGGACCATCATGCCGGTGTTCCTGTTCGTGCTCGGCGTGACGTTCCTGGTGATGCTGCTCGCCTTCCGCAGCTGGGTGATCTCGACCACCGCGATCGTGCTGAACCTGCTGTCCACCGGCGCCGCGTACGGCGTGATGGTGGCGGTGTTCCAGCACGGCTGGGGCGCGAGCCTGGTGGGCACGAAGCCGGTCGGCGCGCTCGAGTCCTGGATCCCGCTGTTCGTGTTCGTGGTGCTGTTCGGGCTGAGCATGGACTACCACGTGTTCGTGGTCTCCCGGATCCGCGAGGCGCACGACCGGGGTCTGAGCACGAAGGACGCGGTGGCGCACGGACTGCGCGCCACCGCCGGGACGATCACCAGCGCGGCGGCCATCATGGTGGCGGTGTTCGCGGTCTTCGGCACGCTGAGCATGCAGGACTTCAAGCAGCTCGGCATCGGCCTCGGCGTGGCGATCCTGCTGGACGCCACAGTCATCAGGGTGCTGCTTCTGCCGACGGTGATGACGCTGCTGGGCGAGCGCAACTGGCGCCGGAAGGAGCGCGCCGACCGGCGGCCTCCGCTAGACGTGCAGCGCGCACCGAGCAGCACCGATCAGGCCGGCGTCCCGGCCTAGGGTGCCCGGCAGAGCCCTGACGCGCTTGACGAAGCCGAGCGAGGCGCGGCGGTTCAGGTGAACGCGGAGCGGGTCCAGGAGCACTGGGCCCGCTGCCGCGACTCCGCCGCCGATCACCACGACGTCGAGGTCGACCAGCGCGGCCGCGCCGACGATGCCGCAGGCCAGGGCGTCGGCCGCGCGGTCGAAGGCGGCCAGCGCGATCGGGTTCCCGGCCCGCGCGTCCGCCGCGAGGTCCTTTGCGCTCTCCCCCTGCCAGCCCTGGCCGGTGGCCCATCGCACCATCGACGGGCCGCTCGCCAGGGCTTCTACGCACCCTGTCATGCCGCACACGCAGCGCACCGGGTCGCCGTCGGTGGGGATGTGCCCGAAGTGGCCCGCGTTGCCGGTCGGGCCGGAGTAGACGCGGCCGTCCAGGACCAGGCCGCCGCCGACGCCGGTGGACACCACGATCCCGAGCATCGCGGCGGTTCCGCTGCCCGCCCCGCGCCAGTGCTCGCCGACGGCCGCGGCCACCGCGTCGCCCACCAGCACGGTCTCCGCCCCGGGGAATGCGGCGGCGACGGTCGCCACGAGCGGGAACTCGCGCCAGGACGGGATGTTCACCGGGCTGACAGTGCCCGCGACCAGGTCCAGCGGGCCCGCGGAGGCCAGGCCGATGGCGGCCGGGCACTCCTCGCCGGCCACCTTGCGCGCGAGCTCGACCAGGGTGTCGGCGACGGCGGTGTCGGGCGTCGGGACCTCGGCCCGGCTGAGCACGGAGCCGTCCCGGTCCACGAGCGCGGCGGCGAGCTTCGTGCCGCCGATGTCGATCGCCAGGATCGGGGAGGTCTCGGTCACGGCTGGGGTCCTCTCGAAGCGGCGCGGCTCACGGGCTGAGCAGCGTGGTCAGTTGCGGGGCGAAGGCGCGGTGGAAGACGAGCGAGGCGGCGCCGACCGCCCCGGCGCTGCTGCCGGCCGGGGAGAGCGAGACGGGCGCCTTGTGCACGCGGCGGGCGATCGGGCGCAGCGACAGGGCCTCGTCCACGGCCTCGCGGTAGATCTCGCCGACCGGGCCGAGCGCCGGGCCGCCGAGCACGAACAGCTCCACGTCCAGCATGTTCGCCACGCTGACCGCGACGTCCGAGAGGTAGCCGGCGACCCGGTCCACGACGCTGCGGGCGAGCGGGTCCCCGGCTGCGGCGGCGGCGCACAGCGCGTCGTGGTCCACCGCGGCCGGGTCCCGGGCGTACGCGGCGGCGAGTCTTCCGGCGCCGCCGTCCGCGAGCAGCTTGTGCGCGTCGGCGACCATGGCGTCCGGGCACGCGACGGCCTCCAGGCAGCCGCGGTTGCCGCAGTAGCACTGCGGACCGCCCGGCGCGACGCTGATGTGCCCGAGCTCGGCGGCGTTGCGGTGCGGGCCGCGGAAGACCTGGTTGCTCAGGAACAGCCCGCCGCCGATGCCAGTTCCCATATATATGTAGACGAAGTTGCCGACGTTCTTCGCGACGCCGGACCAGCGCTCGCCGATCGCCGCGGCGGTCGCGTCGTTGTCGATGGTGACGGGGCTGCCGATCGCCTCCTCCAGCAGCGTGCCCAGCGGCACCCGCTCCCAGCCGGCGAGCCGCGGCGGGTAGAGCACGAGGCCGAGGTCCTGGTCGATCGGTCCGGGACAGGCCAGCCCGACGCCGAGCACGCGGCGCTGCGGGACCCCGGCGTCGCGCACGACCTTGCGCACGGCCTTGGCCATCAGCCCCACGGCCTCCTCGGGCTGCACCGAGTGGTGCACCTCGCGCCGCGTCTCGGCGAGCACCGTGCCCGCGAGGTCCACCAGCACCGCGCCGACCCAGCCCGGGTCGAAGTGCAGGCCCACGGCGTAGCCCGCGGTCGGCTCGACCCGCAGCGTGGTGCGCGGTTTCCCGGTGCCGGACCGGCCGGACGAGGGCTGCGCGCCGTCCTCGCGCACCAGGCCGTCGTCCAGCAGCCGCCGCACGATCACCGAGATCGTCTGCGCGGTCAGCCCGGTGCGCTGGGCGAGCTCGACCCGGCTGGTCGCGCCGGACGACCTGATGGCGTCCAGCACCACGTTCTGGTTGTAGCTGCCCACCTTCGGCAGGTTCGTTCCCGCCTGCTGCCGCATCCGCACTCCTGACCGGTCCGAGTCCACTGACTCAGAAGAGTTTGTACATCAAATGGATTTACGAAGGAAGTGGCGGGGTCGATCACGTGCTGATTCAGCATCATAAGTCCCGATTTGCCCGTGAAACAGGGGGTTTTCAATAACGATTCAATCGCACCCTTGACTTCGTAAATCAAATGGACTTACGTAACCCCACAACGATCGCTCCACCCGTCACACCGACGTCACGGACAGGAGACCTCCCCCCATGCACGGACGCAGGAAGCTCGTCGCGGCAGCCGGCACGCTGCTGCTCGGCGCCGCGAGTCTCAGCGGCTGCACCATCTCTTCGGGTTCATCGTCGGCGAGCTCCAAGACGATCACCGTGGCCTACCAGGAGTACGGCGACTTCACCCAGCTCAACACCGAGATGCAGTCGCTCAAGACCCAGTACGAGAAGGCCAACCCCGGCTACACGGTCAAGCTCGAGCCGATCCAGGCCTCGGAGAACGACTACTACACCAAGCTCACGCTGATGAACCGGTCCGCGTCCACGGCGCCGGACGTCATGTACGAGGACACCTTCCTGATCGACTCGGACATCCAGGCCGGCTACCTCGCGCCGCTGGACTCGTACCTGTCGAAGTGGTCGGACTGGAGCGAGTTCACCTCGACCGCCAAGTCCGCGGCCGTCGGCTCCGACGGCAAGACCTACGGCGTGCCGATGGGCACCGACACCCGCGCGCTCTACTACAACAAGACCCTGTTCAAGCAGGCCGGGCTGCCGGTCCCGTGGCAGCCGAAGACCTGGGCCGACGTCCTGTCCGCCGCGCAGACGATCAAGTCCAAGCTACCCGGCGTCACCCCGATCAACGTCTACTCGGGCAAGGGCTCCGGCGAGGGCTCCACGATGCAGGGCCTCGAGATGCTGCTCTACGGCACCGCGAACCAGCTCTACGACTCGTCCAGCAAGAAGTGGGTGCCGTCCAGCCCCGGCATGCTGGCCGCGCTGAACTTCATCAAGACGGTGTACACGACCGGCCTCGGGCCCGATGTGCAGGACGCGCTGAACCCGAACTTCGGCACCACCGTGCAGACCGAGCTGATACCCGAGGGCAAGCTCGCCATCGACCTCGACGGCTCCTGGGTGCCCGGCAACTGGACCTCCACCGGCAGCAAGCCGTGGGCCGCGTGGTCGAGCACGATCGGCGAGGCCGCGATGCCGACGCAGAACGGCCAGGCGCCCGGTTCGACGAGCATGTCCGGCGGCTGGGTGCTCTCGGTCGGCTCGCACTCGGCGAACAAGCAGGCCGCGTTCAACTTCGTGGCGCTGGCCGAGAACAAGGAGAACGCGCTCAACTACGACGTCATCGCCAGCCAGATCGCCGAGCGCACCGACGTGGCCTCGGATCCGAAGTACCTGTCCACGAACCCGACCACCGGCTTCTTCACGAACCTGGTGAAGGTGACGCACTTCCGGCCCGCGTACCCGGTCTACCCGCAGATCTCGGACCAGATCCAGGTGGCGATGGAGTCGGTGATGACCGGCCAGTCCTCGCCGTCGGCCGCGATGTCCACCCTGGCCACCGAGACCAGCAGCATCGCCGGCGCGTCGAACGTGGCCACCGGCTGATGACCGTCGCGACCCAACCGCAGACGGCGCGCATCCCCGTGAAGGGCGGTGCGCGCCGCCCGCGGCGCGTCCGCCGCCTGTTCGGCCGGCTCCTCCCGCTCGGTCCCGCCCTGCTCCTGCTGGCGATCTTCTTCGCCGGCCCGCTGATCTGGAGCGTCTACACGGCCTTCACGAACATGGCGCTGTCCGGCTCGGCCAGCACCCAGTTCACCGGCCTGGAGAACTTCCGCCGGATGTTCTCCGACCCGGCGTTCGTGAAGTCGCTCGAACTGACCGTGCTCTTCGTGATCGGCTCGGCGGTGATCGGGCAGAACCTGCTCGGCATGCTGCTGGCGCTGATCCTGCGCGGCCGCAACGCGATCGTGCGCACGATCGTGAACGGCGTCGTGATCGGCGCGTGGGTGGTGCCCGAGGTGGTGGCCGGATTCGCCTGGTACGCCTTCCTCTACAAGACCGGCACGCTCAACTCGCTGCTGCACCACATCGGCCTGTCCCAGGACTGGCTCTACTCGATGCCGATGCTCGCGGTGATCCTGGCCAACACCTGGCGCGGCACGGCGTTCTCCATGCTGGTCTACTCGGCCGCGCTCTCCGACGTGCCGCCGGAACTGCTGGAGGCGGCCGCGGTGGACGGCGCCTCGTCCTGGAAGCGGCTGCGCTACGTGACCGTGCCGCTGATCCGCCGCTCGATCGTCAGCAACCTGATGCTGATCACGCTGCAGACCCTGGCCAGCTTCGGCCTCATCTACGTGATGACCGGCGGCGGCCCGGGCAACGCCAGCTCGACCACGCCGCTGTACATGTACCAGGAGGCCTTCCAGTTCTACCAGCTGGGCTACGGCACGGCGATGGCCCTGGTGTTGCTCGTGCTCGGCGCCCTGTTCTCGCTGATCTACCTGCGCCTGATCAAACTGGAGGACTCGTGAGTAGCGCGGCGAGCGGGATCACTTCACCGAAGAAGGGTCCGGCGGCGCTCGCGTCGTACGCGGTGATCCTGGTGCTGTTCCTGGCCTTCCTGCTTCCGTTCGTCTGGATGATCCTGTCCTCGATCGAGACCGGCTCGGGCCTGAACGCGACGCCCACCTGGCACTTCACGCTCGCCAACTTCAAGGCGATCATGAACGTGGCCACCGTCTACCAGCCGATGCTCAACTCGCTGATCCTCTCCGGCGGCACGGCGGCCCTCACCGTGGTCTGCGCGTCGCTGGCGGCGTATCCGCTGTCCCGCTTCCACATGCGCTTCGGCCGCTCGTTCCTCTACACGATCCTGTTCGCCACCGGCCTGCCGATCACGGCGGTCATGGTGCCGGTGTACTCGCTGTACGCGCGGTTCAACCTGGTCGACTCGGAGCCGGCGACGGTGCTGTTCATGACGGCCAGTTCGCTGCCGTTCGCGATCTGGATGACGAAGAACTTCATGGACGGAGTGCCGGTCTCGCTGGAGGAGGCGGCCTGGACGGACGGCGCGAACTGGCTGCAGTCGCTGTGGCGGATCGTGCTGCCGCTGATGGCGCCGGGCATCTGCGTCGTGTTCATCTTCACCTTCGTGATGCAGTGGGGGAACTTCTTCGTCCCCTTCATCCTGCTGCTCACGCCCGACAAGCAGCCCGCCTCGGTGACGATCTACACGTTCTTCTCCCAGTACGGCGAGGTCGCGTACGGGCAGCTGGCCGCGTTCTCCATCATCTACACCGCGCCGGTCGTCGCGCTCTACGGCGTCCTGTCGAAGTTCCTCGGCGGCGCCTTCAACCTGACGGGGGCGGTCAAGGGCTGAGCAGGAACCCGCGCACCGCGTCCACCAGCTCCCGCGGCCGCTCGAACACCACGAGGTGGCCGCTGGGTATCTCCGTGAACCGACTTCCGTCGATCCCCTCGGACAGCCGCCGCGCGCTCGCCACGGGCACCACGAAGTCATGCGTGAGCCCGATGACGAGCGTGGGCGCGGTGATCTTCGGCAGCAGGTCCCCGATGTCGGCACGCCGGTTGAGGTCGATGTGCCGGCGCATGCCCTCGCCGATCGGCGGAGCGTTCTCGATCAGTCCGGCCAGGGCTTCGCGAGGCAGTGAGCTGAGGAACTCCGGGCTGAAGCAGGCGAGCTGCAGGAACCGCGAGAACAGGTCGTGGTCCGCGAGTTCGAGCTTCTGCCAGACGTCGACGTTCAGGTCCTGCCGGGTGTCCGGCCCCGGCCAGCCGGCCACCAGCACGAGTCTGCGCACGGCGTCCGGATGCGTGGCCGCCACGGCCGCCGCCACCACCGCGCCGAGCGAGTAGCCGACCAGGTCCACCGGTCCGCGCTCCGCGGCCGTTTCCCGCACGACGGCGCCGATCTGCCCGGCGAGGATCTCGACCGTCAGCTCTCCCTCCGGACCGGCCGTATCCCCGCTGCCCGCGTAGTCCGGCAGCACGACCGCGCGCTCGTCGGTGAACGCCTCCACCAGGTGCCCGAAGTTGAGCTGCGCGGCCAGCCCGCTCCCGGCCACGAACACGAGACCCGGCCCCTCGCCGACGGTCGTGTAGTGCACGGTGGACTGCTCGGCTTCGATCGTCGGCATCGCGTCTCCCTTGGCGCTCGGTGCAACCTGTGCCGAGAAACGTTATGCAGTTGCCGGACTGCCGTCAATAGACCGACGAATGTTGAAGTCGTGCAAACCTGTGCAGCAATGCGAAGGAAGTCAATCAGACGTACGCAGTGTTCACGGTGTAGCCACTCACATCCGGGCGCAGCGTCATCCGTCGTGATCACGCTATCGAGCGTCAACGGATGAGGAACGCGGGCCGGATACGCCCGGGAGCGGAGTGAGTGCACCATGAGACGGCGGACCTTCCTGGCCTCGGCCCTGGCCGCGGCGCCCGCCGCGGCGACCCTCGCGGGCTGCGGAGTCTTCAAGAGCGACAACGCGAGTTCGTCGGCGAACTCCGGCGCGAGCGCGAGCGGCTCGGTGGCGCCCGCGCAGGTGCGGGTGTACGTCAGCGGCGACGTGAACGTGCAGAACCTGTGGAGCAAGAACCTCGGCCCGGCGTTCGCCAAGGCTTACCCCGGTTTCAGCGTCAAGGTGCTCGTCGAGGGCAACACCAGCGCGAGCACCGTGCTGGCCAAGCTCGGCGCCGCGGTCAAGACGAACCAGGACCCGGGCATGGACATCCTGGACGGCTCCTTCACCACCGCGGCCACCGGCGGCCTGCTCGCGAAGGTGTCCACCGCGACCGTGCCGAACATCGCCAACGTGGACGCGGCGCTGCTCACCCCGGTCGACTACGCCTCGGTGCCCTACCGCGGCTCCGCGGTCGTGCTCGCGTACAACACCAAGTACGTCAGCACCCCGCCGAAGACCCTCGACGAACTGCTGGCCTGGATCACCGCGAACCCCGGCAAGTTCACCTACAACTCGCCGAACAGCGGCGGCTCCGGCGGCGCGTTCGTGGCCACCACGCTGGCGAAGTACGTGCCCGCGGCCGACCAGGCGAAGATGGTCGCCGGATACGTGCCGAACCTCGAGGGCGACTGGAACCAGGGCTTCGCGACCCTCAAGGGCCTCGGCTCCTCGATCTACCAGCACGTCTACCCGAACGGCAACCAGGCCGTGCTCGACCTGCTCAACGCGGGCAGCATCTACATGGCCCCGGTCTGGTCGGACATGGCGCTCGCCGCGCTCGCCGACGGCGGCCTTCCCTCCACGGTCAAGCTGACCACCATCACCGACCCCACCTTCACCGGCGGCGCCGCGTACCTCGGCGTCCCGAACAACGCCGCGAACAAGGCGGCCGCGCTCAAGCTGGTGAACTGGGTGCTCGAGCCCGCGCAGCAGGAGACGATCGTCAACGTCCTCGCGGGCTACCCGGCCATCAAGACCTCGCTGCTGTCCTCGGCCGTGCAGAGCAGGTTCACCGGCCTGGACACCTCGAACCTGCGCGCGGGCTACTCGACCGAGATGTCCACGGACATGAACAGCCTCTGGCAGCAGAAGGTCGCCTAGTCCGATGGCACGACGCACCCCCCGCCTGCGCGCGCTGGTGATGGCCAGCCCGCCCGTGCTCGTCGCGGCCGCCTTCATCGGCCTGCCGGTGGTCAGCGCGGTCCTGTTCAGCTTCGGCTACTTCGGAGGCTTCAACAGCATCCTGGCCGAGATCGGGCAGCACGAGCACCTGGTCACCGGCACCTCCGGCACGCTGGACGCCTACCGGGACGTGTTCGGCGACTCCGAGTTCCGGCAGAGCCTGTGGGCCACGGTGCTGGTCACGGCGGCGTCCACGGCGGTGGTGCTCGTGCTGTCCTGGGGCATCGCGTTGTACCTGCGGCTGTCCGGCGGGCGCATCGGGAAGATGCTCGCCGGACTGGCCGTGGTGCCGATGTTCATCCCGGTGGTGATCGCCTCCTACGCGATCCTGGAGTTCTACTCCCCCGACGGTTTCCTGCGCAGCCTCGCCGCCGCGGTCGGCTGGAGCAACGCGCCGGTGTACGGCTACACGATGGTCGGCGTCGCGTTCGGCCAGATCTGGACGAACCTGCCGTTCGGCGTGCTGATGATGACCTCCGGCCTGAACGCGGTGCCGGACGCGCTGATCGAGGCCGCGCGGGACGCCGGGGCCAGCACGGCCCGCGCCGTGCGCTCGGTGCTGGTCCCGATGGCCGCGGTCCCGACGACGATCGTGGCCACCTTCACCGCGATCGGCGTCATCGGCAGCTTCACGGTCCCGTACCTGATCGGCCCGTCCGCGCCGAACATGCTCGGCCCGCTGATGACGTACACCTTCGAGTCCTTCAACCAGCCGCAGCAGGCCGAGGTGATGGCCGTGGTCGTCTTCCTGCTCTCGGCGGTCATCGGCGCGTTCTACGTGCGCGCCAACCTGCGCGGCGCCAAGGAGACGAAGCGATGAGGATGCTGATCCGACGCGCCGGCCTGGCCGCGTTCCTGCTCGTCTTCGCGCTCTTCGTCGTCGGCCCGCTGGCCTGGCTCGCGCTGCGCGCCTTCTCCGGCACCTGGCAGTACCCGCATCTGCTGCCCGACTCGTGGACGCTGAAGTGGTGGACGCAGGTCCTGGACAGCGCCGACCTCGGCGGCTCGATCCGGCTGAGCCTGGTGTTCGCCCCCGTGGTCACGTTCGTGTCCGCGGTGATCTGCCTGCCCGCCGCGTACGCGTTCGCCCGCTACGAGTTCCCGGGACGCCGGTTCCTGCTGGTGGCGCTGTTCGCGACGAACGCCTTCCCGAAGATCGGCCTGTTCCTGTCGATGGCGGGGGTCTTCTACTCGCTGCGGCTGATGGGCACGTTCGCGGGCGTGGTGATCGTGCAGCTGCTCGGCACGCTCGTGTTCATGACCTGGCTGCCCGCCGCCGCGTTCAGCGCCGTGCCGCGCAGCCTGGAGGAGGCCGCGCGCGACGCCGGGGCCGGACCGCTGCGGGTGTTCTTCCGGGTCACGTTCCCGCTGGCCGCGCCCGGCATCCTGGTCGCGATGATCCTGTCGTTCCTCGCCTCCTTCGACGAGGCGCAGGGCACGTACCTGGTCGGCGCGCCGAACTACGTGACCATGCCGAGCACCATGTACGAACTCGTCGTCAACTATCCCGGGCAGGTCGCCGCGGTGTTCTCCGTGCTGCTCGCCATCCCCTCGGTGCTGCTGATCGCCCTCGTGCGCAAGCACGTGATGAGCGGCGCGCTCGCCGAGGGCTTCCAACTGCGCTAGGAGACACCCCGGATGTCCGGACTTGTACTGCGCGGCCTCGCCAAGAACCTCGGCGGCCGCTCCATCGTCGAGGGGCTGGACCTGACCGTGGCGAAGGGCGAACTCGTCTGCCTGCTCGGCCCCTCCGGCTGCGGCAAGACCACGACGCTGCGGATGGTCGCCGGTTTCGTCGAGCCCGACGGCGGCGAGATCCTGATCGACGGCGAGCCGGTCACCGGCCTGCCGCCGGAGCGCCGCCCGACCGCGATGGTCTTCCAGAACTACGCGCTCTGGCCGCACATGACCGTCTTCGGCAACGTCGCCTTCGGCCTGAAGCTGCGAGGGCTGCCGAAGAAGGAGATCCGCGACCGGGTCGGCGAGGCGCTGGAGCTCGTGGGCCTCACCCACCACACCGACAGCCGTCCCGCGCACATCTCCGGCGGCGAGCAGCAGCGGGTGGCCCTCGCCCGCGCGCTCGTGCTGGAGCCGAAGGTGCTGCTGCTCGACGAGCCGCTCTCGAACCTGGACGCGAAGCTGCGGGTGCGGGTGCGCGACGAGATACGCGAGATCCAGCAGCGCATCGGCATCACGACCGTCCTGGTGACGCACGACCAGGACGAGGCGCTGTCCGTCGCCGACCGCATCGCCGTGATGAACACCGGCCGCATCGAGCAGTTGGACACGCCGTCAGGGCTCTACGACGCTCCGGGCACCCGTTTCGTGGCCGGGTTCGTCGGCACCATGAACTTCCTCGACGGCCGGGCCGCGGACGGTTCGCTGCACGTCGGAGAGACCGCGGTCCCCTTCGACGCGCTCACCGAGACCGGCTCCGACGCGCGCTCGTTCGCCGTGCGCCCGGAGAACGTCGTGATCGGTTCCGAAGGCGCTCGCGCGAAGGTCATCCGCGAGGTCCCGCGCGGTCACTTCCGCGAGGTACTACTGACTCTCGATGGCGCCCCGGCCCAGCTGCGCTCGTACGTCCCGGTCGGCGCGCCCGCGGTCACGGGCGAGGTGCGCGTGCGATTCGCACGCGTGCACGGATATCCGGATGCTGAGGTCTGAAGTGGTCCTGGCCGTAGCCCACCGCGGCGCCCCGCACGTGCACCGCGAGAACACGATCCCCGCGATCGTCAGCGCCGTCCACCACGGCGCCGACATGGTCGAAGTGGACCTGGAGCGTACGAGTGACGGCGTGCTCGTCCTGCTGCACGACGCCGACCTGAACCGGCTGTGGCAGCACGACGTCAAGGTCGCAGAGCTCTCACTCGCCGAGCTGCGCGAACTCACGGCGTCCGACGACTACCGGATCCCGACGTTCGCCGAGACGCTCGCGATCTCCGCCGCGACCGGCGTGTCCCTGATGCTGGACATGACAGAGCCCGAGTTCGCCCGCCAGTCCGTCGAAGAGGTGCTGGCCGAGCCGGGCGCCCTGGACCGGATGCTGTTCGTCGGCGGCGCGGCCGCGATGCGCGCCGTCCGCGAGTCCAGCGAGGACGCGCGCATCGGCCTCACGCTGGACCGGCCGTGGCCCGCGCACGCCCCCGACGAGCCGATCGAGTCGATCCGCCCGCAGTACCTGAACCCGGACTGCCGGCTGCTCGACCCCCTCGCCGTCGCCGCGATGCACGAGGCCGGATACCTGGTCAGCACGTGGACCGTGGACAGCCCCTCGCACATGGTGCACCTGCTCGACGCGGGCGTGGACGCGCTGATCAGCAACCGAATCGACCGCCTCGTCCGCCTGATCGCCGCGCGCACGGAGGTCGCCGCAGCATGACGACACAGATGGCCACGCAGACCACCCGGCACGCGCTCTACGTCGCCGAGATCCTCGCTCTCTGGGCGCTGGACCGGATCCGCGAGCGGCCGACCGACATCGACGTGAAGGCCAACGCCGCCGACTACGTGACCGACACGGACCGCGAGATCGAGCAGCACGTGCGGGCCGAGCTGAACCGGCACTTCCCGGACCACGCGGTCAACGGCGAGGAGTTCGGCGACGGCGGTGTCGAGAGCGGCGGCCCGGCCGTGCGGCCCACCTGGTTCATCGACCCCGTGGACGGCACCACGAACTACGCCCACGACCTGCCGTGGCACTCCTTCAGCCTGGCCCTGCACGACGCCGCCGGACCGCTCGTCGCGGTGGTGGCCGACGCCGGGCGCGGCCACGTCATCAGCGCCGCACGCGGTATGGGAGCACGCTGCGACGGCATGCCGATCAGCGCCAGCGCGGCCACCGACCCGACCGGCGCCGTCGTGCTGACCGAACTCGCCGCCACCGCCCCGTGGCCCGGCCAACTCGGCTTCCTGGACCGGATGATCCAGCGCAGCATCACGATGCGGATCCCGGGTTCCAGCGCCCTCAGCCTCGCCACCGTCGCCACCGGCCGGGTCGCGGCCACCGCGCTCGGCGGCGGCTACGGCATGTGGGACGTGGCCGCCGGAGCCCTGATCGCCCGCGAGGCCGGGGCCCGCGTCTTCGCGCACGACGGCACCGAGGCGGGACCCTCCGACGCTCCCCCGCTCGGCGGCCTGCTCGCCGCCGCCCCCGGCGTGGCCGAGGCTCTGCGCGACGACCTGCTCGCCGCGATCGGGGCCGAATCCGAGGCTTAGCACACGTCCTTACTTGCGCCTTATCCATAAGCAGGTTTGCTTGGACCCATGACGCGCGTTCTCCGTACGCTCACCGTGGCCGTACTGGCCTGCTCAGTACTCGTACTCGCGGGCTGCAGGCCGCAGCAGGCCACGACGACGGCATCGACCGTCGGCACGGCGAGCACGATCCCGGTCGGGTCCACCGACTACTCGATCAGCGTGGGCGGACTCACGCGGACGTACCACGTGTACCGGCCCGCCGGGATCTCCGCGAACGCGCCGCTGGTGGTGTTCCTGCACGGCGGCTTCGGCAGCGGCGCGCAGGCCGAGCAGTACTACGGCTGGGACGGCGAGGCGGACGCGCACGGCTTCGTGGTCGCCTACCCGGACGGCTACGACCACGCGTGGAACGTCGGCGGCGGATGCTGCGGACAGCCCGCGGCGAAGAACATCGACGACGTCGCGTTCATCGAGGCGATGGTCACGCAGATCGAGCACACGGCGCCGATCGACACCAGCCGCGTGTACGCCACCGGCATCTCGAACGGCGGCATGATGGACTACCGGCTGGCCTGCTCGACCACGATCTTCACGGCGATCGGCCCGGACTCGGCGACCGAGCTCGGCACCTGCGCGAGCCCCGCGCGGATCTCCGTCCTCCACATCCACGGCACGGCCGACCACAACATCCCGTACGAGGGCGGCCCCGGCGACGGCTACGCGCGCATCGACGGTCCCTCGGTGCCGAGCGTGGTCGCGGGCTGGCGGACGATCGACGGCTGCGGAACGCCGAGCAGCAGCGTGAGCGGCGTGGTGACGACGTCGATCGCGAGCTGCCCGGACGGCCGCACGGTCGAGCTGATCACGGTCGCGGGCGCGGGGCACCAGTGGCCGGGCAGCCCGGACCGCCCGCTCATCCAGAAGGCGCTGGGTCTCGACACGCCGTCCACCGCGCTCAACGCGACGAACGTGGTCTGGTCGTTCTTCGCCGCGCACCCGTAAGGACCGCGTCGTAGTCTGGGCGCATGCGAGCAGTGACATATGACGCGTACGCCCCCGACAACTCCCGGCTGGTCTACGGCGAGGTCGCCGACCCGAAGGTGGGGCCGGGCCAGGTGCTGATCGAGGTCAGGGCGGCCTCGGTCAACCCGGTGGACTGGAAGGTGATGGCGGGCGGGCTCGACCCGATGATGGACGCCGTCTTCCCGGTCATCCCCGGCTGGGACGTGGCGGGCGTCGTCACCCGCACGGGCCCGGACACCCCGGAGTTCGCGGTCGGCGACGAGGTGATGGCCTACGCGCGCAAGGACGTCGTGCAGGCCGGCACGTTCGCCGAGTACGTGGCCGTGTCGGCGCCCTCGGTCGCGCACAAGCCCGCCGGACTCGACTGGGCGCAGGCCGCGGGTCTGCCGCTGACCGGCCTGACCGCGCTGCACAGCCTGGACCGCCTCGGCGTCAGGTCGGGCGACACCCTGCTGGTGCACGGCGCGGCGGGCGGCGTGGGCAGCATCGCGATCCAGATCGCCGTGGCCCGCGGCGCACGCGTGATCGGCACCGCCTCAGAGCGCAACCACGCGTTCGTCAGCGCACTCGGCGGCGAGCCCGTGGCCTACGGCGACGGCGTCGTCGAGCGCATCAAGGCCCTGATCCCGAACGGCGCCACCCAGGTAGCCGACTTCGTGGGCGGACAGCTGGAGACGACTCTCGCCGTCCTAGCCCCCGGCGGCCGCCACGTCTCGATCGCCGACCCCACCGTGATCCAGCACGGCGGCGAGTGGCTCTGGGTCCGCCCCGACGGCGCCAAGCTCGCCGAACTAGCCGCCCTGGTCGACGCGGGCAAGCTGACCGTCGAGGTGGCCGAGACCTTCCCCCTGGACAAGGTCGGCGCCGCCTTCGACGCGAGCCGCGGCCAGCACACCCGCGGCAAGCTCGTCATCGTCCCCTGAGAGGGTTCGCCGGTCCCCTCCGGCGCGCGTCGGAGGTCTCGCGGTCGCGTCGGTCGTCGGCGGCGGGGGTCAGTGCTGTCGATCGCCCGTCCCTGCCGTTCTAGTCCTCCTCGGCGCGGGTCACGGCGGTGCGGATCGCGTCCTCGGTGATGCGGAAGTGGTCGCGGGCGATGTGCGCGGCGGTGTCCGGGTCGCCGCCGATCACCGCTTCGGCGAGGGCGCGGTGGTGCGGCAGGGCGCGGTCGCGCAGTTCGGGCGTGAAGGGCTCGTGGCTGATACCCAGGCTGACCTGCGCCAACAGCTGCCTGCTGAGCGCGGCGAGGGACGAGTTGTGCGCGGCCTCGGCGACGCTGCGGTGAAAATCGACATCGGCGGCCCGTGCGGACACGGAGTCCTCTGCCCGCTCGTAGCGGGTCAGGGCGGCGTTGATCGCGGCATCGTCGGCGGGCGTGTGCCGTTCGGCGGCGGTGCGGGCGATCAGCGACTCGATCAGGCGGCGCATGTCGAACAGCTCCTCGAGGCGACCCCACTCCTCGCCGAGCAGCGACTGGACCGCGCCGGCCGTGCGGGTGCCCCAGTCCGTGCGCACGAAAGACCCGCCGGAGCGGCCGCGGCGCGCCTCGACGTACCCGGCCTCGCGCAGGTCGGCCAGCGCCGCGCGCACCGTCACCCGGCTGACCTCGAGCATCGCCGCCAGTTCGCGCTCGGCCGGCAGCCGCTCGCCGGGGCTGTAGTCGCCCACCGCGATGGCCGCGATCAGCCGGTCGGCGACGGCACGGGCCGCGGTCACCGGCGAGACCGCGCCCACCCCCGTGGCCGGCGTCGCGCGTGCTGGATTCGATGGGGTCATCGCTGCCGTTCCTCCTGCTGTTCTGCCTGTGGGTGCCGGTCCGTTGGGTGCGGCCCGGTAATCTCGACCTCAAAGGTATTGAAGTCAGACCAAAAGTCCGCCTACCCTCGGTGTCACCGTAGATATTCGCATCCCGGAGCCGCCAACGATGACCACCCACGTACACGCGCCGATCCCCGAACCGGAACACACCGGCCGCGCGCCGTTCCGCGACTACCAGACCTGGTACCGCGTGACCGGCGACCTGGAAAGCACCACGCACCCCCCGCTCGTCGTCCTGCACGGCGGGCCCGGCTGCACGCACAACTACGTCGCCGCGATCGCCGACCTCGGAACCCCCGACCGCGCGGTCATCCACTACGACCAGCTGGGCTGCGGCAACTCGACCCGGCTGCGCGAGAACGGGCCCGAGTTCTGGACCGTCGAGCTGTTCCTCGAAGAGCTCGACAACCTGCTGCACTACCTGGATCTGTCGGACGAGTACGACCTGCTCGGCCAGTCCTGGGGCGGCATGCTGGCGGCCGAGCACGCGGTGCGCCACCCGTCCGGACTACGCCGCCTCGTCATCGCCAACTCCCCCGCGTCGATGGCCGACTGGAGCGCGGGCGCCACCGCGCTGCGCGACCGGCTGCCGGCCGAGATCCGCGACGCGCTCGAACGGCACGAGGCCGCCGGCGCGTACGACCACCCCGAATACCGCGCCGCCGAGGCCGAGTTCTACGCGCGCCACGTCTGCCGGATCGTGCCGAACCCGCCCGAGGTCGAGCTCACCAACCAGGCGCTGGCCGAGGACTCGACCGTCTACGGGCACATGAACGGCCCGAACGAGTTCCACGTGATCGGCACGATGAAGGACTGGACCATCGTGGACCGGCTGCACCTCGTGGACGTGCCGACGCTCGTCATCAACGGCCGCCACGACGAGGCGACCGACGAGTGCGTGCGCCCCTTCGTGGACAACATCCCCGGCGCGCGCTGGCACCAGTTCGCCGACTCCTCGCACATGCCGCACGTCGAGGAGCGGGACGAGTACATGCGCGTCGTCGGGGACTTCCTCAGTCCTTGACCGAGCCCGCCGTGATCCCCGCGGCCACATACTTCTGTGCGATGACGAGGAGGATGGTTGCGGGGATGGAGGCGATGACGGCGGTGGCCATGATGGCGTTCCATTGTTGGTCGTTGTTGCCGATGTAGTGGTAGATCCCGAGGGTGATGGGTTGGTTGC
>Ga0310811_10000272_pt1 | contig 73449 bp, 74 predicted proteins | sample YCmetagenome_FD_207642 | JGI IMG/M metagenome (GOLD analysis project Ga0310811, IMG submission 207642) | Soil microbial communities from experimental microcosm in Duke University, North Carolina, United States - YC | ecosystem: Engineered > Artificial ecosystem > Soil microcosm > Unclassified ... | reverse complement strand
CACGCGGCATGGCTGCGTCAGGCTTTCGCCCATTGCGCAAGATTCCCCACTGCTGCCTCCCGTAGGAGTTTGGGCCGTGTCTCAGTCCCAATGTGGCTGGCCATCCTCTCAGACCAGCTACTGATCGTAGCCTTGGTGAGCCTTTACCTCACCAACAAGCTAATCAGACGCGGGCCGCTCTAAAGGCGATAAATCTTTCCCCCGAAGGGCACATCCGGTATTAGCACAAGTTTCCCTGTGTTGTTCCGAACCTAAAGGCACGTTCCCACGTGTTACTCACCCGTCCGCCACTATCCCGAAGGATCGTTCGACTTGCATGTGTTAAGCCTGCCGCCAGCGTTCGCTCTGAGCCAGGATCAAACTCTCAGGTTGAGTTGACCGCTAACCCAAGCTGCCTGGTCACAAGGGCTGTGACCAAGCTGGCATTGGTTATGCGTAGTATCTTGACGAGTTCCCATTCACACCGGCCGAAGCAAGCTCCGACCGGAATTCATGGTGTCTTCAAGAGACCGCATTTGTCAGCGTATCGATGATGCCCCGTGAGGGCATCGCCAGAACGCCGCCGCCTGCGTTTCTCTTTCCAATTCAACGATGTCAAAGACCCAACCGGCGAGGCCGGCTCCACCGTACGAAGCCCGGCGGCGGCGGAAGAGGCGGCTATGTAGTCGCCCCGAAATTCCGTGTCAAGCAGTTCTTTTTGCTGAAGAACTACTCAACCCTTATTTCCGCCCGGGGGCGGTTGGAAGTAGGAGCTATGTATTTGGCTCCGAATTCCCCGTCAAGCTGTTCTTTTTACTTAAGAACGACTCGGCGTTTTCCCCGCCCGAAGGCGGCGGAGGCGGGCTTTTACTTAGGGCCAACCTCCCAGTCAACCGGCCTTTTCAGGCTTTTTCCTGGACACCGGAAACCCGGTGGCGACAGGCCAAAAATCACCCCAGGGCTGCAGAGGCTGCCCTCATTAGTCCGGCGCGATTCGATTGAAGGCCCGGAACATACCGACAAGGCCATCCAAAATCAAGCGGCTTGTGAGCCTCTTGTTTCGGCGTCTCGCCGCCCGTCCGGGGAGCGGCGTATCTATGGGCAGGCTAAGGGGGAGTCAACGCCTGACGCGAAGTTTTCCGGGTCCGGATCGCCTCGACAGGGCCCTCCCCAGGGAATCTAGCTGCCGGCGATATAGGATTTCAGCCCTTCGGCCTCGGCCTCGGCCTCGGCGATCTTGGCTTTGACCAGGTCGCCGATGGAGACCAGCCCCACCAGCCGCCCGCTGCGCACCACCGGCAGGTGGCGCACCCGCCGGTCGGTCATCCGGGCCAGCAGGTCGTCCACCGACTCCTCCGGCTGGGCGAACAGCACGTCCGGCGTCATGCAGGCCGAGATCGGCTGCGTCAGCCCCCCCAACCCTTCCTGCGCCACCACCCGCACAAGGTCCCGCTCGGAAACTATGCCCACCACCGAGTCGCTCGGATCGAGCACCACCAGGGCCCCCACCCTGCGACTGTGCAGCAGCGCCGCCGCCGCCTGGACCGTCTCGTTGGGGGAAACGGTGAAGACCAGGTCGCCCTTGGTCTTCAGGATCTGGGACACGAGCATGCGCGGCGCCTCTCTCTCTATGTCTCTAGGACGGCCAGGGTCCGCCTATCTCTCAAAGGAATCAACCACCGGTCGATCCCAGGTCGCGACGGCCCTCCCCCGCGCCTTCGTCCGGTCACGGCTTGGTGATCGGGATCAGATCCGCCGCAGCCCGCGCGCCGCCGGCCCTATCAGGGCTAGCCCCACGGCGTAGCCGACCACATGGGCCTCCCAGGCGATCGGCGCGCCGCCGCCGACCCCGCCCAGTCCGACCACCCCCACCACGATGTTCACCACCACCCAGGCCAGGGCCATGCCCGTCACCGTGCGGCTGCTGAAGGGCGCCAGCCCCGCCCCGCGCCGTTCGATCAGGCGCGAAGCCGCGCCCATGAACCCCGACACCCCGCCCGAGGCTCCGACCAGCACATAGGGCGCGCCCCAGTGCAGGGCCGCGTAGCCGAGGCTCGAGGCGACGCCGCACAAGAGAAAGAAGCCGAAGAAGGCCAGGACCCCGACCGCGCCGCGTCCGAACAGCCGCGCCACCGGCGCGCCGAACGCCAGGGCGCCCAGGGCATTGAGAAAGGCGTGCGCCCAGCCGCCGTGGACGAACAGGGCAGTGATCAGCCCCGTCCAGCGCCCGGCGCTGAGGTCGGCGGGGGTGAATCCGAACCGCGCCAGGATCCGCTGCGGGTCGCCGGTCGCCAACTGCAGGGCATAGAGGGCGAGGAAGCTGAGCGCCAACGCCACCGCCGGCCAGGGCGCGCGCAGGGCGGGCTCGTGCTGCGGCTCGCCGACGATCCGCCCCGGGTCGATCTGCAGGGGCTCGCGCCCGCCGTGGTCGTCGATGGTCATGGCCTCGCTCGTTTTCGTGCCGGACGCCCGCGGCGGCGGCGACACCGCGGCTCAACAACGCGATCATCGGGCAAACCGCCCCATCTCGCAGAATTTTTTAACCTTCCCAGCCTTAGGTTAACTTGGCGCTATTGTTCTGCGGACCATCCTCGGATCGGGCGCTCGGTCGACCGCAACGCGGGAGATCGACTGGGGGCCTGCAGTTGCGCCGACCGAGGCTGTCTTATGTCTGAAGCGACCACCGTCATGTCTGTCCGGAGGGCGCCCCTCATGGCCTCGCCAGCGTGCGCGGGCCTGGCGGCGGCGGCGCTTTTGCTGGCCGCCGGGACCGCCCAGGCCCAGACCATGGGTTCCAGTTCCAGCCAGTTCAACTCCGGCTACAACGGCGCCGGCGCGCTCAACCAGGCGGTCAACGTCAGCACCCGGGACGCCAACAACAACCAGGTGTTCATCAACGGGGTCATGCAGGCGCCGCAGGGGTCCATCTTCTCCAACACCTCCGGCTTCTCCCAGACTTCCACCGCCGGGGGCGTCGGCGTTTCGGGTCTCGCCACCGCCATCGGCAACAGCCTGAACGTGGTGGTGGAAGGCTCCTGGAACCGGGTGACGGTCGATTCCACCCAGATCAACAACGGTCAGGTCTCGGCCAACGCCAGCCTGAACGGCCAGATCAAGCTGGAAGGGCCGTGAACGCCATGGTCCGTCCCGTCTCCTTCAAACTCGCCGCCATGGTCAGCGCCGCCGCGGTCGCCCTGTCGGGCTGTATCTCGACGAGCGCGGGGCCGAACGGCCAGTACACCCGACCGATCGGCGATGCGCCGGTCACCTCCAACCCCACCCCCTATTCGGCGGCCCTGGTCTGCCTGTCGGCTTACGCCCGGCGCTACAACCTGTCGGCCCCGCGCATCGCGGTCGGCCGCATCGCCGACTACACCGGCAAGGACGAGACCGACGGGTCCGGGCGCAAGCTGACCCAGGGCGCCTCGCTGATGGCGATCTCCGCCCTGGCCAAGGCCGGCGCACGGCTGGTGGAGCGCTACGACACCTCGGTGTCCGAACTGGAGTTGAAGTACGCCAACAACAAGCTGATCTCGGACGAGGCCGGGCCCGGGCCGGGCGCTGCGCCGGGACAGCCCTCCACCTACCGCCGGATCACCGCGGGCCAGGTGCCGGGGTCGGACTTCTATCTCGTCGGCGGCATCACCGAACTGAACTTCAACATCCGCTCCGCCGGCGCCGACATCCAGGGCGGCGATCCCAACCTGACCCACGGCCAGGGCCTGGTCACCGGCAAGCTCTATGTGATGAACATCGGCCTGGACCTGCGGCTGGTGGAGACCAAGTCCCTCGAGGTGGTGGACGTGATCTCCTATCAGAAGCAGATCATCGGCCGCGAAGTGGGCGCGGGCCTGTTCAGCTTCCTCGGCTCGGATGTGATCAACGTCGCCGCCGGCGAAGGCGCGCTGGAGCCGATCCAGCTCGGCGTGCGCTCGGTGGTCGAGCGCGCCGTGGTCGAGATGATGTCCAACCTCTATGGCGCGCCGGGACCCGAGGGTTGCCTCGGCGCCGGCGGCGATCCCCTCGCGGGCCGGACGGGCCTGACTGGCGGATACTACCCCGCCTACGACAACCTGGACCGCAACAATGGCTATACGCGCGAAGATCCGGCTCGCTGGACTGCTCGCATCGACCCTGGCCCTGCCGCTGCCCCTATGCGCGGCCGGTACTAGCTGGGCCCAGGACGGGAGCACGGTCATCAATGGCCAGCTCCAGATGGGCGACGTCCTGTCCAACCAGACCCTGAACGTCGAGGATTCGACCGTCGGCGTCAGCGGCTCCGCCAGCGCCGTCGGCAACATCGTCGCCGCCACCGGCCAGCAGGCGCCCATCCACGTTGAATCCGACCAGTCGGTCGGCGGCCATGTCGAGGCCGCGCTCAGCGGCAACGTCGCCGGCTCCAGCGGCCCCTACTTCACCACCGCCGCCTCGGCCGTCGGCAACAGCGCCACCGCGGGGACCTGCTGCGCGGCCACCACCGGCTCGTCGCTGCAGGATGTCCAGGCCGGCGCGGTCGTCGCCGGCGACGTCGCCAGCCAGCTCCGCGGGCCGGTCGGCGCGGTGGCGGTCGACGCCAGTGCGGTCGGCAACACCACCGGCTGGGAACAGACCAACGGCGGGGTGACCAGTTGGACCGGCCAGACCCACGCCGGCCTGACCACCGCGTCCAACAGCGGCTCCTTCGCCAGCGTCGACGGCAACGCCGGCTTCACCGCCACCGCGGTGGCCAACAATGTCACCGGCGACATCGCCGACGCCGGAGCCGACCTCGGCATCGGCCAGACCACGACCGGCCCCGGCGCCAACGCCTCGATCGACGTCGCCCTTGGCTCGGGATCCGACATCCAGCTTTCGGCCACCGGCGTCGGCAACAACGTGGACATCCAGGCGACGGGCTCGCAGGTGGGGATGAACGCCGCCCAGACCAACACGGCCCCGGTCAACGCCTACGCCAACCTCAACACGGCGAGTTGGAGCGGCGACGCCAATGTCGTCTCCTACGGGGTCGGCAATTCGGTCATGCTGTCCAACGCCGGCCCCGCCGACTCCATGTGGAGCCAGCAGACCACCAGCGGCGGCGCCATCAGCGCCACCTCGTCCTTCACCGGGGGGGCGGGGGGCAACGTCTACGCCTCAGCCACCGCCATGGGCAACGTGGTGTCCGGCTACGCCTGCTCGACCTGCGGCGGCGCCATCGACGCCACCAACAGCCAGACCGGAAACAGCCGGGTGACCGCCAACACCGTGGTCACCGCCACCGGCAGGGTCAAGTCGGTCTCCGGCGCCTCCACCGCCATCGGCAACAGCGCAACCTATCAGGTGGTGGGTTCGGGGAACTAGGCGGACGTTCGAAGGGTCCGCGCCGGGCATCGCCGTTCCGGGCCGGACCGGTCCCAGGCACGCCCAGAGGTCGGCGCCAAGCCCGCATGCGGCGGGAGCGTTCGAACGCTCCCGCCGTCGTCCTCGTTACTGCGAGGCCGCCTTTACTGAGGGGTCACCGTGGTCGTCGCGGTGACCCGCTCGCTCGGGGCGACCGTCGCCGCCGCCGTACTACTGGTCGGCTTACGCGGAGCCGGAGCCACGGTCGTCCGCGTGGTGCGGCGGGCGTTCGCCGTTCCTTGGGTTGTGACGGTGGTCTGGACCGTCGGCGCGGGGGCCGGCTGTGCAGCCGCCAGCGCCGCGGCGTTGCGCGCGCTCGCCGCGTCGGCCGCCGAAGCGGCCGCGGATTGCTGGGCGGACTCGGCCCGCGCATTGGCCTCGGCAGCCTGTTGCTGGGCGGCGGCGGCTTGGTCCTGGGCTGCGGTCGCCTGTCCTTGCGCGGCCGCGACCCGATCCCGGGCCGCGTCGGCGGTCGCGCGTTCGGCCTGGCGGGCGGAGGCCAGGGCGTCGTTCTTGCGCTGTTGCGATATCCCGATGGCGGTGTCGGCCAGGGCCTGGGCCCGAATGGCCTCCTGGATCGCCGGGTCCTTGTGGCCGGCCGCGAAGTCCTCCTTGGCGGCGGCCAGGGCCGCCCGCGCCTCGGCCGTGTCGCGCGGCGATTCCGTGCCGGCGCCGATGGTTTCGGCGGTGTGGAGCTTGGCCTCCGCGGCGGCGATGGCTTCGCGGGCCCGATCGCTCTTGCTGGCTGCCAGCGCCGGTCCGGCCACGGCCATGGTCAAGGCGCTCGATGCGAGAAGCGAAACGAAGAGGGTTCTGCGAAACATGGTGGTCTCCTGCCTGTGGCAAATGCTGTCGCCGCCGGATACGACGTCCCTTCGGCGTCAGGCAGAAACGGCTGAGGCGGGAAAATGGTTCAGCGCCGCCAGGGGTCGCGAGCTGTCCGACGCCCGGCAGGTGAACCCCGCCGACAGTTTCTCCCGCCGGGGCTAGGGCCAGGAGCGGTCGATCGGAGCCCATTTTTCGACACGCTTGTTCGCCACCGGTTGCGATTAGCCGCCGCGCAGCCGATGGTCGCGCGCTTCCGCTCTGACTGGACGTCTTTATGATCCGAATTGTCCGCTCGGCCCTGGCGCTCGTCGCCGGGCTGGGCATCGCCGCCGCCGCCCCCGCCCTCCTGCACGCCCAGGACGGCGCGCCGCCCCTGGCGCAGCGCGACAAGGTCTGGGCCCAGAGCTACGCCAAGATCGCCCCCGATCCGGCCGTCCGGTTCGGGACCCTGCCCAACGGCATGCGCTACGCCGTGATGCGCAACGCCACGCCCCTGAAGCAGGCCTCGCTGCGGTTGCGGGTCGGATCCGGCTCGCTGGAGGAGACGGACGCGCAGCAGGGTCTGGCCCACTTCCTCGAGCACATGGCGTTCAACGGCTCGGCGCACGTGCCCCAAGGAGAGATGATCCGCATCCTGGAGCGGCACGGCCTGGCCTTCGGGGCCGACACCAACGCCTCCACCGACTGGACCCAGACGGTCTACAAGCTCGACCTGCCCCAAGCCGACGACGACACCCTGGACACCGGCCTGATGCTGATGCGCGAGGCCGCGGGCGAGCTGACCCTGGCCCAAGGCGCCATGGATACCGAGCGCGGGGTGGTGCTGTCGGAGGAACGCGCCCGCGACACGCCGAACTACCGCACCTTCAAGGCCCAGCTGGGTTTCCTGCTGAAGGGCCAACTGGCGGCGAACCGGCTGCCGATCGGGACCACGCGGGTGCTGCAGACTGCCGACGCCGCCCTGATCCGCAGCTATTACGACGCCTGGTACCGGCCCGACCGCACCACCTTGATCGCCGTGGGGGACTTCGACCCCGCCGCCATGGAGGCCAAGATCAAGGCCCGCTTCTCCGACTGGCGTCCGCGCAGCGCAACACCCCCGCCCGAGCCGGACCTGGGCGCCGTGGCCAAGCGCGGGACCGAGGCCAAGGTGATGGTCGAGCCCGGCGGCTCGGCCTCGATCTCCATCGGCTGGCTGCAGCCTTTCGACGCCGCGCCGGACAGCGAGGCCAAGCGCCGCCGCGACCTGGTGGAGATGGTCGCCTTCCAGGTGATGGGCCGGCGGCTGGAGCGGATCGCCCGCAGCGACAAGCCCCCCTTCATCAGCGCCGCCGCCGGCGCGGACGACTACTTCCGGTCGGCCAAGGTGGTCAGCCTGAGCGTCAGCACCGACCCGGACCATTGGCGCGAAGGCCTGCTCGCCGCCGAGGAGGCCCGCCGCCGCGCGGTCCAGTTCGGCGTGCGCCAGGACGAGGTCGACCGCGAGCTGACCGAACTGCGCGCCCAGCTCCAGGCCGCCGCCGACGGGGCCGCCACCCGCCGCACCCCCAGGCTTGCCGAGGAGCTGGCGCAGAGCGTCGACGAGGACCAGGTGTTCACCTCGCCGGCCCAGGATCTCGAGCTGTTCAAATCGGCGGTCCAGGGCCTGGGCGCCGCCGAGGTCAGCGCGGCCTTGAAGCGCGCCTTCGCCGGCGAGGGTCCGCTGGTGTTCATGTCCACGCCCAAGGCGGTCGAGGGCGGAGAGGCGACCCTGCTGGCCGCCTTCACCGCGGCCGAGGCGTCGGCCGTGGCGCCCTCGGCGGCGCAGGAGGTCAGGACCTGGCCCTACACCAGCTTCGGCGCGCCGGGGACGGTGGCCGACAGCCGCGACGTGGTCGATCTCGACACCACCTTCGTGCGCTACGTCAACGGGGTGAAGCTGACGGTCAAGCAGACCAAGTTCCGCGACCAGCAGATCCTGGTCTCGGTCCGGGTCGGCCACGGCCGCATCGACTTGCCCAAGGACCGCCAGACCGCGTCCTGGGCCGCCGGCTTCGCCTTCACCGAGGGCGGGCTGAAGGCGATCGACAAGGAGGACATGGAGCAGGTGCTCGCCTCCCGCATCTACGGCGTCAATTTCGGCATCGGCGACGACGCCTTCACCCTGTCCGGCGCCACCCGTCCGCAGGACTTCGAGACCCAGTTGCAGGTGCTGACCGCCTATCTGACCGCCCCCGGCTTCCGGCCCGAGGCGTTCCAGCGGATGAAGACCTATGGCTCGAACCTGCTGCGGCAGATGGAGGCGACGCCGCAGGGGGTCCTGCGCCGGGACCTGGCGTCCCTGCTCCACGCCGGCGACCCGCGCTGGAGTTTCCCCGACGCGGCCCAGATCGAGGCCGGCAAGCCCGACGACGTGAAGGCGCTGTTGCAGAAGCCCCTGGCCGAAGGGCCGATCGAGGTGGTGATCGTCGGCGACGTCAGCCTGGAGCGGGCGGTCAAGGCGGTGGGCGACACCCTGGGCGCCCTGCCCCCCCGCGCCCCGGCGCCCGTCGACCCCGCCGGCCTTCAGGTGCGCTTCCCCGCCCCGACCCGGGAGCCGGTGGTGCGCACCCACAAGGGCCGCGCCGACCAGGCGGTGGCCTATCTGGCCTGGCCCACCGGCGACTTCTTCGCCGACCCGCAGCAGCAGCGGGCCTTGCGCCTGCTGCAACTGGTGCTGGAGCGGCGGCTGGTCGACACCGTCCGCATCGCCCAGGGCTCGACCTATTCGCCCTCGGCCGACTGGGAATCGTCCCTGGTCTATCCGGGCTTCGGCTACATCTCCGCCGACGTGGAGATCCCCCCGGCCAAGATCGCCGGCTTCTACGCCGACGTGGCCAAGATCGCCGCCGACCTGCGCGACAAGGAGGTCGGCGCCGACGAGCTGGAGCGGGCCCGCAAGCCGCGCCTCGAGGCCATCCAGAAGGCCCAGCAGACCAACGAGTACTGGCTCGGGCAATTGTCCGGGGCCGAGGCCGACCCGCGCCGGATCGAGGCCATCCGCGCCTCCCTCGCCGGCCTGGAAAGGGTCAGGGCCGCCGACATCCGCCGCGTGGCCCAGCAGTATCTCACCGACGAGCGGGCGTGGAAGCTGATCGTCGGCCCCGGCGCCGACGCGGCCGCCGCGCCGCCCGTCTCGGCCGCCCCGCCCGTCCCCGCCGCCGCCCCGCCGCCTCCCGCGCCAGCGCCAGCGCCAGCGCCGCCGCCCGAACCGCCCGCAGGCCGGGTGGTGGGGCCGACGGTCGAGACCCCGGCGGAGCCGCCCGCGCCGCCGGCCAAACCCGAGCGCCAGCGCCGCGCGCCGCCGCACCGGGGATAGGAGACGATCACAGCGTCAGGTCCGCCCTTTCGGAAGGAGGGCCTGACGCAACGGTCCACACCCCTCGCCGATTCGTGTGCACAAGCGCCATGTGAGCGGTTGCAGCATGACGGGTTGCAGCCCAAAATCGATCGCGGCTGAGGGACCCCAGCCCCTCGGACAGAGTCGAGAACCGGACCGATTCGGCACAGTTTGCGATGGCGCCGAGCTTCCCCTGCAAGTCCCGAGACGATTGAACCGGACCGAAGGGCCAGGGAAATGTTCCACGCCAACACGCGCAAGGTCATCGAGGACTGGAACGCCCGCCGCGGCGCCCGCCGGGCCCCGGCCCGGGCGGACATTTCGCCGGGCGCGTTCAGCGACTTGGTGCCCCAGCTGTTCATCCTCGGCGCCGCCGGGGACGGGACCGAGCCGTTCCGCCTGGCCGGCGGCCTTTTGGCCGACCTGCACGACCGCGACCTGCGCGGTGTGGATTTCTTCTCCCTGTTCATCGGCGAGGACAAGGACGCCGCCCGCGAGGCTCTGGCGACCGCCCGGCGGACTGGATCGCCGGTGGTGATCGACGCCAGCGGCTGGAGCGCGGCCGGCGACGAGGCGCGGCTGGAGATCGTGCTGGCTCCCCTGCTCGGCCCCAGCGGCGACATGGACCGGGTGCTGGGCCTCTATCAGCCCACCTCCAGCGTGCGCCGGCTGATGGGCGCGCGCATCGAGGCTCTGACCCTCAACGAGGTGCGCCTGGCCGACCTCGGTCCCCTGGCCGCCTTCGTCCCCTCGGCCGCCGGCCCACACCGGCGCGACCGCTCGCACCTGCGCCTGGTGGCGCTGAACGGCGAGCGGGTGGGATGACCCGTCCCGCCCAGCCGAGACGAAGCGACCGTCCGCCCGGTCGAACGGTCGCGCGATCCTTCGTTGTGAGGGATCGCCCGGCCCGCTAAACCTCGGCGGCTGCCTGGGGACGTGGTGGAACTGGTAGACACATGGGACTTAAAATCCCCCGACTTCGGTCATGCGAGTTCGAGTCTCGCCGTCCCTACGCAGCCGGCAAGACCGCGCGTTCCGCGGCCTAAGGCGGAAAGGCCGGTTCGGGGCGCCCCCAGCGCGTCGCGACCTCGGGCCCAGGGGATTCGCCCCCCCGACCGTCGGGCGGGTCGGGCGCCAGGTCCACGGGGGCCGCAGCGACCGGAGCCCTCGCCGCCATCCCGCTTTCGCCGGCCCGGATTTCCAAGGCCCCGTCGTCGCCGGCCCAGGCGCGCCCGTCCGGGACAAGGCCCAGGTCCCTGCAGATGCGGGCCACCACCTCGCCGAGCGGGCGCCGGATCAGCGCGCCGTCGGCGTCCTCGTCCGTCAGCCGCTCCCAGGCGTCCGAGGACAGTTGCTCGATCTCGTCCTCGTCCTCGTGTTCGGCAGCGATGGCCCGCTCGACCATGCGGTGGATGCGCGCCCGGCGCGCGCCCGCCTCGGCCGACCGGGCCAGGGCGTCGGCCCGGTCCAGGGCCAGGAGGTCCTTCGCCAGCCGCGCCTGCAGGGCGACGGTCAGGCGCACCGCCCGCGCGACGCGGGCGTAGGTCAGGCCCGGGTCGGGATGGGCCAGGCCCTCCGCCCCGCCCTCCGGCGACGCCAGCGCCCGCCGCCCGGCGGCCTCGGCGATCTCGAGCCCGACCTCGGCCAGCCGCGTCAGCAGGCCGAGCTGCCGCTCCACCAGCGCCCGCGCCGCCGCCCGCCGGTCCGTCGGCGACGGATCGGCCGGAACCGCATCGACGGCGGCGGATGTGGGATCGACGTGGATCATGGAACACAAAGGGAACGGATGACCGTCGGAGATGTCAAGGGTGGGGGGCCGGTCAGGGGCGGGCCGGGGCCGGAGGGGCTCAAGCACGGGATCAGTGCAATTGGTACGCGGGCTCGGCCGAACCCTCGCTCCCACAGGGTGAGGCCCAAGCCAAAACGTTGGCCAGGGGCAGGGAGGGCGATCTATTTTGTACGACGTCGACGTAAATCCAAACCCAGCCGCTCCCAGAGCGAACAGCCCGACTTGCCGCTATAGGTATCGTATCGACGTAATCCCCTCAGCCCCGGAGCTTGCGCAGCCTGGCCAGGACCGGTTCGGGAACCGCCGCGCGCAAGCCGTCCTGCAAGGCCTCCAGGGCGGAGACCGCGAGCCCCCTCCTCGCCCGCGCCTGAACCGCCAGGTAGTGCTCGGGGTGGACCAGCGGCAGGGGCGGCCCGGCGTGACATTCGGGCCGGTCGCGCAGGACGTCGTAGGCGCCGAGTTTCGACCGGTCGACGTAAAGCACCATGTTCTGGCGAAACCACCACGAGACCCGGTTGTCGTTCCAGATCGCCGGCCGCAGGCAGTCGATCGCGGCAAAGCCCCGCGCGGCGAACCGTTCGGCCCAATAGCCCGGCCACTGCTGGTTGACCTGCACCCGCGGGTCGTCCTGGAAGGGGACCGCGGATGAGAACACCACCGCCGGGGCGGCGCGGGTCAGCATCTCGACCAGGGGCTCCGCCCGCTCCGGCAGCAGGTATCCCGCCGCCTCCAGGCACAGGGCCAGGTCGAAGCGCCGGCCAAGGTCCAGGTCCTGGTCGAGGTCGGCGGCGAGGAAGGTCTCGCGGGGGATCTTCAGCAGCCCGGTGTCGAGGTGCGGTCCGTCGATCCCCAGGGTGTCGCCCACGCCGGCGGCCCCGAACGCGACCAGCCAGCTTCCCACCCCGCAGCCGACGTCGACCACCGAGGCGGGTCGGATAAGCTCGACGATCAGGGGGACCACAGCCTCCGCCGAGCGGCGCGAGCCGAGCTTGGCGTCGAGGTTCGGAAGCATCCGCGGATAATATCGGCGGGCGTGCGGCGAGTCGAAACCAAGGGGGGCGCGGGCCAACTCCACCTCCGCCGCTCAGGCCGTCGCCCGAGGGTAGCGACGGCGCAGGGCGCGGGCAAGTCCGCGACGGCGGCGTCCGTTCGTCCGGGCCAAGCGGTCGTCGCGACCGGCGCATCGGAAGCCTGTGGCGGCCGGACTGCCGCCTTATAGCCGCCGCATTTCCGATACGGACCGGCAAAACGTCTAGGCATCAGGGACGGCCCCTTTGAGGCCAGTCCAAAACACCCGGGGGGGAAACATGACTCGCATCGCGATGCTATTGGGGATGACGGCTGCCGGGGCTCTGCTGCACGCGGAGCCGGCGCTGGCGGCTCCCGCCACCACGGCGGCCGGCGCGGCCGACCAGGCCCCGCAGCCGGGCGCGTCCGGAGATGTCGACGCCGTGGTCGTCACCGGCAGCCGCATCGTCCGCGACGGCTATGAGGCGCCGACGCCGGTCACCGTGCTCACCGTGGCCGATCTGCTCGCGACCACCCCGACCAACATCGCGGACGCCCTGAACAAGCTGCCGGCGCTTTCGCCGCAGTTCACGCCCCAGGCCAATACCGGGGCCGCAGCGCCGGCCGGCAATTTCCTGAACCTGCGCGGGCTTGGCCAGAACCGGACCCTGGTCATGCTGGACGGGGTGCGCGTGCCGGCGACCAACACCACCGGCACCGTCGACGTCAACACCCTGCCCCAGGCCCTGGTCCAGCGGGTGGATATCGTCACCGGCGGCGCCTCCGCCATCTACGGATCGGACGCGGTCGGCGGGGTGGTCAACTACATCCTCAACACCAAGTTCAACGGCTTCAAGGGCTCGGTCCAGGGCGGGATCTCCACCTACGGGGACGCGCCCTCGGGAAAGGTCAGCCTGGCCTTCGGGACGAAGCTGTTGGACAGGGGCCACTTCGAGGCCAGCTACGAGCATAACCAGTCGGCGGGCCTGGACCAGTCCGACCGCGACTACACGCGCCTGACGCCGGGCTACGCCGGGGCGGGCACGGACGCCAATCCCTTCATTCTGTACAACAACCTGCGCATGTCGACGACGACCCTGGGCGGCTTCATCAGCGCGCCGACAGGGGCCACCCCGGCGCAAACCGCCGCGCTGGCGACCGCGATCGGGAACCAGCAATTCGTCGGCGCCGGAACCCTGGCGGTGTTCAACAACGGCGGCGCCACCGGCACCCCGGGCCTGCAGATCGGTGGCGACGGGGCCTATGTCTCCGACGGGCAACTGGTCAAGCCGGTGAAGACCGACAATCTGTTCGCCCGCTTCGACTACGACGTGGGCCATGGGATCACGGCCTACGCCCAGCTCGCCTATGGCCTCTCGCAGACCAACTACCTCATCCCGCCGGCGGCGCAGGCGGTGACGGTCATCAGCGGCAATCCCTATCTTCCGGCGAACGTCCAGGCGGCCTTGACCGCCGCCTCGGCCCCCGGCAGGCCCGCCACCTTCGTTCTGACGTCCCTGCCGCAGAACCTGTACGACATGCGGCTAACCCATCAATGGGACGCGGACCTTTCGACCACGTTTGGCCTGAAAGGCAGGGCCTTCGACGACGCGTTCAGCTGGAACGCCGCCTACACGCACGGCAAGGGGCACACCCACGTCGAAAACGACAACAATATCAACACGTCGCGCTTCTACGCCGCCCTGGACGCGGTCAAGGACCCCAGCGGAAACATCGTCTGCGCCGTCAGCCTGACCTCCAGCGCCAGCCTCTATCCGGGATGCGTGCCGTTCAACTTCATCGGCTATGGCAACGAAAGCCCGGCGTCGCTGGCCTACGTCATGCAGAACACAGCCTACGACATCATCAACAAGATTGACGAACTCTCGGGCAGCCTCTCCGGGACCGCCTTCAACGATTGGGCCGGCCCGGTGTCGGTGTCGGTCAACGGCGAGGCCCGCTGGGTGAGCCTCACCGAGACTACGGACGCCTCCCCGAACACCCCGCCGCAACTTACCGGTTTGCGGCAGACGTGGGTCGCCGCCGGCAGGAACGCACTGGGCCCCTCCCTGCCGTTCGTGGGCGCCACCACCGCCGCGCAGCAGGGCTCCAACTCGGTGTGGGAGGTCGGCGGCGAAACCGTGGTCCCGCTGCTGAAGGATCTTCCGCTCGCGAAGAACCTCGAGTTCAGCGGCGCCCTGCGCTACACCGAATACAGCAGCTCCGGCCCGGCCACGACCTGGAAGGTCGGCCTGAGCTACCAGCCGATCGACGACCTGCGCCTGCGCGCCACGGAATCGCGCGACATCCGCGCGCCCACCCTGTTCGACCTGTACCAGGCGCAGACGACGTCCACGGCCACCGGAACAGATCCGACCACCAACAAAACCTACGCCGTCAATCAATATTCCGGGGGCAACCCCAACGTGAAGCCCGAGGTGGCCACCACCAAAACCCTGGGCGTGGTCTATTCCCCGAGCTGGCTTCCCCGGTTCCGGATGTCGCTGGACTACTATTCGATCAACATCGTCAACGGCATCAGCAATTCAATACCGGCCATCGGCGCCACCGGCATCAACGTCGCCCTGCAGGGCTGCGCCGCCGGCATCGCCATCTATTGCCAGGCCGTGCCGAAGGACGCCGCCGGCAACCTTCTGCAAATCAACGCCTTCCCCATCAACCTGGCCCAACAGTACACCCGAGGCTGGGATCTGGAGGCGAGCTACGGCTTCGACATGAGCGACATCCGGGCGAAATGGGTCGGCCATACCGATCTGCGGCTGCTCGCGACCTATTCGCCGACGAACCTCACCATCGCCGCCCCGGGCCAGCCGGCGGCGGCCTCCGCCCTCAGCGCGCCCCTGGTCCCCCGGGTCACGGGCAACGTCAACTATAGCCTGGGCGCGTTCAGGGCCAGTTGGCAGATCGGCTTCACCGCCTCCCACCGCATAGCCCTTCCGTCGCTCACGCCGGTCATCTACGCGGTCCCGTTCGCCTCTTCCGTGGTCACCCACGACCTCAACCTCAGCTATAGTTTCAAGGCCGAGAAGAAGAGGAGCCTCGAGGCCTTTTTGACCATCAACAACCTCTTCAACCACGCGCCAACGCTCATTCCGCCGGCGCCCACCACCACCCCCGGCTCCCAGGCGCCGACCAGTGGCGGCCCCAGTCCGCTGGGCCGATACTTCACCGCCGGGCTGCGCTTCACCTACTAGGAGGCCGTCCGGACTGGGACACGGTCGAGGAACTGGCGGGAGGACGGTCGCCTTGACCGACCCCCGTCAGGACCCCGGTGGCGACCGGTACAGGGACGATCTTGGCCCACGGCGTCGCCGTCATTGGTCTCGCACCAGGTCGCCCAGGATCTGCAGTCCCCGCTCGGCGGCGTCGGGGGCCGCGTGACTGAAGTTGAGCCGCATGGACGAGGTCGCGTCGCCGTCGACCATGAAATGGCTCCCCGGGGTGAAGAGCAGGTCGCGCTCCAGGGCGCGCGCCAGCAGGGCCTGGGCGTCGACGCCGCCGCGCAAGGTCGCCCAGAAGAACAGGCCGCCCGGCGGGGTGCGCCAATCGGCCAGCCCGCCCAGATGCCGCTGCAACGCCGCCTCGAAGACGTCGCGGCGCCGGCGGTAGAATGAGGTCACCGCCTCCAGGCGCTCGGCCCGGTCCGGGGCCTCGAGATACTGCAGCACCATCCACTGGCTCAGGCGGTTGGTGTGCAGGTCGGCGGCCTGCTTGAGCCGGACGAGATAGGGATAGAGGTCGGCCGAGGCGGTGAGGAACCCCAGCCTGAGGCCCGGCGCGACCGTCTTCGAAAACGAGCCTTGGTAGATGAAGGCGCCGTCCAGCCCGGCGCAGACCGGCCGCCGCTCACACGGCTCGTAGGCCAGGTCGCGGTAGGGGTCGTCCTCGAAGACGATGACGTCGTGGGCTTCGCAGGCGCGGGCGAAGCGGAGGCGCTCCTCGGCGCTCCAGCAGGCGCCGGCGGGATTCTGGAAGGTCGGCGTCACATAGGCGAGGCGAGGCGGCGCGCCGGCCCACCCGCCCGCCGGATCGGCGCGGTCCAGGACCTGGAAACGCGCGCCGAAGAAGCGGAACACCTGCAGCGCCGCCAGATAGGCCGGCGCCTCCACCGCCACCGAGGCGCCGGCGTCGACGACCAGCTTGGCGGCGAGGTCGATCCCCTGCTGCGAGCCGGACAGCAGCAGCACCCGGTCGGGCGCCGCGTCGACGCCCAGGGCGCGGAGGTCCTCGGCGATGCGGGCGCGCAGGGCCGGCTCCCCCTCGGTCGGGCCGTACTGCAAAAGGTCCCGCGGCGGGGCGGGAAGATCGAGGCCCGCGAAGGTCTCGGCCGCGGGCAGGCCGCCGGCGAAGGAGATCATGCCCGGCCGCAGGGCCGCGTCGAGCATCTGGCGGACCGGCGAGGCGTGCAGATCGGCGGTCCGCGTCGAAAGGCGCGCCATCATCGCTCCCTTAGCGTCAATGTCATTGACCTATCGACACCGTTAGGCGCGAGGCGGTATCATGTCAATATGATTGACCTAAAGCGCTCGGAAGACTTGCGCGGCGCGATCGAGCTGCTCTACTTCGCCTACCGGGGGTTCACCGAACGGCCGGACCGGATCCTGGAGCGCCGCGGCCTGGGGCGGGTGCACCACCGCATCCTCTATTTCATCGGCCGGCGGCCGGACGTCTCGGTCCGCGGCCTGCTCGACCTCCTGGCGGTCAGCAAGCAGGCGCTGAACGCGCCGCTGCGTCAGCTGATCGAAATGAACCTGGTGGGCGCCGTGGCCGACCCCGCCGACCGACGGCTGAAGAAGCTGCGCCTCACCGCCGACGGCCAGGCGCTCGAGGCGGAGCTGACCGGGGCGCAGATGAGCCACCTGCAATCCGCCTTCGAACGCGCCGGGTCGAATCAGGAGCGCGGCTGGCGGTCGGTCATGGCGCAGCTCGCGGGGCGCGACCTTCCAGGTTGACGAGGGTCGGCGCGGTCAGTTCGACAGTTCGGCGTACAGCCTGTCCAGGCGCGCCGGGGTGGTCCAGGGGGGCGCGTTGATGGTCCAGCCCAGGTCGTCGGTCCTGATGGCGGCCAGCAACTGCTCCTTGGGCACGCCCGCCTTCACCGCCGCGCGGCCGCGCTCGATCAGGGTGTCGACCTTGCGCTTGAAGGCCGCGACCTCGGCCTTGGTCATGGGCCTGTCCCCGTGGCCGGGCACGGCGATGTCGAAGTCCAGCTTCAAGAGCTCGCCGAGGTTGTGCTGCCAGCCCAGGGCGGAGCCGCCGTTGACGTTGTCGATGTTGGGGACGCCGTCGACCACCAGCTGATCGCCGGTCGCCACCGCCTTGAGGTCGGGGAAGTAGACCATGATGTCGCCGCCGGTGTGGCCCCCGCGGTCGTGGCTGGCCAGGGCCAGGGCGCCGCCCTCGGCCAGGCGGTATTCCCTGGCGAAGGTCACGGTCGGGGCTGCGGAGCGGACCTGGTTGGGGTTGGGGGTATAGGTGGCGATGATGGTCTTCAGGTCGTCGGACCCGATCACCTGAGCCCCGGCGTCGAGGAAACGCTGGTCGTTGCCGCTGTGGTCGGGGTGGTGGTGGGTGACGAAGAGGTACTTCACCGGCTTGTCGGTGACGGTGCGGATCTGGGCCAGCAACGCGTCGTAGACCGGCTGGGCGTTGTTCTTGCCGTCCACCAGGATCACCGTGTCGGCGGTCACCCGCACGGTGGAGTTCCCCCCGCCCCCGGTGACCATGTAGAGGCCCGGCTTCAGCGGCCTGATCGTCACCGGCGCCTGGGGGGCGGGCTGTCGCGGCGCCGGCGCGGCGGCGGGCTGGGCAAAGGCCGACAGGGCCAGGCCGGCGGCGGCGACCGGTGCGGCCACGACGAGGAACAGGCGACGATTCAAAACCACTGGACGTCCTCCGCTTCGGGCGCGCGCCATGGCCGCGCCCGACCTTGCGGAAGCTTGTGGACAATCAAAGTTGCAGGCGCATTTCGGACGCGGAAGACTTCAGCGCCCGCGCGCAGCCTGCCGCCAAATCCGTCTGGCCGGGTCGAACTGGCCCGGAACCAGGCCGCGCAGTTCCTGGCTCTTGAGGATCCGCATGCCGTGGTCGGGACCTTTTCGCCAGACCAGCTTGCAGAGGTAGGCGTGGCCCACGTCGAGGTCGACCACCACGAACTCCTCGGCGCTGGGGGTGCGGCCCGGAAGGCTCAGCAGAAGCCCCGCGGGCGAGATGTTCCGGATGGTCCCATCGAGCGCGAACAGACCGTCGAGCGCCTTGGCGCGGCGGTTGACCACTTCGCGGGGATGGGCCCGAAGATCGACTTTGCTTAAGGCTGAGGACAACGCACGCATGCGCCGCAGTGTGCCGCGCTTGTGTTAAAGCCCCCTCACCTTCCACCCCGACAATGCGAAAAAAGCCGCGGCCCGTCGTCGCAGGCCCGTCTGGCCCCGCCGACCCCGATCCGGCAAATCGCGTTGCGTCGGCGGCCCCTGCGGACTACCTGCAACCCATGACCGATCCGTCGTCCCTGACCCAGCTCGGGCGCGAAAGCCGCATTCCTGAAAGCCCCGAGGCGGCGGTGCTGGAGCGCGTGCCCAATCCGCAGAAGGGCGTGCTCTATCTCGCCCGGTTCGCGGTCCCGGAGTTCACCTCGCTCTGCCCGGTGACCGGCCAGCCCGACTTCGCCCATCTGGTCATCGACTATGCGCCGGGCGAGTGGCTGATCGAATCCAAGTCGCTGAAGCTGTACCTGGCCTCGTTCCGCAACCACGGCGCCTTCCACGAGGACTGCACCCTGGCGGTGGCGCGCCGCATCGTGGAGACCGCGGCGCCCCAGTGGCTGCGGATCGGCGGCTACTGGTACCCGCGCGGCGGCATCCCCATCGACGTCTTCTACCAGACCGGCGCGCCCCCCGAGGGGCTGTGGATTCCCGACCAGGGCGTGGCCGCCTACCGCGGGCGGTGACGCCGCCTGATCAGCCAGGGATCATTCCCACCGCGTCGTAAGCGCCGCCACGTCCGGCCGCACCCGCTCCAGCGGCGCCTCCGCGGCGGTCCCGAGGTGGACATAGCCCGCCACCTGCTCGCCCGCGCCCACCCCCAGCAACGCCCGCGCCTGCGGGTCATAGGCGTACCAGTCGGTGATCCAGTTGGCGCCGAAGCCCATGGCCTGGGCCGCGAGGCACAGGGTCATGCACACCGCCCCGGCCGACATCTGTTGCTCCCACAAGGGGATCTTGGCGTCCTTGGGGCTGGAGATCACCGCCACGGTCAGGGGCGGGGTATAGATCTTGGCCAGGACCGCCTCGGCCTTTTCGGGCCCGGGCTGTTTGGCGGCCAGATGGCTGAGCGCCCCGACGAAGCGGGCCTTGGCCTCGCCCTCCAGCACCACGAAGCGCCAGGGCGCCAGCTTGCCGTGGTCGGGCACGCGCGCGGCCAGGCGCAGGATGGCGTCGAGCTCGACCGGCGTCGGCCCCGGCGCGGCCAGGGTGAAGGGCGAGGCCGAACGCCGCCGGGCCAGGAACGCCAGCACCTCGGCCGACGGGTCGATCGGGCAGGGTTCGCCGAATTCGGCAGCGGCGGGCAGGATCATGGGACGCTCCGAAACGAGAAGCTCTTGGACGCCCCTCCCCGCTATCGGCTAAGACGCGGCCGCGCAACGGCGGGGACGGCATGGCTGAGCAGGAAGACGACGCGGCGCCGGCCTGGCTGCGGCCGCACGGCGAGCCGTGGCGGGTGCTTTCCGGCGAGCGGGTGCACGACAATCCCTGGTTCGCCTTGGACGCCTTCAAGGCCGTCGCGCCCACCGGCAAGCCGGCGGACTATTATCTGCAGGTCTACAAGAACCTAGCGGTGGGGGTGCTCGCTCTGCACGAGGACGCGACCGTCACCCTGGTCGGCCAGTGGCGGTTCCCGTTCAAGGCCTACAGCTGGGAGCTGCCCGAAGGCGGCTCCCCCCACGGGGAGGCCCCCCTCGACGGGGCCAAGCGCGAACTGCTGGAAGAGGCGGGACTGGAGGCGGCGAACTGGCGGCTGGTGCTGACCATGCAACTGTCCAACGCCTCCTCCGACGAGGTGGCGCTCTGCTATGTCGCCACCGGCCTCACCCCCGGCCCGCGGGCGCCGGACGAGACCGAGGCCCTGGCGATCGCGCGGGTTCCCTTCCGCGAGGCCCTGGACGCGGCCGTGGCCGGCAGGATCCAGGACTCGATGACGGTGGCCATGCTGCTGCGGGCGCACCATATGGCGGTGGAGGGCGAGTTTTCGGAGCCCTTAACCCGAGCTATGTTAAAAGGCTGACCCTATGGGTTCCAGGAGAGCGAGCGTGCGACAGCCCAAGCATCTCGAGGTCGTTCCACGGGACGCCGCCGCCCAGTTCTGGGCGGAACTGTCCGACGAGGCCGCCCGCGCCGCCGTCGCCGAACCGGATCTGGCCTCCCTGCTGAACGCGGTGGTGCTGAAGCACGACGGCCTGTGCAGCGCCCTCTCCTATCAACTGGCCCGCAAGCTCGGCGACCAGGAGCTGCGCGCCATGAGCGTGCGCGAGGTCTGCGACGACGCCTTCGCCGCCGACCCCGGCATCGCCGCGGCCGCCGAGGCCGACCTGCGCGCGGTGTTCGAGCGCGACCCCGCCTGCAAGGGCTTCCTGCAGCCGTTCCTGTTCTTCAAGGGCTACCTGGCGGTCCAGACCCACCGCGTCGCCCACCAGCTGTGGACCGAAGGCCGGGACACCCTGGCGCTCTATCTGCAGAGCCGGGCGTCGGAGCTGTTCCAGGTCGACATCCATCCGGCGGCCCGGATCGGCTCGGGAGTGTTCTTCGACCACGGCACCGGCATCGTCATCGGCGAGACCGCCGTGGTCGGCGACGACGTCTCCATGCTGCACGGGGTCACCCTCGGCGGCACCGGCGCCCAGCGCGGCGACCGCCACCCCAAGATCGGCAAGGGCGTGCTGCTGGGAGCGGGGGCCAAGGTCCTGGGCAATATCGAGATCGGCGACTACGCCAAGATCGCCTCGGGTTCGGTGGTGCTCAAGCCCGTCCCCGCCGGCTGCACCGCCGCCGGGGTTCCGGCGCGGCTGGTGGCCTGCCCGACCTGCCCGGAACCGGCCCGGACCATGGACCACACCCTGGCCGAAGCGGTCTACGACTACGTGATCTGACCGCCCAAGCGGGTGCGCAAGGGGTTTTCCTGGCGACAGAAGCCCCCTAGGTTGCACGCCAACCACTTGTGCAGGATCCGCCGCCGTGAACGACACCCAGATCAAGCAGATAGAGCTCCATCTGCGCAAAACCTTCGGCGCCGACGGGATCGTGCTCAAGAGCCGCCCCAAGCAGAAGGACTCCGCCGAGGTCTATATCGGGGAGGAGTTCATCGGCGTGGTCTACGAGGACGAGGACGAGGACGGCTCGTTCATGTTCGAGATGGCCATCCTGGGCGAGGACCTGACCTAGAGCGGGATGCGAGGTGGACGGGGCGGTCTATTTCTTTCCCGCCGGCCCGAACCGGTCCGGCCAGCCCGGCGGGCCGAAGGGAATGTACTTCGGTCCGTCCAGTCCCATGGTCTCGCGCAAGGACGGCAGGTCGTAGAAGCCGGCGATGGTCAGCTTCACCGTCACCGGCCGGTCGGAATCGTTCTTGAACAACCAGCCGTGCGTCCCCTCGAAGGGCGCGGTCAAGGAGCCGGCGGCCGAGATCCCGGTCCCCTCCTTGTAACTGACCGCCTCGGCAGGCCGGGCGGGCTCGCCCTGGAAACTGGAATAGAAGTCGCCCGGCGCGGGGCCGCCCTCGACCCGCCAGTCATAGACCAGGACGTCCCCAGCCTTCATCTTCACCCGATAGTCGATCTCCGCCCCCTCGCCGCCTCCCGCGGACAGGGACAGCGCGACGGCGTCGGTGCGATAGGGGGTGGAATGCTCGCGCGCCACCCCGGGGGCGGCCTTGGGGACGGGCGACGGATCGGGCTTGGCGTCGTCGCCGGACGGGGCGACGACGGTCGCCAAGGCAAGCGCGACGACGGCGCTAAGGCTGTCCAATCGGATCATGCGCCCGCTGTAACAGGCCGAACCGCGAGGTAAAAGCGGGGCAACCCCCCGGTCCCGCGACCGGGACGGGGGGCCTTTTTCGCTACAGCACGCCCAGCATGCAGGCGACCAGGGGGTGGCGGACGATGTCGACGTCGTTCAGCCGGACCACCGCCACCTCGGTGAGCCGCTCCAGCCGCTCGGCCACGTCGGACAGGCCCGACAGGCCCGGCAGCAGGTCGGACTGGTTGGGGTCGCCGGTCACCACCATGGTCGAATGCCAGCCCAGCCGGGTCAGCATCATCTTCAACTGGCCGTAGGTGCAGTTCTGCGCCTCGTCGATGACCACGAAGGCGTTGTTCAGGGTGCGCCCGCGCATGAAGCCGATCGGGGCGATCTCGATCAGGCCCTCGGACATCAGCGCCCGGACCCGCTTCATCGACAGCCGGTCGGACAGGGCGTCGTAGAGCGGGCGCAGGTAGGGGGCGAGCTTGTCCTCCATCTCCCCGGGCAGGAAGCCGATGGATTCGCCGGCCTCCACCGCCGGGCGGGACAGGACGATCCGGCCGACCGTCCCGGCCTCAAGCGCCTCGACCGCCTGGGCGATGGCCAGATAGGTCTTGCCGGTGCCCGCCGGGCCCAGCGCCAGCACCAGGTTCTGGGCGTTCATCGCCTCGATCAGCTTGGCCTGGCCGGGCGACTTGGGTTTTATCGTCTTGGTGTAGCTCTGGTCGCGATCGTCCGGCCCGCCGCCGTGGACCCCATGAACCCCGTGCGCCCCATGCATGCCCTGGCGCAACGGCGACCATCCCCGCTCCACCGGAAGCCGCCGGATCTTGGCGTCGTCGGAGAATTGGGCGGCATCGAACTCGCCTTCACGCACCAGACGCTTCAGCGCTCGCTTGGTCATGGGAGCCTCCAAAAAGACAGGGGGGACAAGGAATGAGCACAAGAAAAAAGGGCGAGGCCCTGGAACAGGCCGCGCCCTCGGGACGACGGAATCGGTTGGGTGCATTCCCCTCCGGGAGGAGGGACTGGAAATCGGCCTGGGGGCTGTCTCAGCCTCAAAACCTTTCAACTCCGCCACTGATCGAGACCCTGGACGGTCCCGAATCGCCTAACGAGTTTCAGTCTATCTTGGTTTCCGAACGGTTAAGTCAGGTCCCATTTTGGGGATGCGGGGGCGACGATGACGGTTGAGCGACAGATTTATGACTTGGATGACAAGCAAGCCATGCTGCCGCCCGAGGGTGAATACTGGCTTGCCCCCGGGTCTGTCGTGATCGGCGAGGTTATCTTGAAGAAGAACGCCAGCGTCTGGTTCGGCGCGGTGCTGCGCGGTGACAACGAGCCCATCCTTATCGGCGAGAACAGCAACGTCCAGGACGGCGCGATACTGCATACCGACCTCGGCTCGCCTCTGACCGTGGGCAGCGGAGTGACCATCGGCCACAGGGCGATGCTGCACGGCTGCACCGTCGGCGACGGCAGCCTGATCGGCATTGGCGCGATTGTCCTCAACGGCGCCCGGATCGGCCGCAACTGCCTGATCGGCGCGGGCGCCCTGGTCACCGAGAACAAGGTCATCCCCGACAATTGCCTGGTCGTGGGCGCGCCAGGGCGGGTGGCGCGGCCGCTGACCGAGGCCGAGATCGCCGGCCTCGGGGCCTCGGCCGCGACCTATGTGGCCAACTGGAAGCGGTACGCAGCGGGGTTGAGGCGGCGTTGAGCCCTCCCCTGTCCTACCCCGCCCAGAGCTGGCGCAAGGTGCGGTCGGCGTCGCGGTCGAGGTTGAACCAGGCGACCTGGTCCAGGGGCGCCTCGACCACGATCAGGCGGTCGGCGGCGTCCAGGCGGCGGGTCAGGGCGTTGCGCAGGGCCTGCGGCCCCAGGCGGGTGCGCACCAGCCACAGGTCCGCCCCGATCCGCACGAAGGGGCCGTGGAGGGCGAGGGCCTGCTCGAACCGGTCCGGGCCCTGGCTCTTCAATCCGGTCCAGACCATCAGGGCCCTGGCCGGTTGCGGCGCATAGGCGGGGGCCGCCTGGCCCTCCGGCGCGGCCGCCGCCTCCTCCACGGCGGGGTCGTCGCCGAACAACCGGTGCAGCCCGCCATGGCGGCCGGCCGGGTGGAACGGCCCCTCGGCGGCGGGCGCCAGCAGGGTTTCGGCCGCCACCCGCCCCTCGGCGACGAAGGCCTCGATCCGGGCCTCCGGATAGGGTCCCCAGACCTTGCCCGCGGCCTGGACGAACCAGACCCGGGGTGGATCCACCGACGAATCCCCCTCGGCCATCAGGGCTCCTCCACCAGGACGGCGGCGATGCCGTCCGCCGCCAGTTCGGCGATCAGTGCCGCCACCCCGCGCGCCACCGTTTCGGGGGCGCGGCCGCGCACCACCAGATGGGCTCCGGGAACGCCCTGGCCGAAGAAGGGATAGCTGCCCATGGTCAGGTCGGGGAAGGCCTTGGCGATCCGCTCCAGGGGCGCGGCCAGGAAGCTTTCGGGCGAGCCCTCGACCCGCACGGTGCGGGAGATCACCAGCGCCCCGCCGCGGATGCGGCCGCCGAGGTCCTCCAGCATGCCGCGCATCACCGCCGGCACCCCGGCCAGGACGAAGACGTTGCCGATCTGGAAGCCGGGGGCGCCGGCGACGATGTTCTTGATCTTGGAGCCGCCGACCGGGATCCGCGCCATCCGCCGGCGGGCCGGGTTGGGCGCCTCGCCGTAGCGGGCGGTCATCTCGGCGATGATCTCCGGGTCCTCGACCAGCTCGACCCCGAAGGCGGCGGCCACGCAGTCGGCGGTGATGTCGTCGTGGGTCGGGCCGATGCCGCCGGTGGTGACCAGATAGTCGTAGCGGCTGCGCAGGGCGTTCACCGCGGCGACGATGTCCTCGGGCGCGTCGGCGACGAACCGGGCCTCGGCCAGGTCCACCCCGTGGGCGGCCATGAACTTGGCGATGGCGTTGAGGTTCACGTCGGCGGTGCGGCCGGACAATATCTCGTCGCCGATCACCAGGGCGGCGGCGGTCACCCGCTCGGGCGCGGTGGTGGCGCTCATCGGCTGTGTCCCTTATCCCGGCTGATCCGATGACCTGAGTAGGCGGCCCATGGACTTCCCGCAACCGCTGGCGCGCGCGCGCCTGATCCAGCGCTACAAACGCTTCCTCGCCGACGTGGTGCTGGAGGAGACCGGCGAGACGGTGACCGTCCACGTGCCCAACCCCGGCGCCATGCTGGGGCTGAACCAGCCGGGGATGGACGTCTGGGTGTCGCGCTCGGCGTCCCCGACCCGCAAGCTGCCGCACACCCTGGAGATGGTGGAGGCGGGCGGCGGCCTCGTCGGGGTCAACACCATAAGTCCTGCGGCTGTATGAACTGACCTGAGCTGCTAAGTTTGCGCCAGGCGAGGAACCACCATGACCACGGCCTATCCGTACATTCGCTTCAGCTCGCCCAAGCAGGAGAAGGGCGACAGCTTTGAGCGCCAACAGCAGGTGGTGCTCGGCACTGTCGGGCGAAGGACTGGGATGTGGCGGAGGAGATCGCGGACAAGGGGAAGTCCGCTTGGAAGGGCGACCACCTCAAGTCGGGCGAGCTCGGAAAGTTCGCGAGCCAAATTTTCAGAGGTGAGATTCCTCGCGGCTCGGTGTTGGTCGTCGAAAGCCTCGATCGCCTAAGCCGTCAGGGACACTACGAAGCCCGCCGCTGGATCGAAGACGTATGTGCAGCAGGGATGCAGATCGCCACCGTTTCAGGCGATCGGATATACGACGACGACAGCCTCCGCTCGAACGACAAGGTGTTCGAGATCATGGAAATCCTGATGAAGGCGGCAGCCGCGCACGACTACGTGACGCAGCTCTCAAAGCGGTTGGAGTCGTCGTGGGTCCGGCGCCGGGGGGAAGCATCGAAGGGTGTGGTTGTCTCGGCGCACGTTCCAGGCTGGTTGACGGTAGTCGGCGAGCGGGGTGATCCGACCCGGCACTTCGAGCCGATTCCTGAGCGGGTGCGGGTAGTCGTCCGCATCTACGAAATGGCGGCTGCGGGTATGGGCGCCCGGCTGATCGCCGCAACACTCAATGCCGACGGCATCCCCTCGTTGGGGCGAGATCAGGCGCGGCACGCAAACCGCAAGAACATCGGTTGGGAGCACACCTACATCGGCGACCTTCTTCAATCCGCAGCCGTCGAAGGCGACTACATCGCGAGCCGGCGCCGCAAGCCGGGACAGCCGAAGGCGGACGTGCCGAAGGAGCGGATCGCGGGCTACTTCGGGGCGCCGATCGTGGATGCGGACCTCGTCGCGCGGGCGCGGGCAGCGGTTGCCCGCAGGAAAGGTACTGGCGGGCGAGGCAAGGGGTCAGAGGCGCTCCGCAATCTCTTCGCCGGCTCCGTGACGTGCGTCGTCTACATATTGCCTGAGACCAAGTCGCTCGAGGCAGTGTTCTTTCGCCCGCCGACCGCTGGCGGAGCGCTCTGAAGCGCACCGGACGGCGGGACTGGGTCGGCGAGCCATCAGGAGGCGGACTCGCGACGGCGCGGGCGGCAGGCAGCCCACACCCGCTATGTTGCCTAAGTAACATAGCGACTGCCATATTTGCTTAGGATAGCAAATTAACTATGCCAGCGTTCCGATACTGCTGAGCTTCTAAATGCAATTCGCTCGCACAACACTGTAAATATCGAACAATATACTGACAGAATTTTAGATATTATCTTTGCATTAGCCTCTCGTGGCGCTTCTTGCCCGTCTGCAATCTCCAGCGGCGATCCGCTTGCGGAGAAAACACAACGGAAAACCACCGCGTGCATGCTCCCGCCTCAAGGGGCGGGACACACATGGCGCGTGGGGAGGGCGCCCCTTGACCATCATCAAAACGAGCCTGCTCGCCGCCGCCGCCGCCGTCCTGGCGGCCAGTCATGGGGCGGAGGCCCAACCCGTCCCGGCCTTCGGAGGCCAGCTCCAGCAGATTCCCCCCGCTCCCCGGCCCGACAACGCCGCCCCCCAGCTGGAGGTCGCGCGCCCCGAGGCCGCGACGGGCACGCTGCCTGGCGGTGAGAGTATGGTTGTCACCGCCTTGCGGGTGACAGGTCACACTCTCTTCCCAGAAGCCGACCTCGTCGCCGCAGCAGGCTTCCAGCCGGGCGCAAAGGCCAACCTCGCCGACCTGCGACAGATGGCGGCCGGGATCGCGTCCTTCTACAACCGGCGGGGCTATTTCGTCGCCCAGGCCTATCTGCCGGCCCAGAACATCGAAAACGGGGTCGTGACGATCGCGGTCATCGAAGGCCGTTACGGCAAGATCGACCTGCGCAACCAGACCAATCTTTCCGACGGGCTCGCCCGGAATCTCCTGCATGGGTTGGATACCGGCGCGCCCGTGGCCAACCGGCCGCTCCAGCGGCGCCTGCTGCTGCTCTCGGACCTGCCCGGCGTTACGGTCCGATCCACCCTGGTCCCCGGCGCGGCGGTGGGCGACTCCGACCTCATCGTCGAGGTGCTGCCCGGCCGCCGCTTCACCGGCAGCGTGGAGGCCGACAACGCCGGCAACCGGTACACCGGGGCGGGCCGCATCGGCGCGACGATCAACCTCAACAACCCCACCGGCCATGGCGACGTGGCCAGCGTGCGAGTGCTTAGCTCGCTGGACGGTCTCAACTACGCCCGCGCCTCCTACCAGCGCCAGTTCGGAGCTCTGACGGCGGGGATCGCCTACGCCCATATCGACTATCGGCTGGGACGCGAGTTCAAGCCCTTGCGGGCCAGTGGCTCGGCCGGGGTCGCGAGCCTCTACGTCGCCTATCCGCTGATCCGGTCCCAGAACGCCAATCTGCAGATCCTGGCCGGGGCCGACGCCAAGACCTTCAAGGATGAGCTCGGGGTCCCCCCCGGCAGCGCCCGGAGGAAGACCCTGGCCCTCCATGCCGGACTGAGCGGCGACGCCCGCGACGGCTTCGGCGGCGGGGGCCGCACCTTCTACGCCGCCAACTGGACCCATGGCGACCTCGATCTCAAGACCCCCGCCGTACGCGCCGCCGACGCACTAACCGCCCGCACCCAGGGGGGCTACGACAAGCTCGAACTCAGCGCCGCGCGCATTCAGACTGTCACGGGCGCCCTTTCGCTCTACGGCGCCGCGCGGGGCCAGGTGGCTTCAGGCAATCTCGACATCTCCGAGAAGATGGAGCTCGGCGGCGCCTACGGGGTACGGGCCTATCCCGAGGGCGAGGCCTACGGCGACCAGGGGTACATCTTGACCCTGGAGGCTCGGCTTCTGCTCTCCGACGGGTGGATCAAGCTCCCGGGCGAGGTGCAGCTGTTCGCCTTCGCAGACGCCGGCGCGGTCACTATCGCCAAGTCTCCATGGTTCGCTGGCCCCAACACCGCCCGGCGCAGCGGCGCCGGCGTCGGCGCCGCCTGGGCCACGGACAACGGTTTCGTGCTCAAGGCCACCTATGCCCATCGTCTGGGAGTCCGCGCCACCTCGGGGCCCAGCGCCCCCGGTCGGGGGTGGATTCAGGTCGCCAAGCTTTTCTGAGGACACGCCGGCGACGCGTACGGCCGCGCCCCGTCATCAGGTCAAGGACAACCACCATGCACTCCACTTCCCACGCCACGACCCCTCGCAGCGCTCCTGGCCCGTTTCAATCGGTGCTGTTCGGGTCCACCGCCCTCACCAGCGCGCACTTGGCCGCCGTCAGCCTAGCCGGCCTGTTGGCTGTCGCTTTCGCGACCGGAGCACAGGCGCTGCCCACTGGCGGTGAAGTGGCGGCGGGGAGCGCCAGCCTTTCAACCGGTCCGGGAACCCTGACCGTCAATCAGTCCAGCTCGAGCGCCATCCTCAATTGGCAGGGCTTCAGCGTCGGCCAGGGCGAGGCGGTCACCTTCGTGCAGCCTGACAGCCAGTCGGTGGCGCTGAACCGGGTGCTTGGCGCCGACCCGTCGAGCATCCTCGGCAGCCTCTCGGCCAACGGCAGGGTGTTTCTGGTCAATCCCAACGGCATCCTGTTCGGCGCAGGAGCCCAGGTGAATGTCGGCGGCCTCGTTGCTTCGACCCTCGGATTGACCGACGCCCGCTTCCTGGCCGGGGACTACCGGTTCTCCAGCGCCAGCGGCGCCCCCGTTCTCAACCAGGGCGTCATCAACGCCGACGGCGGCTATGTCGCCCTGCTCGGAGCCAAGGTCGCCAACGATGGGGTGATCTCCGCCAAGCTTGGCGTCGTCGCCCTCGCCGCCGGCTCCGCCGTGACCCTCGATGTAGGGGGAGACGGCCTTTTGAGCGTCGTCGTGGATGAGGGCGCGATCGACGCTCTGGCGCGCAACGGGGGGATGATCAGCGCCGGCGGCGGCCATGTGCTGATGAGCGCGATCTCGGCTGGCGAGCTGATCCGAACGGCGGTCAACAACACCGGCGTGATCGAAGCCCGCACCTTGCAGAACCACAACGGCGTGGTCCGCCTCTCGGGCGGTCCGATCGGGGTGGTCGAGGTCGGCGGCGTGATCAACGTATCGGGCTCAGACCCTGGCCAGACCGGCGGCGCCGTCACGGCGACGGGCGCCCGAGTCGGCCTGTTCAACGCCAGCATCGACGCCTCGGGCGACGCCGGCGGCGGCCGCGTCCTGATCGGCGGCGACCTCTATGGCGCCAATCCGGATATCCCCAACGCCTTAGCGACCTACATGAGCGCCGATTCCCTCATCACCGCCGATGCGGGCGCCGTGGGCGCCGGCGGCACGGTGGTGCTGTGGTCTGACGGTTCGACCCGGGCCTCGGGCCGCATATCCGCCAGAGGCGGAGCGCTTGGGGGCGACGGCGGCATGGTGGAGACCTCGGGCCACTGGCTCGACGTCACCGGCGTGCGCGTCACCGCGGCCGCCGCCCGGGGGCTGCGGGGCACGTGGCTGCTCGACCCAGCCGACGTGACCATCGGGACCGGCACCGTCGGCGGAACCTTCATCAACGGCGTGTTCACGCCTGGCGCGGGCGTCAGCGCGGCGACGATCGACGCAGGCGACCTGCAGGCGGCTTTGAACGCCGGAACCGACGTAGTCATCACGACGACCAACAACGGCGCCAGCGGCGCAGGCTTGGGCGACATCACGGTCGGTGCGGCCCTGACGTGGGTGACCAGTCAGAAGCTCACCCTCAATGCCGACCACGACATCATCGTCTCTCCGGGGTCGGCGATAACCGCCAGCACCCAGAACTCGCAGATCGTGTTCAACGCTCAGAACGACATCAAGATCGGGGCGGCTCTGGTCGCCAGCGCTCAAGGGTCGAAGATCCTGCTCGCGGCCGGCAACGACGTGCTCGCCACGGCGGCCGTCACCGCCACCGGCCTCAACGCCGTAATCGACATGAGCGCCGGGCGCGACATCAGCGTGGTCGCCGTCACCGCCAATGGCGCTGGAACGGTCACGTCGATCAACCTTCACGCCAACAACAACGTGACCTTGAACGGCGCCGTCAACGCAGCCGGCGGCGCGATCCTGCTGCGGGCGGACAGCGACGGGACCGGCCCCGGGGCCCTGGCCGGGACTGTGGTCTTCGCCGGGCCAGCCGTCGTGGGCTCGTCTGCGACGACGGCGATCCGGTTCAATCCTGCGACCTACGCCAACACGGCCACCGAGATCGCCAACTACGACGCCAAGGTGACCGGCGCTCTGGACGCCAGGGCGTGGGTCTTCCCCGTCGGCGTCGACCGCCCTTATGACGGGACCACGGCGGCGACCTTGCAGTTCAAGAACCCGCTCGCTGACAACCCGAACATCGGCAACACCGTCACCCTGGTCGCCGGCGCTGCGGCTTTCGACACCAAGGACGTGGGGATCCTGAAGCCGATTACCTTCACCGGCTACACCTTGGGCGGCGGCGACCTGGCCAGGTTCGCCCTGTTCTCCGTCATCGGGGTGGCTCCAGGCGCCGGGACCACGACCGGGAACATCACTCCGATCCCTCTTATCGTGACCGCCGACAGCCAGGCGCCGAAACTGTATGGCGCCACCGCCACCTTCGCGGGGACAGCCTTCACCAGTGTGGGGCTGATCGCCGGCGAAACCGTCGCCAGCGTATCCCTGACCAGCGCGGGGGCGACGCCGACGGCCCCCGTCGGCTCCTACGCCATCATCCCCAGCGGGGCGGCCCCCACCGCGACCTTCATCCCCGCGAACTACACCATCAGCTACGTCAATGGGGTGCTGCCGGTGGTGGCCCGTCCGCTGACGGTGACCGCCAACAGCGCCAGCAAGACCGAAGGCGACACCTACATCTTCGGTCCGACCGCGTTCACCACCTCGGGGCTGCAGAACGGCGAAACCATCGGCGCCGTGACTGAAACCAGCGCGGGGGCGCCGGTGCCGGCCGCTGCCGGAAGCTACGCCATCGTCGCCAGCAACGCCTCCGGCGGCACCTTCAACATCGCCAATTACACGACGACCTACGCGCCGGGTTCGCTGGCGGTCGTCGCCCCGACCCCGACCCCTACTCCTACTCCGAGCCCAACCCCGACCCCGACACCGACGCCCCCCGTCGTGACGCCGTCGCCCACGCCCACGCCCACGCCGACTCCGGCCCCGACACCGACGCCCGGCCCCACCGAACTGCCGACGCCGGTCCTTCCCGGCGCCCCGACCACGGTTCCGGCCACCCCCACGGTTCACCCGACCCCTGTGGGGACCACCTCGACCACCGTGGACGGCGCCCCGAGCCTCGTCCTCGCCTCGGTCATCGCCGACGAAGCGACCCAGACGGCCACGATCCGGCGCAACGTCGCCGGCGGGACGGTCGGAGCGGGGGCCTTCGAGTCCCAGCAGCTGTCGATCGTCGGAGACGGCGTGGCCATGCCGTTCGATCTGGCGGTCGCGCTGCAGCAGCCCATGCCGACGGCCGTGGCTGCGCCGGATGTCCCGGCCGACGTTCTTGCGGCGCGGGTCCAGTCCGAGGGGCCGGCTCTCGCCCCCGCGCTCCGGGCCCCGATCATGCGGGCGCCCAAGCAGGACCGGCACTAATGGCGAGGGCGGCGAGCGCGACACGCCGGCGGCGGCTGGGATGGGCGCTGGCCCTGCTGGCGCCGTGGCTGGCCGGGACGCCAGCCTCGGCGGAGACGCCGGGGCCTTCGCAGCTGCTGAGGTGGATTCTGGCGTCCGAGGATAACGCCGGCTCCGCCTTCGTCCTGGTCGACAAGGTCGCCGCCCGGATCATGGTCTTCGACGGGGCCGGCAGGCCCCTGGGCGTGTCGCCCGTGCTGCTCGGCTCGGCCACGGGCGACGACTCCGCGCCCGGCATCGGCCAGCGAAAGCTATCCCAGATCCGGCCGGAGGAGCGCACCACGCCAGCGGGCCGGTTCGTCGCTTCGTTAGGTCGCAATCTCGGCAAGGACGACGTCATTTGGATTGACTATGACGCGGCCGTTTCCATGCATCGGGTGATCACCGGCGGAGCCAAGGACCGCCGCCTGGAACGGCTGGCGACCCCCTCTCCATTCGACAACCGCATCTCCTACGGCTGCATAAACGTGCCTGTGGCCTTCTACGAAAGCGTCCTCAGGCCCGCATTCGTCGCCGCCTCCGGCGTCGTTTATGTACTGCCCGAGACTAGGCCGTTAAACGCCGCCTTCCCGGCTTACGTCTCGCAACCCTAGCGGCTGCTACGACTTGCAGGGCAATACGTGTGGACCGAAGCCGGTCCTTCGGGAGAGCATCTAGCCCAATGGGCCATGAAAACAAGCTAGACCGATTGCAAGAACGATCTCCGCAGGCGGCTCCGAGACGACCTTGACACAAGCCCTGAAAGCAGACCTTCCGAAGGTCGGTTCAGAGCCCGGACCAGACTCTAGCTCCGCTCCGGAAAGCGGACACTCACACGAAGCGAGGGAATCAGGCTGCGACGGTTCCTCTCAGTGGCGGACGTAGGGAAGGCCCGCCGCAATAGATGCAGCGGCTCTCAGCCGCCAGGATCACCTTGCGGTTCCGACTTTTTACGTTGGCTTCACCCGCCGGCGAATCCTACCAGAGTCGCCCCCACTTCGGCGTCCGGACCACTCCAACCTACTGAGTAAGCGGCCCATGGACTTCCCCCAACCGCTCGTGCGCGGCCGTCTGATCCAACGCTATAAGCGCTACCTAGCCGACGTCGAATTGGAGGACGGCCGCTTTGTGACTGCCCACGTCCCCAATCCCGGCGCCATGCTCGGGCTTTGCGATCCCGGGCTGACGGTGTGGTTGTCTCCTGCTCCCGAAGGAACGAAACGAAAGCTCGCCTGGACCCTAGAAATGGTCGAAACGATAGATGCTCTTGGGCGTCTTACAGCCGCAGGCGTCAACACCATGCATCCCAACCGCCTGGTCGCCGAGGCCCTGCTCCAGGGGACCATCCCTGAACTGGCGGGCTATGACACCGTCCGCGCCGAAGTGAAGTACGGAACCGCCAGCCGGGTCGATTTCCTGCTGACCGGCGAGGGGCGCTCCAACTGCTGGCTGGAGATCAAGAACTGCCACCTTTCCCGCGGCGGGGGCCTGGCCGAATTCCCCGACTGCGTGGCGGCGCGTTCGGCCAAACACCTGGGCGAGCTGGAGGCCATGGTCGCGGCCGGCGACCGGGCGGTGGCGCTGTTCACGGTGCAGCGGGAGGACTGCGACGCCTTTTCCGCGTGCCGCGACCTCGACCCGGTATTCGCCGCCGCGCTGGACCACGCGGCCGACGCGGGGGTGGAGGTGTTGGTCTACCGCTGCGAGATGGGCCGGGGCGCGATCCGCCTCTCGCACCGGATTCCGTGGCGCCGGTGACGCGCCGTCCGGCGGAGACTGGGCTGGCCTGCGGGCGGGGGCCGGGATAACTCCCTCCATGGCACAAACGAAGCGGCGCCTCGAGTTCGAGATCAAGGTCGACGGCGAGCCCTATGTCTGGCGGATCCAGCGGCAGCCCCAGTGGTCCAGCGACGCCGCGGGCTGGCGCGGCATGGCGATCGCGGTGCGTCACCTGGAAGGGCAGCGCGAGGCCGTGCTGGAGTTTCCCGCCGCGCCCCCGCCCAGACGGGGAACGCCGCTGCTGCAGCCCGGGCAAATCCCGCCGAAGGTCGTGGCCAAGGCCATCGCGTCCGCCATCGCGGCCGGATGGGAGCCGCTGTCCCGAGGCAAGACCGTCGCCATCATGGTGGACGAGACCGGCGGCTGACGCCGCGTCCCACGCTCGCGCGACCGCGCCCCGGAGGAAGGTCACCCATGGCGGATGACGATCGCACCAGGACGATCCCCAGGAGAACGCCGGAATCGGCGGCCATGTCGGCGGAGGTCAAACGGGCGATGGCGATCACCGCCGCCCTCAACCGTTTGACGTTCGACGACGCGGACGAGGTCCGGGCCCTGTTCAGCGACCTCATCGGCCAGAGGGTAGACGACAGCTTCGTATTGATACCGCCGTTCTACGCCACCGGCGGGTCCGGCATCCGGGTCGGGCGCAACGTCTTCGTGAACCAGAACTGCACCTTCTATGACCTGGGCGGGCTCGACATCGCCGACGATGTGATGATCGGGCCGAACGTGAGCCTCATCACCTCCGGCCATCCGGTCCAGCCGTCCCAGCGGCGCGCCTTCGTGGTCGCCAAGCCCATCGTCATCGGGAGGAACGTCTGGATCGCGGCCGGCGCGACGATCATCGGCGGCGTGACGGTAGGCGAAAACGCGGTCGTCGCGGCCGGCTCCGTCGTCACCAGGGACGTGCCCCCGAACACCCTGGTCGGCGGCAATCCGGCGAGGGTCATCCGTTCGATCGCCGACTGAGGAAAAACGGCGGCTTGCGGAGACTCACGACGGTTTTCGCCGGCCCAGTTCGCGGATGTCCGCGGCGACCTCAGACATGTCGTTGTCCAGCTGATGGTCGCGCCCGGGAAGCTTGCGCACCACCGCCTGCGGGATCGCCTTCGCATTCAGCTCGACATGTTCGGCGGGAACGGTTTCGTCCGCGCCTCCCTGATAGAGATAGACGGGCGACTGCGCGGGCAATTTCGCGCCGAGGTCCGGGTCCGGCTCGATCTCGTCGCTCGGCCAGCCGCCCTTGCCGACGAAGGGCATCGAAACCAGGAAAACGCCGGCCGGCGGCCGGTCGGGCGGCTCCTGGGCGAGGCTGTGGACCAGGATGGTCGCGCCGATCGAATGGCCGACCAGAACGGCGCCGTCCCCCAGCCTGTCGAACTCCTTGCGGAGCGCCGCCTTCCAGCGCGCGAATTCGGGGCGGTCTTCGTCCGGCATTCGCGGATAGCGAACCTCATAACCGGGCCCGAGCTCCCGCTCGAGGCTTTCGACGAGTTTTGCGTCCCATTGGTCATGGGCGTCGCGGCCGCCGCCGCCCTGAACGAACAGAAGCTGCCTGGTCATGTCCGCCCTCGTCGTTTGGGATGCACGGATCAACGCAAACCGGCGGCGCCCGTTCACGCGATCGGGCGGCCCACGCCTGCTTCCATGGGCGCGGCCCGGGGGGCCCTGAGGCGCCGGCTACGCAAGAATCACGCACATCCGTTTTCCGGCCAATCCCGGACAGGTCATTGCGCCGCAGCCGTCCACGCTATAACATAATTTATAATATAAACAGACCTGTGGATAAGTCTTTTGCGAGTTACGCGCGCCAATGCACCACAAAATGTCGATGATCGACCTAGACAATATTGTGCTTAATGCGGCGTTAAATCGCCATTTCCGGGAGTTTATCTGTGGATTTTGGAACCAATCCTGGACGCGATTCCTCTACACCCTCGGCGCACGCGAGTTTCGCCTATCTCGAACAGGACGCACCCCGCTTCTTCTACCGCTGGGGCGGGCTGCTTTCCTCGGCCCTCACCCGGGTCCGGGCGCGCTTCCACGGCGACCTCGACCAGTACCTGATCTATCTGGTCTTCCTGCTGGACGATCTCGGCCAGGAACTGCGGTCGCGGTCCACCGGCCGACACCTGGCGCCCCGGGGCCTCAACGCGCTCAGCGTCGCGGACGTGACGGAGATCCCGCGCGAGACCGCGCGCCGCAAGCTGCAGATGTTGCTGGCGACCGGCTATCTGGAACGCCGGGAGGACGGGCTCTACTACCTCGGGGCCCGCTACTCCCGGAACCAGTTCTTCTTCGACCTCAGCCCCCTGTTCCTGGACTGCGTGAGCGAACCCGCCTCATCCCAGGCGGTCGAGCCAGAGCCAGAGTTCGCGGATTGCTAGGGCGCGCATGACCGCGTCGTCGGTCTCCATCGGCTTCAGGCCCGCGAACTGCAGGGCGTCGTTGAGCGTTATCGGGCGCTCCCTCGTACGGTAGAGACGGCGGGTCTTGGCCGCCTCCTGCACCCGACGCCAGGCGCAGGTCAGCGAGGCGGCCGCGCCGATGGCGCTCTGCGGCAGGAGTCCGCCCTGCAGCACCCGGTGGAAGCCGACCAGCTCGGCGTCGCGGCAGACCGACGCGAGCATCCGGTTCAGGGGCTCGGGGTCGACAGGCTCGACCGAAAGGCGCGGGTCCCCCGTTCCCGGCTCTAGGGCCCCATCGGAGGGCCACTTGCTGAAGACGCTGAAGACCACGTTGGCGCTGGCGTCGACGAAACCGAGCTGCAGGGTGTGAGTGCGGTCGCCGCACGCGAACGACCGGACGTTGAAGAACAGCGGGTTGACCACCGCGCGCGTCGGGCGGGGCGGCAGGACGCGGGAAGACCCGATCCGCTCGCCCGGCTCGGCCCGAGGCCGCAGGCCGAACGAACCCGGCGTGGGCGGCGCCCAGTCGGAGCGGCGCTCCGCCCAGCGCCGGCCGCTCGTGAAGTCCAGGATATCCGCCATCGCCAAACCCTCCGATCATGGTGCGGGCCCATGATGCAGGAGGCTCTCGAAGACACAATCGACCGACCACTCAGACTGAGTATATTAACGTTCATTATCCAACCCATACTGGGCGGAAATGCGGATTTACCCATAGATACATGTATGCACTGGTGTGGATACCCAAAATGGGGACTCCATACGCTGAAATGCTGGCCCCAACGGAGTACGACTGACGGCGGGCGCTGACGGACAGGCGGGTATCCAGGTGAAGATCGATCCAGACCATCGCCGACCGGCGACCAGCAAACGCTTCGACTCCGAGCCGGTGGTGGAACCCTATCCCGGCTGGGTGCGCGTCCTGATCTGGATCGCCTGCGCCGCCTTCTCCCTTGCCGGGTGGTGGGGGGTGTTCCTCGTCGCCAAGGTCCTGCTGCGGCTGGCGGGACGGTGACGGCGGTCAGCGCGGCTGGGCCAGCATCCACTCGAGGTTGGCGCGCACCGCCGGCCATTCGGAGGCGACGATGCTGTAGACGCAGGTGTCGCGCAGCGAGCCGTCCTTCGCCCGACCATGACAGCGCAACACCCCGTCCAGCTTGGCCCCGATCCGCTCGATCGCCCGGCGGCTCTCCCGATTGAGGACATGGGTGCGCAGTTCGACCGCCAGGCAGTCCAGGGTGTCGAAGGCGTGGGCGAGGAGCAGCCGCTTGGCCTCGGTGTTCAGCCCGGTCCTCTGCACGCGCCCGGCGTACCAGGTGGACCCGATCTCGACGCGGGGGCCGGCCCTGTCGATGTTCATATAGGTGGTCATGCCGGCGATCCGGCCGGTCGGCGCGTCGAAGACCGTGAAGGGCAGCATCGATCCGGCCGCCTGCAGCCCGAGCCGGCGCTCGATCTCCTGTCCCATGCCCTCGGGCGGCGGCACGCTGGTGTACCAGAGCCGCCACGGCTCGCCGTCGCGCACGGCCTCCACCAACCCGTCATGGTGGTCCCGCGACAGCGGCTCCAGGCGGACATGCCGGCCGGCCAGGGCGACGGGCGAGAGCGGATCGTCTGGGGACGTGGACATGACCGGCTCCATCGCGCCAAGGCCGCCAGATGCGAAGCGCTTCGGCGAAGCGGTAGAGCAGAGCCGCGGCGGCCTCAAGTCCGGCGCCTCCCCGCCAGATGTGGATAAAACGGCCGAACACCGCATAGGTTATTGCCGGCAACCCAGCCTTCCTGTCATCTCGTCAGGTGAGCCATGCGGTGTCCCGCTCCGGCGGCGCGCCCGAAAGGATGGACCCGGCCCGACCCATGACGTCCGTGGATTCGGCTCCTGAGCGGAGCCTGCTCTATCGGTTCGGCGAGAACTGCCGGCCAGCGATCGACTATATCCTGGCCGCCCATTCCCAGGTCGGCGACCCGCCCGTGTTCGATCCCGCGCAATTTCCCTGGACGGCCGACCTGTCGGCGGGCTGGGAGACGATCGCCGCCGAGGCCGCCCATGTGGTCCGCGACCTGGGCGCGGTGCCGCCCCTTTACGAGCTGTCGCCCGATCACCGCGGCATCGCCGATCCGGACCGCTGGCGCTCGTTCTTCCTGTGGGGCTACGGCTACCGTTCGGACGAGAACTGCGCGCTGTGCCCCGAAACGACGCGGCTCCTGGAACGGGTGCCGGAGCTGAACAGCGCCTTCTTCTCCATCCTCAAGCCCCACGCCCATATTCCCCGCCACGCCGGGGTCACCAAGGCCATCCTGACCTGCCACCTGGGTCTGCAGACGCCGCGGGCCGGGCGGTGCGAGATGGCGGTGGACGACACCGTGGTCAAATGGCGCGAGGGCGAGTGCCTGGTGTTCGACGACACCTATGAGCACGAGGTCTGGAACGACACGGACGAGATCCGCATCGTGCTGCTGATCCAGTTCCGCCGCCCGGTCCGCCAGCCGGGCAGGTTCGTGCGCGACCTGTTCATCGAGGCGGTGCGGCGCAGCCCCTTCGTCCAGGAGGCGCGGCAGAACTTCTATAGCTGGGATCGCAACCTGAGGGCGATGGACCGGGCGGCGGGACCGTTCAGTCCTCGTTAGCGACGAAGCTGCGGGGCTCCTGGGCGATCACGACCGTGGCCGAGCCGCCCCTGCCCCTGAGGACCTTCGCGGCGGCGTTGGCGAGGTGCGTCGCCTGCTGTTTGGTCGGCGCGATGAGCAGGACCTCGCCCTCCGCGCTGATGCCCCACTGCCGGCCGCGGCGTGAGACGACCAGGGTGTCGGTCTGCATGGCATGCTCCCTAAACGGCCTGGAGCGCCGATTCCGGCGCAACCTGAACGCGCATAGCGGCGACCCACTTTAACAAATGACACCGGGAATGGTTCCCAAGGTCAGCGCGGCGCCGACGCGAGACCGTCTTACCCCAACCGCGCCGAGCGTTTATGTTGGTCTCCGGAGACTGATCGCATGAGCCTGACCGACACCGCCGCCACCGCCCCGGTCCGCACCGCCGGGATCAAGCTGCACGGCCCCGAAGGCTTCGAGGGCATGCGCAAGGCCGGCAGGCTGGCGGCCGAGTGCCTGGACATGCTGATCCCCTATGTCGTGCCCGGCGTCCTGACCGAGGATCTCGACCGGCTGGCGCGGGAGTTCACCCTCGACCACGGCGCCCTGCCCGCCTGCCTGATGTACAAGGGCTATCCCCGGACCGTCTGCATCTCGCCCAACCACGTGGTCTGCCACGGCATCCCGGGGCCGCGGGCCCTGCGCGAGGGGGACATCGTCAATATCGACCACACCGTCGTCGTCGACGGCTGGCACGGGGACACCAGCCGCATGTACGGGGTGGGCGAGGTCTCGGCGCGGGCCCGACGGCTGGTCGACGTCACCCACGAAGCCCTGATGCGGGGCCTGGCCGCCGCCAAGCCGGGCGCCACGCTCGGGGACATCGGCTGGGCCATCCAGTCCTATGTCGAAGCCCAGCGCTGCTCGGTGGTGCGCGACTTCTGCGGCCACGGGGTGGGCCAGGTGTTCCACGACAGCCCCAACGTCCTGCACCTGGGCCGGCCGGGCGAGGGCAAGGAGCTGCGCCCGGGCATGTTCTTCACCATCGAGCCGATGGTGAACCTGGGCAAGCCGCAGGTGAAGCTGCTCTCGGACGGCTGGACCGCGGTCACCCGCGACAAGTCCCTGTCGGCCCAGTTCGAGCATTCGGTCGGGATCACCGAGACGGGGGTGGAGGTCTTCACCGCCTCGCCCACCGACCAGTTCAAGCCGCCCATCGCCGGAGGCTAGGCCTCCAGCGCCCCGGCGCCGCCCTCAGACCATCGGCCGGGCGCCGCCGATCATCCGCCGCAACACGTCGTTGCGCTTGACGAAGTGGTGGCGAAGCGCCGCCGCGACGTGGAGCGCGGCCACCGCCGCCAGCAGGTAGGCGAGGCTCTTGTGCGCGTCCTCCAGGGTCTCGTGCAGCCCGGTGTCGAACACGATCTGCGGCACGTGGACCAGGCCGAACACCGCCCCGGTGAGCGGGGTGCGGAAGGTCCCCGCCAAGCCCCAGCCCACCATCGAAACGGCCGCCATCAGTATGTACAGCAGCCAGTGGGTCAGGGGCGCCAGCACCCGTTCCCAGCGCGCGGAACCGGCCGGCAGCGCCGGGGTCGGGTTGAGCATCCGCCAAACCAGCCGCGCCAGCACCAGGAACAGGAACACATAGCCGAGGTCGGCGTGTGCGGCGTACTGGGACACCCGCGGCCGGGCGGCGAAGCGGGTCATCCACCAGCCGTGCGCCAGGAGGACCGCGATCATCAACGCGCCGAGCCAATGCAGCAGGCGGGCGGCGAGCCCCCACTGCACCCGAGTGTTGCGCCACATGTTTCCTCCCCGTCCGGTCGTCGCGGCCGGCTGTCCCAGGGTTCAACGGCGCAGCCCGCGGTCTCCGGCGCTCGATGGGCCTAGGTAGGCCTCTTGATGAACTCCAGGTCGATCTCGACCTTCATCTCGTCGCCGACGACGTCGATGACCGGACCGGCGCCGAAGTCCGACCGTCGGACCACGGCCGTGGCGGTGAAGCCCACCGTCGGCCCGTTCGGGCCCTGGCCGGCGCCCGTCAGCGCGGCGTCGAGGGTGACCGGCTTGGTGACGCCGTGCAGCGTCAGGTCTCCCGTGATCAGGCCGGTGGTCGGGCCCGTGCGCCGGATCGAGGTCGAGGTGAAGGCGATGGTCGGGAATCTGGCCGCGTCCAGCCAGACCGGACCGGTCAGGGTCTCGGCGAAGTTGGGGACGTTGGTGCTGAGGGAATTGGCGGCGATGGTCGCCGTCACCTTGGAGGTCTCCAGCCTGGCCGGATCCCAGGTCAGCGAACCGGCCACCGTGTTCATGCGGAAAGCGCTGTAGGAGAAGCCGGCGTGCAGGACCTTCACGATCACGCTGACGTGGTAGCCGGTCAGCCCATAGACCCCGGCCGGCGCGGCCATCGGGTCCATGGTCGCCTTGAACGGGGTGGTGGGGCGCCCCGCCAGTTGTTGCTGCGCCATGGCCGGAACGGCGGCTAGGGCGAAGGCGGCGGCGAGACAGGCTAGCGGGCGCATCGGTTTTCCCCTGTATCGGCCGGCGGTTCGGTCCCGCGCCCGGCCATTTGCAGGCGAGATGAGGGATCAGGGTCGGGCCACGGTCAAGCTCTAAGGGCGGCCGCGCCGGGCGCTCGTCCGGGCGCCGGCGATGGACGCTTGCCAAACCGGAACACATGGGGAACATTGCCGACCCATGGACCCAGCGACCGCCCTCGCCGACGCCGCGGGCCAGCCTGACCTCTGGCTGGCCGCACGGCCCGCGCCCAAGCCGCATCACGCCGGCCACCGCGAGCGGCTGCGCGAGCGCGCCCGGGCCGGCGGCCTGCCGGCCCTGCCCGACTACGAGCTTCTGGAGCTGTACCTGTTCCGCGCCATTCCGCAGCGGGACACCAAGGCCCTGGCCAAGGCCCTGATCGCCCGGTTCGGCTCGCTCTCGGCGGTCTGGAGCGCCAGCGTCGAGGAACTGTGCACCGTCAAGGGCGTGAAGGCGGCGGTCGCCCTGGACCTGAAACTGGTGCATGAGGCCGCCGTCCGCACGGCCCGCGAACAGCTCGGCCGGCGGGTGGCGATCTCCTCCTCCTCGGCGCTCGACGCCTATGTGCGGACGGCGCTGGCGCATGAGCCGCGCGAACAGTTCCGGGTGCTGTTCCTCGACAAGAAGAACCAGCTGATCGCCGACGAGGTGATGAACCGCGGCACCGTCGACCACGCCCCGGTCTATCCGCGCGAAGTGGCGCGCCGGGCCCTGGAGCTGGCGGCGAGCGCGGTGATCCTGGTGCACAACCATCCGTCGGGGGATCCGACGCCGTCGGGCGCCGACGTGGAGATGACCCGGCAGGTGGCCGACGCCGCCCGGGCGCTGGGCCTCCTGGTCCACGACCACCTCGTCGTCGGCCGCGACGGCGTGGCCAGCCTCAAGGCGCTGGGGCTGTTCTAGGCGCCCGGCCGTGGCGCCGATCCTCAAGCCACGGGGCAAAGGGTCCTGAAAGGGGACCGGGCAAGCGCGGAAACAGCCATGGTGTCCGCCGTGGTCTAGGGATCCTCCGGCCCCTACAGGAGGCGGGTCGGCCAGTTCATCGTGCGCCACATGTGCGAGGCCGGCGTGTTGTCCCAGCCGAGACCTTCCTTCGGCTGCCTGAAGTGCCGGCCGATGATGTCCTCGAACGCCTCGATCTCGACGACGGCGTTGGGATCGAAGGAATAGATGTCGTAGAGGGTGATCATGCGCGCGGTCATGTACCATTTGTGCCGGCGTGCTTCCTCGTACTCCCTGACGATATAGGGTTCGGGCCTGTAGTCCGGGCCGAACAGCCTGCGATAGAGCTCCGGATATTCGTAGCCGACCGACTCGTCGGGGAAGAAGCGCAGCGCCTGGTGCGCGCGGATCGCCCAGGATATCTCCTCGTCGACATAGGGCTCGAGCATCTGCGCGCCCCAGTAGCCGTGGTCGCAGCGGATGAAGCCGCCGACGGCGATGTCGTGCAGCAGACAGGCGAGGACGGTCTTTTCCGGCAGCCCGGCCTTCAGCGCGTGATCGGCGCTCTGCAGCACATGTGCGGTCGACGCCATGCGCAGCTTCATGAAGTCGACCAGGGTCGGCGCGTCGGGCAGGCGCGGCAGGCGCTTGTCCTCGGTCATCAGGAAATGCTGGCCGGGGTTGTTCTTGATGACCTCGAAGACGTTGAGGTTCTTCACCTCGCCCTCCCACATGCCGTAGAGCACCGAGCGGGCGGGCATCTTCTCGTTGAGCTCACGGAGCATCTGCTCCTCCAGCGCATCCGCGCGTTCGGACGGCGTCATGGGAGGGGCTGGGGTCGGGATGTCCATGATCGTTTCCTCGGCCCTCATGGCCTTTCCCGGCGGCCTTGCGGGCAATCTACACCGATTTTCCCGCGCCTGAAGCGACGGCTGGGCGCGTCTAGGCGGCGGCCTCCGCCCGGACGCCGGCCTCCCATTCGTGCAGCTCGGGCTGCTCCAGCAGCAGTTCGCAATAGGCGCCCGCGGGCCCGAGGTCGCCGAAATCGCTCAACCGGACGCCATAGGTGCGGAACCGCGTGGCCACTGGGGTGAAGAAGGCGTCGGCGATCGACCACGCCCCGAGCAGGAACGGCCCGCCTGCGCCGAAACGCTGGCGCAGGTCGGTCCACAGGGCGACCATCCGCCGGATCTCGTGGCGGGTCATGTCCGAGATCTCCGCCACGTGCGGAACCGCGGCCAGGTCCATCGACAGCTCGCCGCGGATCGAAGGGAAGCCCGAGTGCATCTCGGCCACCGCCGAACGTCCGACGGCCCGGACGGCGATGTCGGCCGGCCACAGCCCCGCCTCGGGGAAGCGGTCGGCCAAGTGCTCGCAGATCGCCAGCGAATCCCACACCACCAGCTCGCCGTCCCGCAGCGCCGGGACCTTGCCGCTGGGAGACAGGGGGGCGATCTCCTCCTCGGTGGTGGGCAGGCGAAGGCGCACCGGAATCTCGGTGAAGGCCAGGCCGGCGTGCTTCATCACCAGCCAGGGCCGCATCGACCAGCTCGAAAACGCCTTGTCCCCGATCACCAGCTCCATGGCCTCGTTCCTTCCGTTCTGTCCAATCGATGGGGCGATTTCACCCGGCCGTGAAAGGCTCTAGCTTGCCCCGCTTCAACGCCCAAGCAGGGGTTGGCGATGCAGGGGGCCGAATGACCGATCAAGCCGGGGACGGCGGCGCGCCGCCCTTTTCGCCGCCCTCGCCCCCCATCGGGCGAGGCTATCGCGCCTATGTGATGGGCGTGCTGGTGCTGATGTACACCTGCAACTTCGTCGACCGCAGCCTGTTGGGCGTGCTCGGCCAGGCGATCAAGGCCGACCTGACCTTGCAGGACTGGCAGCTCGGCGTCCTGGCCGGGCCGGCCTTCGCCCTGCTGTACTCCCTGGGCGGCCTGCCCGTGGCCCGGCTGGCCGAACGGAGCGGACGGGTGGGCATCATCTCCGCGGCGATCGCCGTCTGGTCGACCATGACCGCCCTGTGCGGCGCGGCGGCGGGGTTCTGGACCCTGGCCCTGGCCCGGGTGGGGGTGGGCCTGGGCGAGGCCGGCTATGTCCCTGCGGCCTATTCGCTGGTCGCCGACTACTATCCGCCGAGCCGGCGGGCCTCGGCCCTCGGCGTGTTCACCCTGGGGGTCCCGTTCGGGGCCCTGTTCGGGGCCGTCCTCGGCGGAGCGCTGGCCCAGGGGATCGGCTGGCGATCCGCCTTCCTGGTCCTGGGGCTGCCGGGCCTGCTGCTGGCCCTGCTGTTCCGCCTGACCGTGCGCGAACCGGCGCGCGGCGGCCTCGATCCCGCCTTCAGCTCGGGGGAGGCGACCCCCAGCCTCGGGGCGGTGCTCCGCCACGTGCTGCGCAAGCCCGCCTTCGTCCACCTGACCGTGGGGGCGTCGCTGACCTCCTTCGCCGGCTACGCCGTGGTCCAGTTCGCCATCCCCTTCCTCCTGCGCGGCTACGGGGTGGACCTGAAGACCGCCTCGACCCTCTATGGACTGGTCGGGGCCCTGGCGGCGGCGGTGGGCATCGCCGCCGGCGGCTACCTGGCCGACGCGGCCGGCGTGCGCGATCCGCGGTTGCGGGCGGTGGTCCCGGGCCTGGCCCTGATGCTGGCCGCGCCGCTCTATATCGCCGCCTTCCAGCAGCCGACCCTGCTGGGCCTGGGCGCCATGGTCATCGCGCCGGCGATCCTGCAGTACCTCTACATGGGACCGGTGTTCGCCCTGGCCCAGAACATGGTCGGCGCCCGCATGCGGGCCACCACCACCGCCATCGTCAACATCACCCTCACCGTGATCGGCCTCGGGCTGGGGCCGCCCCTGATCGGGGCGCTGAGCGATTTCCTGGCGGCCAGGGCCTACAACGGGCTGATGCCGTTCGTCCGCGCCTGTCCCGGCGGCGTGGCGCCGGCGGGGGCGACGGGCTTCGCCGCCGACAGTTGCCGCCTCGCCTCGTTCCACGGCCTGCAGGAGGCGCTGATGGTCGCCGCGGCGATCTATCTGTGGGCCGGATTCCACTTCCTGCTCGCCGCACGGACGCTCAGGCGGGACCTGGAATCGTGATCTTCCTCCCCGCCGGAGAGGGGAAGCGACGGCCTAGTTCAAGCCCAGGGCCGCGGCCGTTTCCGGGGTCATCTGGCCTTCGGCCAGGCCGTGCTGGTGCTGGAAGGCGCGCAGGGCGGAATAGGTCGTCGGCCGGCCCGCGCCGTCGGCGGGGCCGGGGTCGAAGCCGCGGGCGATCAGGGCCTGCTGCATCCTTTGGATGAAGGCCCGGTCGGTCCGTTCGCCGCACACCACCCGCGACCAGCCCTGGCGGGCCGGGCGGATCAGGGTTCGGGTCTCGACGGTGCGGTAGGTCGCCGGATGCCGCACGACCTCGTCGCCGCCCGGGCGCACCACCCGCTCGACATAGGTGGTGCGGTAGACCGCCGGACGGCGGCGCTCGATCCAGCCGCCCCGGCTGACCAGCACCCGACGCACGACCTTCTCCTGGCGGGCGGGGCCGACCAGGTCGTAGCTGCGGCCGCCCGCAACCTTCACCCGGCGCTCGACGGTCTCGTAGCGGGCGGGAACCCAGACCCGGCAGACGACCTCGCCGGTGGGCTGGAGCATGGTCTGACCCGAAGCGGTCTCGCCATAGGCCAGGGGCGCGCTGGTGCGCCGCCATTCGGCGTGGGCGGCCTCGACCTGGACGGTCTCGCGGACGATCTCGTAGCGGGCGGGCTCCACCACGTGGCGGACCTGGCCCGGATGCTCCACCCAGGCGACCTCGGTGCGATAGACCGGGGCGGTGTGGATCCGTTCGATGACCTCCGGGCGGACCAGCACGCGGCGGGGCGTCCGTTTGACTACCGCCGCGGCCCGCCGCGTCTCGGTCCAGGGCCCGCGCACCAGCACCTGGCGCCTGGAGGAGCGGTATGCGGCGGGGAGCATCACCTTGCCGTAGCACTCGCCCGGACGGGCGTTGGCCGGCGGCGGCAGGTCGCGGGCCTGGGCGGACGACAGGCTGAGCGCGCCCGCTAGGCACGAGAGGCCGGCGGCGGTCAGAGCGAAGGCCAGACGAAGACGCGACATGGTTCTCAACCTTATAGCCGTGGACCCGATCCTAGGCCGTCCCCGAACCGTCAGCTTTTAGCAGGGCGGACACGGGCGCGGCAGGGCCTTCTCCTGCGGCGCGAGCAAGAACGGCGCCATCGGCGGCGCCGAGCCGGCTTGACATCCCCTGCCCGCGCCGCGCATCAGCCGGGCATGATCCCCCGTTACGCCCGCCCAGAAGCCGCCGCCCTGTGGTCCCCCGAGACCCGCTACCGCATCTGGTTCGAGATCGAGGCGCACGCCGCCGACGCCATGGCCGAGCTGGGGACCATCCCCAAGTCCGCCGCCGCGGAGATCTGGGCCAAGGGCAAGGACGCCCGCTTCGATCCCGACCGCATCGACGAGATCGAGGCCGTCACCAAGCACGACGTCATCGCCTTCCTGACCCATGTCTCGGAAATCGTCGGGCCCGAGGCCCGGTTCCTGCACCAGGGCATGACCTCGTCGGACGTGCTGGACACCTGTCTCGCGGTGCAGCTCGCCCGCGCCGCCGACATGCTGATCGAGGACGTGGACCTGGTCCTGGCCGCGCTGAAGAAGCGGGCCTTCGAGCACAGACTGACCCCCACGGTCGGCCGCAGCCACGGCATCCACGCCGAGCCCACCACCTTCGGCCTGAAGCTGGCCGGCCACTACGCCGCGTTCGCCCGCGCCAGGGAGCGGCTGGCCATGGCCCGGTTCGAGGTCGCCACCTGCGCCATCTCCGGCGCGGTCGGCACCTTCGCCAACGTCGATCCCCGCGTCGAAGCCCATGTGGCCGAGAAGATGGGCCTGACCGTCGAGCCGGTCTCGACCCAGGTGATCCCCCGCGACCGTCACGCCGCCTATTTCGCGGCCCTGGCCGTGGTCGCCGCCTCCGTCGAGAACCTGGCCACCGAGATCCGCCACCTGCAGCGGACCGAGGTCCTGGAGGCCGAGGAGGCGTTCAGCGTCGGCCAGAAGGGCTCCTCGGCCATGCCGCACAAGCGCAACCCGGTGCTGACCGAGAACCTGACGGGCCTGGCCCGGCTGGTGCGCTCGGCCGTGACGCCGGCGCTGGAGGACGTCGCGCTCTGGCACGAGCGCGACATCAGCCATTCCTCGGTCGAACGCGGCATCGCCCCGGACGCCACGGTTCACCTGGACTTCGCCCTGCGGCGGCTGGCCGGGGTGGTCGACCGGCTGCTGATCTACCCGGAGAACATGCAGAAGAACCTCGACCGCCTCGGCGGCCTGGTCCACTCCCAACGGGTGATGCTGGCCCTGACGCAAAAGGGCGTGAGCCGCGAGGACGCCTATGCGGCGGTCCAGCGCAACGCCATGCGGGTCTGGCGCGGCGAAGGGGTCTTCCTGGACTTCCTGAAGGCGGATGCGGACGTGCGCCCCCACCTGTCGGACGCGGAACTCGAAGACCTGTTCGACCTCGGCTATCACTTCAAGCACGTGGACACGATCTTCGCCCGCGTGTTCGGGACGCAGGGCTAGCCGACGGCCGCCAGCATCGCCACCAGCGGAGTCAGGACCGCCGCGGGCCGATCACCCGGCAGGTCGTGACCGCTGTCGGGAACGACCTCGATCGAAACGAAGGGATGGGCGGCGTAGAGCGCCCGCTCCGACTCCGACGCCAGGCTCGGAAGACGATCCACCAGGCGCCGCGGCTCCAGCGGGTCGGACGCCAGGAGGACGTGGGTCGGGACCTCCAGGGCGGCCAGGATCGGCCGGTAATCCCGCTCCTCCACCGCGTCCACACTGAAGCCCAGCACGTCCCATATCCAGTCGGCGAAGCTCGGCGCGGCCGCAAGGACCTCGCGCAGCACGTTGCGCAGCGGCCAGAGGCCCGCCACGGTCAGGGGCGGGTCGACGGCCAGGATAGCCCGCAAGCCCGGCGCCTTCATCGCCATGGCCACGACGCCGCCCATGGACACGCCGAGCACCGCCAGCGGCCGCTCGGGAAACAGCGCCGCAACCGTCTGGTCGACCCCTTCCGCAAAGCTCCAGGGCGAGTTGACCGCGAAGGCCGGGGTCGCATTCATTCCAGGAAGGTCGACGAAGGCGACGTCCGCCTCGGCCAGCACCGTCGGCAGGGCGGTCAATTGGCCCGCCGGCGGGAAGACGCCCCGTATCACCAGCAAGAGCGGGCGGGTCGGCGCCAGGCGAAGCCAGTCCGCCCAGATCGTGACGACGCCTTGCGTGGTCTCGACTGTCCGGGCCTCCATGTGCGCTCGCTCCACCGGCAGGTCCGCGGCGGAACCCCGCGCCACCCATAATCCCCCCGCCCTGCCGGATTCCAGGCCTAAGTCACCCCGTCCGCCCGCGCGGAACCGCCGGTCGGCGAAGTCAAACCGCCTATGGCTCCGCCTAAAGCGCCCCTAGGCTTCCTTGGCCTCGTAGTGGACGAGGGTCACCCGCCCGTGGCGTAGTTGGCGATGTCGGCGGCGGTCTTCTGGCCGGCCTCGGAGGCCACGGCGGCCTCGAAGGCCGCCCTGTCGGCGAAGTCGCCTTCCCAGATGCAGAACCAGGGCGAAGCCTCGCCCAGGCCCTCGACCGCGAAGCTGTGGCGGCTGGCCGTCAGCCCCGGCATGGTCCGCGCCAGCGGCAGGTGGCTTTCCTCGTAATAGCGGCGGAACCGGTCCGGATCGGCGGGCGGCGGATAGAGCGCGACCACCTTGTACATGTGTTCCTCCCCTGAATTGGAGGAGGGTCGCGCCGCGGCAGCCGAAGCGGCTTAACCCACCTCGACCCGGTAGCTCTCGATCACCGCATTGGCCAAAAGGCGGTCGCACATGGCCTTGACCTGGCTCTCCGCGGCGGCGCGGTCGCCGTCGGGCAGGTCGAAGTTGATGGTCTTGCCGACCCGCACATGGGCGACCTCGGGGAACCCCAGACCGTGCAGGGCGCCCTCGATCGCCTTGCCCTGGACGTCGAGGACGCCGGGCTTCAGGAACACTTCTACTTTGGCCTTCATGTTCAGGTGACTCCGCCCTCGATCACCCGGGGCATCTCTTTCATGATCCCCAGGCGCCGGGCCACTTCGGTGTAGCTTTCGATCACATTGCCGAGGTCGCGGCGGAAGCGATCCTTGTCCAGCTTCTCGCTGGTGATGGTGTCCCACAGCCGGCAGCTGTCGGGGCTGATCTCGTCGGCCAGGATGATGCGGGAGAACTCCCCGTCCCAGACCCGGCCGTATTCGATCTTGAAGTCCACCAGGGTGATGCCGACCGCCCCGAACATGCCCGACAGGAAGTCGTTGATCCTGAGGGTCATCGCCAGCATGTCGTCGATCTCCTGGGTCGAGGCCCAGTTGAAGGCGGTGATGTGCTCTTCGGTGACCATCGGGTCGTTGAGCTCGTCCTTCTTGTAATAGAACTCGATGATCGAGCGCGGCAGGGGTTGGCCCTCGGCGATGCCCAGGCGGGTCGACAGCGAGCCGGCGGCGATGTTGCGGCACACCACCTCAAGGGGAAGGATCTCCACCTCCTTGATCAGTTGCTCGCGCAGGTTCAGCCGCTTGATGAAGTGGTTCTGGATGCCGATCGTGTTCAGCCGCGTCATCACATATTCGGAGATGCGGTTGTTGATCACGCCCTTGCCGTCCAGCACCGCCTTCTTCTGGGCGTTGAAGGCGGTGGCGTCGTCCTTGAAATACTGGATCAGCGTGCCGGGCTCCGGCCCCTCGTAGAGGATCTTGGCCTTGCCTTCGTAGATCTTCTTGCGCCGGGTCATCGCGCTCGCTCCGGACGGAGACCCGCCAGTCGGAAAATGAAAATCGCGCGCGGGTCATTTTCGCGCGCGGTCCGACTCGGGCCATCCATCGATTTATAACCCCTCCAACCTAGCGGAACGGGGCGGGTGGCGCAAACCGCGCCCGCCGGCGTGGAGGGCGAATCGCACGCCGGCGGGGTCCTGGGATCAGCGCCCGTAGAAGTAGGGCGCCGGAGGGCGGCCGTAAGGGTCGGCGTAGGCGCCCGCGTCGCCGGCCGCCTCGTCGTTGAAAGCCTGGCGGCCGGGCGGCTGATAGAGGTCGCCCGCCCGCGCGGCGCGGTCGTCATAGAGGTCCTCGCGCGGAGCCGGCCGGGCCGTGCGGCGGGGGTCCGGCGCATAGGCCGGCGGGACGTCCCGCGCATCCTGCTCCAGGGCGTAGTCGCGGGCCGCCGGCGCCGGAGCGCGTTCGGCGTCCGCGCGGCCGTAGGCGCGCTGACGCTCGGGACCGACGGTGGACATCAGCGCGATCGGCACCGAGACCGAGCGGGCGCCGGCCGGGGCCGGAGCGGAGGTCCGCTGCAGGCTGGTGGGGATCGGGCTCTGGCCCGAGGCCTGGATCACGCACTGGCCGGTGTCGATCATGGCGTGGGCGCCGACGCAGAACACGTCCTCGTATTCCGGCCCCGCGGCGGCCATGCACTGGTAGAGGTTGAGCTTGGCCATCTTCATGCAGTCGGCGCTCTTGGCGTCGCCGAGCAGCGGCGCGATCATGTCGATCCGGTCTTCGCCGGCGCGGCCCAGCACCGCAAGCGCGGCGACGGCCAGGCCCCGCTCCACCACCGGGGTCGGCGCGACCGTGCGGCCGGGGGATTCGGCGGCGGTCTTGCGCAGGGACACGATGGTCTGGATCAGGGCGTCGGTGTCCGCGGCCCCCAGGGAGGCCTTGACCGCGCCATGGGCCTTGGTCTCGGCCAGCCGCTGCTCGGCATGGGGGACGTCCTCCTTCGACCAGGCCTGGCGCTGCACGTCATAGGCCGCCTGGCGGACCGCCTGGCCGGACTTGACCAGGTCCGCGCCCATCTGGGCCAGGACGCCGCTGACCATGGCCGCCGCCTCGTCGGCGCCGTCCACCTCCAGCACCACGCCGGGGTCGGCCAGCAGCCGGTCGGCCAGGGCCGCCCGTTCACGCGGATCGCGGCCGAGGTCGTAGACCCCCTGGACGAAGGCCGGGTTCTGCAGGGCGGCGAGGGCCGCGTAGGCCGTCTCGCCCTCCTGGAACTGCTGGATCTCGTAGGCGGAGCTGGTGGAGACCGCCTTGGCGACCGCGTCCCGGTCGGCGAACTTGTCGCCGATGGCGCCGGCCTTGCGCATATAGGCCTCGAAGGCGCCGGCCGAATCGATGATGCGGGCGGCGATGGCCGCCGAGGGCCCCTCCACCGGAGCAGCCTTTCGCACCGGCGCCGGCGCGGGCCTCGACTGGGCGGCGTACTGGGCGTTCAAGGTGTCGGGCGGCGAGTTGTCCTCCACAGGCCCGTGCTGGTCCCGCTCGGACCGGTCGGCGGGGACCGCATGGACCGGCGCGTCGCGCACCACGAAGGACCCGCCCTGCGCATGGACCTGGCCGCCGGCCAGCCCCATCGCCGTCAAGGCCGCCAGACTTCTCGTCAAGATTTTCATCGCACCCTCCCCTTGTCCGCGCCGACTGGACAACATCATCAGTCAACGCCCCACTAACAAACGATGGAAATTCAAGTTAACCTTGGATTTTGCGATGTCGAATACTGATTTACGTCAAGCATGCGGCCAGTAGCCGGTGCGGCATTACGTCAAACGGCCCAATTCTGACTAAGTCATTCATCGCCCGTTCAGGTCGGCCCGCAAGGCGGCGGGGCCCGGCCCGACGGCGGCGCCCATCAATCTGACGCGGCGCAATTCCTGTCGCCGCCGGCATCGCCTATATGAGCTGCAAGAGACTCTGGAGCAGCCCTTCATGACCACCTTCGACGACCGCGAGCGCGCTTACGAAGCCGGTTTCGCCCACGACCAGGAACAGGAATTCAAGGCCGAGATGCGGCGCGACCGGCTGATCGGCCTGTGGGCCGGCGAGCGCATGGGCCTGACCGGCCAGGCCTTAGCGACCTACGCCGAAAGCATCATCCGGGCCGACATGAAGGAACCGGGCGACGAGGACGTGTTCCAGAAGGTGATGGCCGACCTGGCCGAAAAGGGCGTCGAGTGCCTGCCCCACGAGCTGAGGGCGCGGATGGACGACCTGCTGGCCCGGGCCCGGGCCGACCTCAAGGCCGGCCGTTGAGATCGAAATGAAATCAGCCGTCGTCGTCTTTCCCGGCTCGAACTGCGACCGCGACTGTGCGGTCGCCATCGAGCGCTCCACCGGCTCCAAGGCCGAGATGGTCTGGCACGCCGACAGCGCCCTGCCCGACGGAATCGACCTGGTGGTGCTGCCGGGGGGGTTCTCCTACGGCGACTACCTGCGCTGCGGGGCCATGGCGGCCCAGTCGCCGGTGATGCGCGCGGTGGCCGAGGCCGCCGGCCGCGGGGTGGCGGTGGTGGGGATCTGCAACGGCTTCCAGATCCTGTGCGAGGCCGGGCTGCTGCCGGGGTCGCTGCTGCGCAACGCCGGACTGAAATACGTCTGCAAGCCGGTGGCCCTCGACGTGACCAACGCTCAGACCCGCTTCACCGCCGCCTATGCCGGCCAGCGCACCGCGACCATGACCGTGGGCAACGGCGAGGGCAATTACTTCGCCGACGAACCGACGCTGGACCGGCTGGAGGGCGAGGGCCAGGTGGTGTTCCGCTATCGCGACAATCCCAACGGATCGGCCCGGGCCATCGCCGGCATCGTCAACGCCGGGGGCAATGTGCTCGGCCTGATGCCCCACCCCGACCGCGCCTTCGAGCCGGAACTCGGCTCGGCCGACGGGGCGCTCCTGTTCCAGAGCGTGGCGGCGAGCGCGTAGCTCGCCACCACCCCCCCCCGAAGAAGCGCAGCCGACAAGGGCCCGCTCAACTAGGTGCTCCGCAACGTCATTGTGGCATTGCCTTGTTGATGCCGGACCGCAAGCGCACCTACGGGTTCACGGCCCTGTCTGGCTGAGCACAAAGGCGATAGCCTAAGGTACAGCTTCGGCGTAGACGGCGAAAATTGGCATTGCAGCACATCGCCGCGGGTCATCGCTCCGCCACGTCTCCACAATTCCTGGGACAGGATCCCATTGGCCCCACAACCATATTGTTGTCATTACAACTATATGATAAGCGACACTTGGCGCACATCAAATCGTCATCTCAGGGCATTGATAGAGCTGGCCGCCACACAAGGAAGTGATCGCGCAATGAAAGAATGAAGAAATGCACTTGGGGCGGCTTAGTTGACTTCACACCACCGATAAGTTTACCCCCAATTGCGCTGAGCATGTCGCCGGATTTAAAAGCTCGCTTAGGTATAATGTCCGAGCACCATGGAATGTGGAGAGACAAAATGACAAGCTTTACAGATATTGAGGTTACCGCGAACCCATCCGTCAGCGTTCTACCGACCGGAAATCAGATAACAACCCTAACATCTATTAACGTCCAGGCAAATGCCGGGTCGAGCACTACGCGCGAATTCCTGATGTGCGCGGGCCTGAGGAGCGGCCTCGGGTCCGGCACCAGCGCCGACAAGGTCGGAATTTACACGGGCGTGGTCGCGCAGGCTGGGAGCGCCGACATTTGGGCCCAGAACACACTCATTGTAGCACAGGCAGCCGCCCCCACGACCGTGAACGCGCAGGGGATCGAGCTCGACATCAACAATCAGAACTCCGATCGCGGAAATACGCCGGGGATTTCTGGCATGACGACACCTTTCGTCCTTGGTTTGAATATTTCTGGCACGGGACCGTACAAGGGAAATGCCGCTTCCGTTATATATGACTACACAACAGACCTTTGGAATCGCGGATACTGCGTTCGTGGCAGTACTGCCCAAGCTGCATTCCGCGACTATTCTTCCGCAACGACATCTTTAGCTATAGAGGGATCTCACACTTACGGTGTTGACCTTCAGAACAGCAACACCGCAAGACCCGTTCGCTTACCTAACACGGGAGCCATTTGGGCGCGCAATAGCGGCAATACCGCCGATATTCCACTGATATGGACGGACGGCTCCGACAATATTTGGATGGGACAGTCGTCGCCGAGCATATTGACCCAATGCAACGTGTCACCTTGGGCGGACAATGCATATACGCTCGGCACAAGCTCGACGCGTTGGTCTGCTATCTATTCTGCAGGTGGTGTCATCACCACATCAGACCCAGCCCTCAAGACTGATGTTGCGCCGCTGCCAGCGGCGCTCCCTCTCATCCTTGATGTGGAGCCGAAGACCTTCAAATGGAGGATCGGCGGCATGGAAGAGGTTGAGGAGGAGCAAGATCAGGAGGTCCAGGCCACCGAATGGTTCGAACTACCGATCAAGGCCGTTGAATTCCGCGACGGAAAGCCGATCCAGGTCACCAAGATCGAACGGCGCGAAGAGTACATTTTCGACTATCTGCCGCTGCTGGACGAAGCGGGGCAGCCCGTGATGGATCTTATACCGGCTCGTCTTACCGACGAAAATGAACACGGTGAGAAGGTTGATGAATTGAGGCCGCGACTTCACAAAACGCCGCGTATGATCAAAAGCAAGGTCAAGATCAAGAAACTGGTCGAGCGCCCTGGCCGCCGTACCCACTGGGGCTTTATGGCGCCCGACATCAAAGCTGCATTCGATCGAGCCGGCGTTGATTTCGCCGGCTATGTTCAAGACGACGACGGCCGGCATCTGCTACGAACTGATCAACTCATTCCCGTGCTCTGGAAGGGCATTCAGGAACTCTCGGGCCAAAACGCCGCCTTGACCGAGCGATTGGCCGGCCTGGAGCGTAAGATTGCCGAACTTGGCGCCCGAGGACGATAAGCGTCAGGAAGTTCGTTATGGTGGGCCCCGGCGCGTCAACTGGGGCCTGCCCTAGGACAGGTGATCCAATAGGAGATCAGTCGGCTTTGGTTCGCTCACTCGTCTGCCATTCGTGCGCTTTCGCGGATGGCTCACCTCAAACGCTCCTGTAATCGCCAGCGGGCTTCTGGGTCGGCCGCCGGTCCAGTTCATAGACTGCCTCCTCCGGTCCAAGAAAGCGTGCTTGACAAGGCGCGACCGCGCTTGCCGGCCTCCGTCCGAGGATGACGAAATTTTTGAGCGTTAAATTCTGGACCTCAGCTCTCGCCCAGCGGCTTAGGCGTTTCCACCGGCTTGTCCGCCTCGGGAGGCTTGCGGCGCTGGAACACGCGCCGCTCGATTTCGCGGCGGTGGGCGTCGGCCGGGGAGTCGGCGACCGGGGTTTCCGGTTTCGCCGGGGGCTGGGGCGGGCCGGGGGGCTGGGTCTGAGCCACTAGCGCTTCTCCCGACCGGGCGGGCGCGACCCGGCCGGACGCCGATTGGCGGCGCTTTCGGCGGTCGCGCCGGAAGCGTCCCCTACCTCCCGCTTCCGGACGCGGGCGGCGTCGCTTCCGGAGAGGCGATCTTCGGCCCCCACGTCGGGGCCCAGGGTGTTGCCGAGACCGCGGCCGTCGCCTTCGGTCAGCGGTCCTTTGCCCAGTTCTTCGATCGCGCGGTTGATGGCCATGGTCGCCTCCAGGTGAGCGTCTGTAAAAGCCGCGGCGAACGGTTCGCGTTCCCCGCCCTGACAGGCGCGCGCGAATAGGCTAATCGGCGAGGTCATGACCGCTCCCGTCCAAACCGCCCCGAAGACCTCCGCCGAACTGGCCGCCGACTACGGCCTGAAGCCCGACGAATACGCCCGCATCCTGGACCGCCTCGGCCGCGAGCCGAAACCGGTGGAGCTGGGGGTGTTCTCGGTGATGTGGAGCGAGCACTGCTCCTACAAGTCGAGCCGCATCCACCTGAGGAAGTTCCCGGTCGCCGGGCCGCGGGTGATCTGCGGCCCCGGCGAGAACGCCGGGGTGGTCGACATCGGCGACGGCCAGGCCTGCATCTTCAAGATGGAGAGCCACAACCATCCGAGCTTCATCGAGCCCTACCAGGGCGCGGCCACCGGCGTCGGCGGCATCATGCGCGACGTCTTCACCATGGGCGCGCGGCCCATCGCCCTGCTCAACGCCCTGCGCTTCGGCAGCCCCGAGCACCCGAAGACCCGGCGGCTGGTGGCGGGCGTGGTCTCCGGCATCGGCGGCTACGGCAACTGCGTCGGCGTGCCCACCGTGGGCGGCGAGACCAATTTCCACCCCGGCTACGACGGCAACATCCTGGTCAACGCCATGTGCGTGGGCCTGGCCGACGCTGACAAGATCTTCTATTCGGCCGCCCCCTCGGCCGGACTGCCGGTGGTCTATTTCGGCTCCAAGACCGGCCGCGACGGCATCCACGGCGCCACCATGGCCTCGGCCGAGTTCGACGAGGCCTCGGACGAGAAGCGCCCAACCGTCCAGGTCGGCGACCCCTTCGCCGAAAAACTGCTGATCGAGGCGACCCTGGAGCTGATGGCCTCGGGGGCGGTGGCGGCGATCCAGGACATGGGCGCGGCGGGCCTGACCTCCTCGTCCGTGGAGATGGCCGGCAAGGGCGGGGTCGGCGTCGACCTCGACCTCGACGCGGTGCCCCAGCGCGAAGAGGGCATGAGCGCCTATGAGATGATGCTGTCGGAAAGCCAGGAGCGGATGCTGGCCATCCTCAAGCCGGGCCGCGAGGCCGACGGCCGCCGCATCTTCGAGAAATGGGGCCTCGACGCCGCCGTGATCGGGTTCACCACCGACACCGGCCGGATCGTGCTGCGCCACAAGGGCGAGGTGGTGTGCGACCTGCCGCTGGCGCCCCTATCCGACGACGCGCCGCTCTACGACCGGCCATGGACGGCGCCGACCGTTCCGGCCCGCCTGTCGGCGGACGACGTCGCCGAACCGGCGGACTACGCCGAGGCCGTCCTGGCCCTGATGGCCTGCCCGGACATGGCCTCCAAGCGCTGGCTGTGGGAGCAGTACGACCGCCACGTCATGGCCGACACCCTGGCCGACCCGGGGATCGGGGCCGACGCCGGCGTCGTGCGGGTGCACGGCACGCGCAAAGCCCTGGCCATGACCTCCGACGTCACCCCGCGCTATGTCCAGGCCGACCCCTACGAGGGCGGCAAGCAGGCCGTGGCCGAGGCCTGGCGCAACCTGACCGCGGTGGGCGCCGACCCCATCGCCATCACCGACAACCTGAACTTCGGCAACCCGGAAAGGCCGGAGATCATGGGCCAGATCGTCAAGGCCATCGAGGGCATGGCCGAGGCTTGCCGAGCCCTCGACTTCCCGGTCGTGAGCGGCAACGTGTCGCTCTACAACGAGACCAACGGAACGGCGATCCCGCCGACGCCGACGGTCGGGGCGGTGGGGCTGTTGCCCGACTACGCCCGCCGCGCCTCCTACGCCCGGATGAAGGGCGGGGACCGGCTGATCCTGATCGGCCACACCCGGGGCGAACTGGGCGCGGGCCTCTACCTGCGCGAGACCCTCGGCCGCGAGGCGGGCGCGCCCCCGCCGGTGGATCTGGCCGCCGAGCGCGCCCATGGCGACCTGGTGCGCACCCTGGTCCGCGAGGGCCTGGTGGAGACGGTCCACGACCTGTCCGACGGCGGGCTCGTGGCCGCCGCCGCCGAGATGGCCCTGGCGTCGAACCTCGGCCTGTGGATCGGCCCTGCGCCCACCGCCCTCCCCGCCCACGCCTGGCTGTTCGGCGAGGATCAGGGCCGCTACCTGCTGGCCGTCGCCCCCGTGCACGAGGCGGCGGTGCTGGCGGCCGCCGCGGCGGCGCGGGTCCCGGCCGCCGCGATCGGCGACGCCGGCGGAACGGCCTTCGCGGCCGAAGGCCTGTTCGAGATTCCGCTGGACCGACTGCGCGCGGTCAACGAGGCCTGGATGCCGGGCTTTATGGGCGCCTAGCGTCCGCGAAGACCCCATCGGGCGGGTCGATGTTGGGGGGATTTTAACCCCGTCGGGCGCAACAACGGCCCCATGCCGATATCCGTCCAGGATCTAGAAGCTTCGCTTCGGAACGCCTTTCCCGACGCCGAAATCGCCATCGAGGATCTGGCCGGCGACGGGGACCACTACAAGGCCCGGATCGTGGCGTCGGCCTTCAGGGGCCTGACGCGGGTGCGTCAGCATCAGTTGGTCTACGCCGCCCTCAAGGGTCGGGTCGGCGGCGAGTTGCATGCGCTTGCCCTGGAAACGCTTCCGACGCCGGATTGACCGCCATGCGATACCGTCCCTTCGGAAACCTGGGCGCCGCCGTCTCCTGTGTCTCGCTGGCCCTCACCGACGAGCCCATGCGCCAGGACGAGCGGGTCAAGCTGATCTACGGGGCCCTGGAAGCCGGCATAAACACCTTCGAGCTGCAGACCCGCGACCCCGAGGTCGCCGCCACCCTGGGCGACGCCCTGGCGGCGGTGGAACGGCGAATGGTGTTCGTCGCCCTCCGGGTCGGCTGGAGTCGCGACCGGTCCGGAGCGCGCATCCGCGACCTCAGCCCCGCCGCCCTCACCGGAACCATCGAAACGGCCCTGGCCTCGAGCCGGCTCGGCCATTTCGAGGTGGTCGTGATCGACGTCGGCGACAACGAGATCCTGCCCGGTCACGTCATTCCCACGCTGCAGGCCTCGCAACAGGCGCACCGGGTGGGGATGCTGGGCGTGGCCGGCGCGGACGGGGTGGACCGTTACCTCGACACCGGCGATTTCGACGTCCTGGCGACCGCCTACAACATCCGGTCGGGCTGGCGCGAACGCAACCGCCTGAAGCACGCCGCCCAGGCCGACATGCCGATCATCGGCTGCGATTTCCAGCCCTTCGCGCCGCGGGCGGCGGCGGCGATCGAGACGGCCAGGCCTTCGGGACCCTTCGGCCTCGGTCGGCTTCTGCACGGCGGCGGGCACAAGGAGAAGATCGCCGACGCCTACGCCTTCCTGGAACGCAGCGGGACGTGGTCGGCCGAGGAGATCTGCCTGGCCTACGCCCTGACCGAGCCGGCGCTGACCACCGTCCAGACCCGCGCCCGTTCAGTCGAACAATTGCAGAGGCTGGCGGGCGCCGCCGAGAAGGAATTGCCCAACGGCGTCGCCGCCCAGATCGAGATGGCGCGCTTTTCCGTCACAGAGTCCGACGGTGCGGCTTGATATGGGCGGCCGCAGCGCCTAGCTCGGGAGGCGACGCCCTTCCCTAGCTCACGGAGGTCCTCGTGACCGACGCTCCCGCCGCCGACGCCTCATCCGATCCCGTCCACGCCTTCATCGACAAGACCCTGGCCGAACACCCGGTGGTGCTGTTCATGAAGGGCGTCCCCGATGCGCCGCAGTGCGGCTTTTCCTCGGTGGCGGTGCAGATCCTCGACCATCTCGGAGTCGATTTTGTCGGGGTCGACGTCCTGCAGGACGAGTCCCTGCGCCAAGGCATCAAGGTCTATTCGGATTGGCCCACCATCCCCCAGCTTTATGTGAAGGGCGAATTCGTCGGCGGCTCCGACATCGTGCGCGAGATGTTCTCGAGCGGCGAGCTGAAGACCCTGCTGGCCGAGAAGGGCGTGACGGCGGCGTAAGCAACCGCCCCTCCGTCCTGGCGCAGACGCGCCGATCCACCTCCCCCGTCCTCTTCGGGACTGTGGAGGAGAACACCTCGCTCCCCTGCGAAGCGGGGGAGCTGTCGCGAAGCGACGCAGGAGCGCTCCAGCCCTCGCCACGCAAAGCAAAAGGGCCGCAGCTCACGCTGCGGCCCTTCGCTTTTGGTTACGGCTCTAAGCGGCTTAGGACGCGTAGAATTCGATGACCAGGTTCGGCTCCATCTTCACCGGATAGGGCACTTCGGCCAGGTCCGGCGCACGGATGAATTTCACCGACATGCCCTTGGCGTCGACTTCCAGATAGTCGGGCGTGTCGCGCTCGCTCGACTGCAGGGCCTCCAGCACCAGGGCCATGTTGCGCGACCGCTCGCGCACCGAGACCACGTCGCCGGGCTTGACCCGGTAGGAAGCGATGTTCACCCGCTTGCCGTTCACCAGCACGTGGCCGTGGTTGACGAACTGGCGCGCGGCGAAGGGCGTCGGCACGAACTTGGAGCGGTAGACCACAGCGTCCAGCCGGCTCTCCAACAGGCCGATCAGGTTTTCCGAGGTGTTGCCCTTGCGGCGCGACGCCTCGTCATAGGTCCGGCGGAACTGCTTTTCGGTCAGGTTGCCGTAGTAGCCCTTCAGCTTCTGCTTGGCTTTGAGCTGCAGGCCGAAGTCGGAAACCTTCTGCTTGCGGCGCTGGCCGTGCTGGCCCGGGCCGTAGGCGCGCTGGTTGACCGGCGACTTGGGGCGACCCCAGAGGTTCTCGCCCATACGCCGGTCGATCTTGTACTTCGCCGAATGGCGCTTCGACATAAACGTCTCTCTTTTTCAGTCGACGCGAACCGGCCCCCCCGTCGGTGGGAGGGCGATTTCAACGGCGGTCGCCGCGTCACCCGTCATAGAAATCCGCGCGGAAACGGCGAGCCGCTCCGCGGGAAAGGGGCTGTATGGCGATAGCGGACGCCGGCGTCAACGGCTTCTTGACGCAAGCGTACGATCGTCGACAGTGGCCGTTGAGGCCCCGTCGCAAGCAAATCGTGGCCTCGAGGGGAGCGCCTTGCGTCTGCTTTTAGTGGAAGACGAGCCGGTCATCGCGCTCGATCTACAGATGCTTTCGACCTCGGCCGGCCATGATGTGGTCGGCGTGGCCGACACCCTGCAGAGCGCCGTCGACATGGCCGCGGCCGAGACGCCCGAGGCGGCCCTGGTGGACGTCAACCTGCGGGACGGATTCAGCGGCGTACAGACGGCGCTGGCCCTGGGCCGCGGCGGCTGCCGGGCGATCGCCTTCGTCACCGGCAACGCCGAACAGCTTCCGCGCGACCTGGCCGGAGCCGTGGGCGTGCTGGAGAAACCCTACACCCAGGCGGGGGTGGAGGAGGTCCTGGCCATCCTGCAGAACGCCTGCGAGGGCCGGCCGGAGGTTCCGGACAAGCCGTTCTACGTGAAGCTGGCGGGAGTCTAGGAAAGCGGCGAGCGCACCTTCACTTCTTGCGGGAGAAGGGTTCAGTCTTCCTGCTTGTTCCCTTCCCGCCTGCGCGCCAGCCGTTCGAGGGTGCGGCCCCGGCCCTTGACCAGGGCGGTGATCACGCCGCGGAAGGTGCGCGCCTCCTGGTCGGTGAACCGGGCCCGGCCCATGGCGACGCGCAGGTTGCGGATCATCGCCGGCTTCTTCTCCGGGGGATGGAAGAAGCCGGAAATCTCCAGTTCCGCCTCCAGGTGTTCATACAGGCCCATCATGACCGCCTGGTCGGCCGGCGGCGCCCGGTCGCGGAAGGCCGGCGGCGCCTCGCCCATCTCGACCACCCGCCATTCGTAGGCGGCGACGCCGACCGCGTGGCTGAGGTTCAGCGAGCGGAACCCCGGGTCGATCGGCATGGTCAGGATGGCGTTGCACAGGGCGATGTCCATGGTCTCCAGCCCCGCCCGCTCGGCCCCGAACAGGATGGCGGTCGGCAGGCCGTCGGCCACGGCCCGGCGCAGGTTCGCCGCCGCCTCGCGGGGGGTGTGGACCGGCAGGGCGGTCTCGCGCGGGCGGGCCGTGGCGGCGTAGACCAGCCGCATGTCGGCGATCGCCGCCTCGACGGAGGGGAACACCTTGGCCCGGTCCAGCGGCCAGACCGCGCCGGAGGCCGCGGCCCAGGCGCGGTCCTGCGGCCAGCCGTCCCGCGGCCGGACCAGGCGCAGCTCGTCCAGGCCGAAATTGGCCATCACCCGCGCCACCGCGCCGATGTTCTCGGCCAACTGGGGCTGGTCCAGGATCACGCAGGGGCGGTCGTGCGGAGGGTGCTCGGGCGGCGGAGCGATCGGGTCCATGATCCGTGGGTAGTGGAGGCTTTCGAGCCCGGCCGCAACCGGCTATAGCGGGCGCCATCGCGCGTCCGCGCCATCCTTAGAAACCCTGCCGAAGGTCGCCTATGCCGAAGATCAAAGTCGCCAATCCCGTCGTCGACATGGACGGGGACGAGATGACCCGCATCATCTGGAAGCTGATCAAGGACAAGCTGATCTTCCCCTACCTCGACATCGACCTCGACTATTTCGACCTGTCGGTCGAGAAGCGCGACGAGACCAACGACCAGATCACCATCGACGCGGCCAACGCCACCAAGAAGCACGGCGTGGCGGTCAAGTGCGCCACCATCACCCCCGACGAGGCGCGGGTGAAGGAATTCAACCTCAAGAAGATGTGGCTCTCGCCGAACGGGACGATCCGCAACATCCTGGGCGGGGTGATCTTCCGCGAGCCGATCATCTGCAAGAACGTGCCGCGCCTGGTGCCGGGCTGGACCCAGCCGATCGTGGTCGGCCGCCACGCCTATGGCGACCAGTACAAGGCCACCAACTTCGTGGTGCCGGGCAAGGGCAAGCTCAGCATCAAGTTCGTCGGCGAGGACGGGGCGGTGATCGAGCACGACGTGTTCGACTTCCCGGGCGGCGGCGTGGCCATGGCCATGTACAACCTGGACCAGTCGATCCGCGACTTCGCCCACGCCAGCTTCCGCTATGGCCTGAACCGTAACTACCCGGTCTACCTGTCGACCAAGAACACCATCCTGAAGGCCTACGACGGACGCTTCAAGGACCTGTTCCAGGAGATCTTCGACGCCGAGTACGCCGCCGAGTTCAAGGCCAAGGGCCTGACCTACGAGCACCGCCTGATCGACGACATGGTCGCCGCCTCGCTGAAGTGGTCGGGCGGCTACGTCTGGGCCTGCAAGAACTACGACGGCGACGTGCAGTCCGACACCGTGGCCCAGGGCTACGGCTCGCTCGGCCTGATGACCTCGGTGCTGATGACCCCGGACGGCAAGACCGTCGAGGCCGAGGCCGCCCACGGCACCGTCACCCGCCACTACCGCCAGTACCAGAAGGGCGAATCCACCTCGACCAACTCCATGGCCTCGATCTTCGCCTGGAGCCGGGGCCTGGCCCACCGCGCCAAGCTGGACGACAACGCCGAACTGGCCCGGTTCTGCACCCTCCTCGAAAAGGTCTCGGTCGACACGGTCGAGAGCGGCGACATGACCAAGGACCTGGCCCTGCTGGTCGGCGAGAAGCAGTCCTGGCTGACCACCGAAGGCTTCCTCGACAAGATCGCGGAAAACCTCGAGCGGAGCATGGCCCGGGGCTGATCGTCCCGGACCTCCCTTCCCCCCCGCCGGGGGAAGGGAGCCAGCCGACGCGCGACGATTTCGGCCGGAGCCCCGCTTCGGTTACCATGGCCGGCATGGACGACGACCTCACCCTCTCGCCGGACGATCGGCCGCCCCCCGCGGGCGGGCGCAGGCGCTGGGAAGCGGTCGAGACCCGGCTGGACCAGGCCGCGCACGATCGGCGCTTCGATCCCTACGCCGGCCCGCCGCGGCCGGCGCGCCGGCCGCGCCCGCTGCTGGCCATCCTGCTGATCCTGGTCGCGGCGGCTTGCGCCGGGTTCGCCGTCGCGCCGCTGCTGGCCTTCCGGGCCCTGCGCTCGGCGGCCGAGTACGGGGACGTCAAGGCGCTCTCCGAAGTGGTCGACTACGACGCGGTGCGCCAATCCCTGCGCACCCAGCTGCGCCCGTCCTCGGCCGAGCGGAAGCCCCCCGCCGACCTGTTACACGACCCCCTGGGGGCCCTGCGCCGGGCATGGGAGCCGGCCGGGCCCCAGGCCGACGTCGACCTCCTGCTCACGCCGGAGGCCCTGGCCGGCCTCAGCGAGGGGCGCGGACCCGGGGGGCCCAGGGCCGCCCCCGCCAAGGGCCTGTTCGGCGGTCCCGTCCCGGCGGTGCGCTACTGGGGCTTCGACCGGGTGCGCCTGGGGGTGACGGACCCGCAGCGGCCGACGCGCGAGACGGTGTTCGCCTTCCAGCGCCGTAAACTGTTCGATTGGCGGCTGGTCGCCGTGCGCCTGCCGCAGGAGACTCCATGAGGCATAAGGGTTGGATCGTGCTGGCCGCCTGTCTGGCGGCGGTGGCGCTCGTCTATGGATTGCTGCAGCCGGTGTTCGTGTTCCAGGCCCTGGCCAACGCCGGCCAGGCCGGCGACCGCGACCGGCTGGCGGCCATGGTGGACTTCCCGGCGGTGCGGGAGGACCTGAAGGACCAGCTCAGCGCCCGGATCGACGCCGCCCTGAGCAAGGACAGGAGCCCCTTCGGCGCCCTGGGGGCCCTGCTCGGCCCCAGCGTGGTCGACCAGGTGGTCGACGCCGCGGTCACCCCCGAGGGGGTCGCCGCCATCGTCCGCAGCGGCCGCGCGCCCCTGTCGGAGCTTTCGGCCCGCAAGACCGCCCTGCCCCCGCCGCCGGAGACCGCGCCGCCGCCCCCGGCCGCCGCGAGCCTGGCCCCCGCAAAGGCCAGGACCCGCTTCGCCTACACCGGGTTGAACAGCTTCAAGGCCACCAGCGTCTCCAAGGACGGAGCCGAGCTGGGCTGGGTGCTGGAGCGGCGCGGGCTGAACTGGAAGCTGGCGAGGATCGAGCTGCCGCCGGCGTGAGGCCCTCTTTCGTCTCGGCGCTCTAGCCCAGCGCCGCCTTCACCGCGTCGATGCCCGCCTGGGCCGACGCCCCGTCCGGGGCCCCGCCCTGGGCGTAGTCGGGCTTGCCGCCGCCGCCCTGGCCGCCCATGGCCGGCACCGCCAGCCGGATCAGCTCGGCGGCGCTGAACCGGTCGGTGAAACCGGGCGCCACGGCGATGGCGATGGCCGCCTTTCCTTCGTCGCTGACGCCGATGGCCACGGCCACGTCCGCCTGTTTGCGCAGGTCGTCGATGACCGGACGCAGGGCCTTGCCGTCGATCCCCTGCAGCAGCCGGCCGATGAAGCGCACCCCGCCGATGTCCTCGACCGCCGACGCCTCGCCCCCGCCGCCGCCCATGGCCAGCTTGCGCTTGGCGTCGGCCAGGTCCTTCTCCAGCCGCTTGCGTTCGGCCATGAGGGCCTCGATGCGGGCGGGGACCTCGGCCACCGGGACCTTGAACTGTTCGGCCAGGCCCTTGGCCACCCCGGCCTGGTCCAGCAGGAAGCAGCGCGCCGCCTCGCCGGTCAGGGCCTCGACCCGGCGCACGCCGGCGGCGATGCCGACCTCGGCCACGATCTTGAACAGGGCGATGTCGCCGGTGCGGGCGACGTGGGTGCCGCCGCACAGCTCCACCGAATAGGCCCCGGAGCCGGTCAGCGCCCGGCCCAGGGTCAGCACCCGCACGGTGTCGCCGTACTTCTCGCCGAACAGGGCCACGGCGCCGGCCTCGATGGCCGCGGCCGGGGTCATGGACTGGGTGGCGGCGGGCAGGTTCTGGCGGATAACCGCATTGACCTCGGCCTCCACCCGGTCGAGCTCGTCCAGGCTCAGGGTCTGGCCGTGGCTGAAGTCGAACCGCATCTTCTCGTCGTCGACCAGCTGGCCCTTCTGGGCCACGTGGGGGCCGAGCACGTTCTTCAGCGCCGCGTGCACCAGGTGGGCGGCGGAGTGGTTGGCGCGGGTGCGGGCGCGGGCCTCGGCGTCGATGACCAGACGCACCCGGTCGCCCACGGCCAGCCGGCCCTCGGTCACGGTGATGGTGTGCACGTGCAGGTCGCCGGCGTGCTTGGACACGGCCACCAGGTCGCCCTTGCCGCCGGACCATTCGACCGCGCCCTTGTCCGACGCCTGGCCGCCGCTTTCGGCATAGAAGGGGGTGCGGTCGAACAGCGCCTCGACCGTGTGGCCCGCGGTCGCCTCGTCGATCTCGGCCGCCTCGCGGACCAGGGCCAGGACCTCGCCCACGATCTCCGAATGCTCGTAGCCCACGAAGTCGGACGGGCCCAGCCGGTCGCGCAGGGCGAACCATTCGGCGGTGGCGGCCCGGTCGCCCGATCCGCTCCAGTTCTCCCGCGCCATCTTGCGCTGGCGGTCCATGGCGGTGTCGAAGCCCTCCAGGTCCACCGACAGCCCCTTGGCCCGCACCGCGTCCTGGGTCAGGTCGAGGGGGAAGCCGTAGGTGTCGTAGAGCTTGAAGGCGGTCTCGCCCGAAAGGACGCCGCCGGCGGCCAGGCCGCTGGTGGCCTCGTCCAGAAGGGTCATGCCGCGGCCGAGGGTGCGGCGGAACCGCTCCTCCTCCTGGCGCAGGGTCTCGACAATCACCGGCTCGGCCCGCTTCAGCTCCGGATAGGCCTGGCCCATCTCGGCCACCAGGGTCGGGACGAGCCGGTGCATCAGCGGGTCCTCGGCCCCGAGCAGGTGGGCGTGGCGCATGGCCCGGCGCATGATCCGGCGCAGCACATAGCCCCGGCCCTCGTTGGAGGGGCCGATCCCGTCGGCGATCAGGAAGCTGGACGAGCGCAGGTGGTCGGCGATGACCCGGTGCGAGGGGGCCCGGTCGCCCACGGCCGCAACCCCGGTGAGGGCCTCGGAGGCGCCGATCAGGGTGCGGAACAGGTCGGTGTCATAGTTGTCCGACACGCCCTGCAGCACCGCGGCCAGGCGCTCGAGGCCCATGCCGGTGTCAATGGAGGGGCGCGGCAGGGCCGTGCGCGAACCGTCGGCGAACTGCTCGTATTGCATGAACACGAGGTTCCAGATCTCGACGAAGCGGTCGCCGTCCTGGTCCACCGATCCGGGGGGGCCGCCGGGGATCTGTGGGCCGTGGTCGTAGAAGATCTCCGAACAGGGGCCGCAGGGGCCGGTGTCGCCCATCGACCAGAAATTGTCCGAGGAGGCGATGCGGATGATCTTCTGGTCCGGCAGGCCGGCGATCTTCTTCCACAGGCCATGGGCCTCGTCGTCCTCGGCGTAGACGGTGACCAGCAGCTTGTCGGCGGGCAGGCCGAATTCCTTGGTGATCAGGGTCCAGGCCAGCTCGATCGCCCGTTCCTTGAAATAGTCGCCGAAGGAGAAGTTCCCCAGCATCTCGAAGAAGGTGTGGTGGCGGGCGGTGTAGCCGACGTTGTCGAGGTCGTTGTGCTTGCCGCCGGCGCGGACGCATTTCTGCGACGAGGTCGCCCGCGGCGCCGGCGGGGTCTCGGCGCCGGTGAACAGGTTCTTGAACGGGACCATGCCGGCGTTGACGAACAGCAGGGTCGGATCGTTCTGCGGCACCAGCGGCGCCGACGGGATGGCCAGGTGCTCGCGCGCCGCGAAATAGTCGAGGAAGGCGGCGCGAATGTCGTTCAGGCTCGGCATGGCCGCTCCGGCAAAGGGGACTGTTCCCGCGTCCATATAGAAAAGCGCGGCGGTACAGGCCAGCCGCGTTTCGACGGGGCGCACAGGTCGCATCCGCGCTGACGCGATTTTGAGGCCCCAATCCCTTCTCCCCTTGCGGAAGAAGGTGTCGGCGGAGCCGGCGGATGAGGGGTCTCGCGGCGCCGGCCGGACCAGGAAAAAGGCCGCACCGGCCAGTGGCGGTGCGACCCCTCATCCGGCCCTCCGGGCCGCCTTCTCCCGCAAGGGGAGAAGGCAATCGTTGTCGGATCGCTGGTGGTTTCGCCGCGGCGCGGGCGACGAGCCGGCCCCTCCGGATCGGAGGAGCCCAGGAACGCCCGCGCCGCGGCGATGGGGTGCGGGCTTAAGGCCCTTCGTCGGCGTCGGGCTCGGGCGCGCCCAGCAGCTCGTCGGCGATCTTGGTCGAGTTCTTGCGCACCGCCGCCTCGATGGCGTCGGCCATGTCCTTGTTGGCCTTGAGGAACTCGCGCACGTTCTCGCGACCCTGGCCGATGCGGGTGGAGTTGTAGGAGAACCAGGAGCCGGACTTCTCGATGATGCCGCCCTTGACCCCCAGGTCGATGATCTCGCCGAGCTTGGAGATCCCTTCCCCGTACATGATGTCGAACTCGACCTCGCGGAACGGCGGGGCCACCTTGTTCTTCACCACCTTGACCTTGACGTTGTTGCCGACGATCTCGTCGCGGTTCTTGATCGAGCCGGTGCGGCGGATGTCCAGGCGCACCGAAGCGTAGAACTTCAGCGCGTTGCCGCCGGTGGTGGTCTCCGGGCTGCCGTACATCACCCCGATCTTCATCCGGATCTGGTTGATGAACAGGACGATGCACTTGGACTTGGAGATGGAGGCGGTGAGCTTGCGCAGGGCCTGGCTCATCAGCCGGGCCTGCAGGCCCGGCAGGCTGTCGCCCATCTCGCCCTCGATCTCGGCCCGGGGGGTCAGGGCCGCCACCGAATCGATGACGATGATGTCCACCGCGTTGGAGCGGACCAGGGTGTCGGTGATCTCCAGGGCCTGCTCGCCGGTGTCGGGCTGGGAGACCAGGAGGTCGTCCAGGTTCACCCCCAGCTTCTGGGCGTAGCTGGGGTCGAGGGCGTGCTCGGCGTCCACGAAGGCGGCGGTGCCGCCGGACTTCTGCACCTCGGCCACCACGTGCAGGGCCAAGGTGGTCTTGCCGGAGGATTCGGGACCGTAGACCTCGATCACCCGCCCCCGCGGGAGGCCGCCGATGCCCAAGGCCAGGTCGAGGCCGAGGGAGCCGGTGGAGACCGATTCGATCTCGACCACCTTGCCCTTGGCGCCCAGTTTCATCACCGAGCCCTTGCCGAAGGCGCGATCGATCTGGGCGAGGGCCGCCTCGAGCGCCCTCTGCTTGTCCGCGTCTTCCCGTCCCACGAGCCTCAACACCGCTTGGTTCATCCGAAGTCCCCTATCGCACGATTCTGACCCTGGCCCCGGCCGCATCGCAACCTCGCGCGTTTCCAGCCGACCCGGGCAATGTACGCGGTTTGTTCTCGTTGGCAATACGTTCTTTTTCCGCGCCGGAAATCCCCCGCCCGGCGCGATCGACGGGGCCGACGGAACCGTTCCGACGGAGCGGAAGTTGGGTTCGGTCATGCGCAAGAGGAAACGGATGGAGCAGGACCCCGGATCTGCACGCGGTCCGAGCCGGCGGGGTCTGCTCGCCGGCGCGACAGGCATGGCGGCCCTCCCCCTCGCCGCCGCCGCCGCGCCGTCCGCCCCTTCACGCCAGCCGATGGAAGCCAGGCCGCAAATGGAGATCACCCTCAGGGTGAATGGGCGCGACCATCCCTTGAGGCTCGATCCGCGCACCACGCTGCTCGACGCCCTACGCGAACATCTGCACCTGACCGGGTCCAAGAAGGGTTGCGACCAAGGTCAATGCGGCGCCTGCACGGTCCACGTCGACGGCCGCCGCGTCCTCGCCTGCCTGACGCTCGCCGCCGCGGTCCAGGGGCGTCCCGTGACCACCATCGAGGGCTTGGCTCAAGGCGAGACCCTGCATCCCATGCAGGCCGCCTTCATCAAGCACGACGCCTTCCAGTGCGGCTACTGCACGCCCGGCCAGATCATGTCGGCCGTGGCCTGCGTCCGGGAGGGGCGCGCGAGCGACGACGACCAGATCCGCGAGCACATGAGCGGCAATCTCTGCCGTTGCGCCGCCTATCCGAAGATCGTCGCCGCGATCCGCGAGGCCGCCCTGCAGAGCGAGCGCGCCTGATGCGCCCCTTCCGCTACGAACACGTCGCGGACAGCGGCCAGGCCGTGAAGGTCGCGGCGACCGCGACCGGCGCCCGCTACCTCGCCGGCGGCACAACTCTCATCGACTTGATGAAGCTCGACGTCATGCGCCCGACGACGCTGATCGACATCAACGCCCTGGCCCGCGATCACAGCGAAATCCGCCTCGACGGCGGCCAGCTTCGGCTCGGCGCCCTCGCCCGCATGTCCGATGTCGCCGACAGCCCCGTGGTCCGCCGCGAGTTCCCTCTGATCGCCCAGAGCCTCGACCTCGCCGCCAGCCCGCAGATCCGCAACATGGCGAGCCTGGGCGGCAACGTCCTGCAGCGGACGCGCTGCACCTATTTCCGCGACACCAGCTGGGCGGCCTGCAACAAGCGCAATCCGGGCTCGGGCTGCGCGGCGATGCAGGGCGAGAACCGCAGGCTCGCCGTCCTCGGCGTCAGCGACCGATGCATCGCCAGCTACCCCGGCGACTTCGCCGTGGCCCTGGCCGCCCTCGGCGCCGCGGTGGATCTGGAAGGCCCCGCCGGCCGCCGCGCGATCCCCTTCGAGGACCTGCACCGCACGCCTGGCGAGACCCCGGATATCGAGACGACCCTCAAGGACGGCGAGTTGATCACCGGCTTCAGCGTACCGGCCGCGTCCTGGACCCGACGCTCGCTCTACCTGAAAATCCGGGACCGTCAGTCGTACGAGTTCGCCCTGGCCTCGGCGGCCGTCGCCCTCGACCTTTCAGGCGGAACGGTCCGCGAAATCCGCATCGGCCTGGGCGGCGTGGCCGCCAAGCCCTGGCGCGCCCACGACGCCGAAGCCGCCCTGACCGGCAAGCCGATCACCGAGGCCACCGCTCAGGCGGCCGCCGAGATCGCCTTCACGAAAGCCTCCGCGCCCGGCGAACTCAAGTTCAAACCCGACCTGGGCCGGCGCACGCTGGTGCGCGCCCTTTTGCAAGCCCGCGCGATGGAGGTCTGACTGTGGCTGACGATGCAGCAGGCCTCTACGGCAAACCTTCCGCCCGCATCGACGGCGCCGCCAAAGTCACCGGCCAGGCCCGCTTCGCTTCGGACGAGCCGGTCGCCAACCCGGCCTACGCCTATCTGGTCACCAGCGCGATCGCCCGTGGACGGATCGTCCGGATGGATCTCAGCGAAGCGCGCGCCACGCCGGGGGTGCTGGACATTCTCACGCACGAGAACGTGGGCGGCCAAGCCAGGCCGCCCGTCGGCCCCGACCAGAACCCCACCACCACCACCCTGGAAAGCGACCGCATCTGGCATGGCGGCCAGATCATCGGCGTGGTGGTCGCCGACACCTATGAAGCCGCCCGCGAAGCCGCGCGCCGGGTCGTCGTGGACTACGCGGCCGAGACCCCCAGCGCGACCTTCGACAGCCCAGGCGTCCAGAGCGAACCCAGGCAGGCCGCCGATCCCGAGGCGAAGGACCCCAGCAAGGGCGACGCCGCGGCCGCCTTCGCCGCGGCCCCGGTGCAGATCGACGCTCACTATTCGACGCCGACCCAGCACCACAATCCGATGGAGCTGTTCACGACCACCTGCGTCTGGGAGGGGCCCAGGCTCGTCATCTACGAGCCCACCCAGTCCATGTACGGCCTGAAGGCGGCGGTGGCGAAGCAACTGGGCCTCGACCTCGCCAATGTGCGCACCGTCTCGCGTTACGTCGGCGGCGGGTTCGGCTCCAAGGGCGCCCCCAGTTCGCGCACGGTCTGGGTCGCTCTGGCCGCCAGACGCCTGAAGCGGCCGGTGAAACTGGTTCCCACGCGCGACCAGGGTTTCACCGTCTCGACCTTCCGCGCGGAGACCCGACACCACCTGAAACTGGGGGCCACGCGCGACGGCAAGCTTACGGCCGTCAGCCACGAGGGATGGGAGGTCAGCTCGCGCCCCTCCAGCTACAACGTCTCCGGCGTCGAGAGCACGGCGCGGATGTACGCCAGCCCCAACATCGCCACCAAGGTCACCGTGGTCCACGCCGACCGGTCGACCCCGGGCTTCATGCGCGCGCCGCCGGACACGCCCTACATGTTCGCGCTCGAAAGCGGCATGGACGAGCTCGCCTACGCCCTGGGGATGGACCCCATCGAACTGCGCCGGATCAACGACACCCAGACCGATCCGGTCGATGGCAAACCCTTCTCCAGCCGCTCCCTGATGCAGTGTTTCGACCAGGCCGCCGCCAGGTTCGGCTGGGCCAAACGCAACCCTGCGCCCGGCTCCATGCGCGACGGCGATTGGCTGATCGGCTACGGCTGCGCCACCTCGACCTATCCGTCGAACATCGGCCCGGCCGCCGCGCGCCTTTCGCTGACGGCCGATGGCAAGGCGACGATCCAGCTGGCCGCCCACGAGATCGGCACCGGCGCCTACACCACCGTCGCCATCGCCGTCGCGGACGGGCTGGGACTGAGGGTCGCCGACGTCGCCGTCCAGCTCGGCGACAGCGATCTTCCGCCCGTGCCGGTGGCCGGCGGCTCGAACAACGCCGCCTCCACGACCCACGTCGCCGCCAAGGCCTGCGAGGAGATCCGCAGCCGGATCGCGCTCGCGGCGGTGCGGGCCAAGGACGGCGTCTTCGCCGGCCGCGACCCGGCTTCGCTGAAGCTGCGGAACGGCGCCCTGGTCGGCTCCGACGGAAACAGCGAGCCCATCGCCAAAGCCGCCGGCCGCGTGGGCGGAACGATCGAGGTCCACGCCGAAAACGTGCCTGCCGGCCTGCCGCCCGACGCCGCCCAGGGCCTCTATCAGGGCAGGACCCAGATGGTCCGCGGAACAGGCCGCAAGGATGTGACGGCGTTCGCCTTCGGAGCCCACTTCGTCGAGGTCCGGGTCCACGCCCTCACCCGTGAGATCCGCACGCCCCGCGTGGTCAGCGCCTTCGCGGCCGGGACGATCGTCAACCCGCTCACCGCCTACAGCCAGTTCATGGGCGGAGCGATCTGGGGCCTGTCCTCAGCCCTGCACGAGGCCACCGAGATCGATCGGCGTGCGGCGCGCTACACCAACACCAACTATGCCGACTACCTGATCCCGGTGAACGCGGACGTCCCCAAGCTGGACGTCATCTTCGTGCCGGAGGAGGACACCCGCGTGAACCCGCTCGGGATCAAGGGCATCGGGGAGATCGGCATTGTCGGCATGAACGCCGCCGTCGCCAACGCCGTCTTCCATGCCACGGGCAGGCGCATACGCGACCTTCCGATCCGGATCGAGGATTTGCTCTAGAGGCCAGTCCGCTCGACGCGAGCCGGGCGCGCCCCCCCTATTTGGACAGTTCCTCGTAGAGGCCGTCGAGGCGCGCGGGCCGGGACCACTCGTCGCTCTGGTTCTTGATGTCCCAGCCGGGACCCAGGTCGTCGACCTTGACCTTGGCCA
>Ga0310811_10000270_pt1 | contig 73562 bp, 70 predicted proteins | sample YCmetagenome_FD_207642 | JGI IMG/M metagenome (GOLD analysis project Ga0310811, IMG submission 207642) | Soil microbial communities from experimental microcosm in Duke University, North Carolina, United States - YC | ecosystem: Engineered > Artificial ecosystem > Soil microcosm > Unclassified ... | reverse complement strand
ACCTCGACCCGGAGACCAGCGTCGGCATCATGAAGCTGCTCGACCGGATCAACCGCACCGGGACGACCGTGGTCATGGTCACCCACGACCAGGCCATCGTGAACCAGATGCGCAAGCGGGTGCTCGAACTCGACCAGGGCAACCTCGTGCGCGACCAGGCCCGCGGCGTGTACGGCTACGTGCGCTAGTCCGCACGCGGCCCGCGCCGCCCGCCCGCCCACACCGAGAAGACTTCTGCAGGGAAACGACCGACATGCGGATCCAGTACGTACTCCAGGAAATCGGCCACGGCCTGCGACGCAACCTGACGATGGTCATCGCGGTCATCGTCTCCACCGCCGTCGCGCTGACGATGCTCGGCGCGGGCCTGCTCATGTGGCAGCAGACCAAGGCGATGGAAGGCTACTGGTACGGCAAGGTCCAGGTCGCCGTATACATGTGCAACCAGAACGACGTCGGCAACGCGGCGAACTGCTCGAGCGCGGTGACGGCGGCCGAGAGCGACGCGATCAAGGCCAAGCTGCTCGCCACCCCCTTCGTGGTGCAGGTGATCCCCGAGTCGCAGCAGGAGGCCTACCAGCACTACGAGCAGGAGTACGGCAAGACCGCGCTCGGCCAGAACGCGACGCCGAGCTTCCTCGAGTCCGACTTCCGGGTCAAGCTCAGCGACCCGTCGAAGTACCAGGTCGTCGAGGGCGCGGTCAGCGGCATGCCGGGCGTCGCATCGGTGGTGGACGAGCAGCAGTTGCTCCAGCCGCTGTTCACGTTCATCCACATCGCCGAGTACACGGCGGTCGGCGTCGCGTCGGTCATGCTCGTGCTCGCCTTCCTGCTGATCTTCAACACCGTGCGGCTGTCCGCGTTCAGCCGACGGCGGGAGACCGGCATCATGCGGCTGGTCGGCGCGTCGAACTTCTACATCCAGATGCCGTTCCTGCTCGAGGGTGCCGTCGCGGGCCTGTTCGGCGGCGTGCTGGCCTCGGGCGTGCTGATCGGCATCAAGGCCTTCTTCATCGACGGCATCGTGGCCCCGCACCTGACGTCGATCCAGTTCATCGGCTGGGGCCCGTTCGTCTTCATCGTCCCGGTGCTGCTCGGCGCGGGCGTGCTGATGGCCGTGGTCGCATCCGCGTTCACGCTGCGTAAGTACTTGCGCGTCTGAGCGATAATCGAACCATGGTCAAGGAGCAGGGGCAGAAGGTCATCGCCCGCAACAAGAAGGCGCGGCACGAGTACTTCATCGAGGACACCTACGAGGCCGGCATCGTGCTGACCGGAACCGAGGTGAAGTCGCTGCGCGAGGGCCGCGCCTCCCTGGTCGACGGCTTCGCCCAGGTCCGCGACGGCGAGCTGTGGATGTACAACGTGCACATCCCCGAGTACAACCAGGGCACCTGGAACAACCACGCCCCCCGCCGCCTGCGCAAGCTGCTGCTGCACCGGTCCGAGATCCAGAAGCTGATCGGCAAGACCAAGGAGTCGGGCCTGACCCTGATCCCGCTCGAGCTGTACTTCAAGGACGGCAAGGCGAAGGTCGAACTGGGCCTGGCACGCGGCAAGAAGGACTACGACAAGCGCCAGACGATCATGGAACGCACCATGAAGCGCGAGGCCGAACGAGCGATGTCCTCCGCCCGGAGGCGTCAGCGCGGCTGACGCGGGCGGGGCGTCGGCGCGCACTGTTCGCTGATCGCAAACAAGTGGCTCCGCGCTCCCGCCACCCGCTATCCTTGAGAGAGCTTCAGCCGCGTCGTCTGGACGTCGGTCGTTGTTTGAGAACTGCACACGAAGAACGCTCTTCTGCGCTCGCCGCCTCCGCGCGCGAGACGCCGCAGCGCTGCCCGTGTGTGGTTCCCACCTCGGGGGTGAACGGTTTCGACATTGGACGTCGACGCAGGGGAAGCGGGCCGAGGAAGCCGTGATGATCTCGTTAACCAAAAACACGGCAAAAAAACAAATGCCAACCAGAAGACGGTTGCCCGGAACTCGATGGCCCTCGCTGCCTGATCTAGCTTCTCGCTAGTCCAGCAGTAAGGTTTCACCGCAGTTCCCTTGTCGCTCCAGGATCGCCCCCGACCTGGCCGCGGCATCATTTAGGGGGCAAAACCTCACGAACAGGCCACGGGTGAGTGAGGGAACTTACGTGGCTGGGCTTGTCGATGACCCGTCCCGGGGATCAACGGAGCCGAGAAACACGTTCGGGAATACGCCCGTAGAAGCCCTGCAGAGCCGCCGATGGACCCGGGTTCGATTCCCGGCACCTCCACTGCGTCATGTTTTATCCCGCTTTGGCCGTATCGTCCGCAATGGCGATGCGGCCTTCGCTGTTCAGTCGGAGTTGAGCGAGATCTTCAGTCCGTCGACCGGCATCATGCAGCGCGCGTCGCTGCACAATCCGTACGAGGCGATCACGTCGGTGAGGCCGGAGCCGCGCCGTGTGACGCGCACGGTGAGGGTAACCGGTCCATCCGGGTAAACGGGCAGTGCTACGTCGAGGGCGGCAATCCGCAGATACTGCGTTGGCGCATCGGCCACTGGTCGGCCGACTGCAGTGAAGGCACCTTTGACGAGAGCGCGCGTTGGGACCCCAAGCCCGTTAACACCGTTCGGGGGCAGGGCGAGACTGTAGATGTGGTAGCCGGGGTCGAGCGGCGCGATGGTTATGTGGAGCACAGCTTCGCCGCTAGCTCCAGTCACGATTGTCGCCGTGACCACAGCTCCGCCCGCCGTGGCCGAACTCGTGATCGACGAAGCTGCCGTGGTGGCGTCCATGCCATCGGCGGACGTCACCACGAGCAAGGTCGCCGCTGTCATCAGGGCGAGGGCCAGCCGTTTGATCATCCGCTGGAGCTGGGCGCCCACTGGCCGAGGAAGCTCGCCACATCTGACGGCGTCATCGTTCTCGCGTTCGAGAAAGAACCGTCGTTGGTCGTCGTGACTACTTTTCCGTTCGGAGCGAGGACGACTAGGGCCGGAATCCCGCTCGTTTGCAGATTGACGTAGCGAGCCGCGACGTCGAGGTTGAGGTTCCAATTGCCGACGTCGACCGTAACGGCGACATAGTCCTTGGTGAGGAGCGGCTCGACCTCGGCTGAGTGGAACATCGCGTCAAGCGCCACGCAGTCCGGGCACCAGTTGGCGCCGATATCCACGAGGACCTCCTGGTGCGTCCGCGAAGCCGTCGCCAGGGCAGCCGTGATGTCAGCGGTGGCATTCCGATCAGCCTCGTAGCCGCTCGGGATCGCGGCCGTCGCTGACGCCGTGGTCGAACCCGGCGTCGGAGAAGAGGTTGCGCTACTGGTGGAACCTGCTCCTGTCGCCGCAGAGATCGCACTGGTACTCGATGACTGCGGCGCACAGCCTGCGCTCAGCAGCAGTCCAGCCACGACGGCAACGCGAGTTGGATGCAGCCAACGCATTGGGTTCCCCTCCCTGAGACCAAGCAGCGTGCGCGATCGTACACGGATCACTTACTGCTCGCGAGCCACTTCACTGACCCACTTTTGCGGCAACACAGCCGTCGCGCCCGTTGGCCAATCTGGCCCAGTCCACGTCGGATAGGCGCCTGCCGTGAGTCCGGCGGGCGTCCGACCGTCTCAAACGCTTCCCGGTAGTCGCCCAGCGGGAGCGTTACGTGCCGTAAAGTGTTGGCGCGCCGGGCGACGGGGTCCAGCGCGCACACGGGGAAGGGCCGGTATGACCATCGGCAAACGCGGGTTTCTGCTCGCAGGGTTGCTCGTCCTGTCCGGGCCAGGGATGTTCCTGGCGACCTGGCCCGCGTCGGCCGTTCAAGCGCCGCGCGTCGCCAACGCGACGTCGCAGGACCCCAACGATGTGCCGCTTCCCTTGCTGGAGCTGACGACATCGACCGGCATGTACTTCTACACGCTGGACCGCCAAGAGGCCGACGCGGCGATCGCCGACTACGGCATGAAGCTTGCTCCCATGCGAAGCGGATACCTGCGTCCCGACGCTTCCGCCGGATCTCAGCCCGTCTATCGACTCGGCCTCATCGGCCAGGGCAAGTGGCTGCTGACGGCGTCCGCAAGCGAGAGGGACGGCCTCGTTGCTACGGGGAGCTGGCAATACGACGGCATCGTCGGGTACGCCGCGAGCACCCAGCAGCCCAACACGCAGGAGCTCTACCGCTACCACAGCGCGTCGGACTGGCGAGTCGGCTTCACGTCGCCGGGTGCCGGTTGGACGCTCGACGGTCCGCTCGGTTACGTCCCGCGTACGTGGGTACGGGCCGGCGCGCTCTACTTCGGCACCTTCGACGCCGACACCAACCCGGCGATCATCCAGGCCGGCTACAACTTCTTCCACCGCGGCTACGCGGACTGGTGGGCCGGCGTCCGCGACTACTCGGGCCGCGACCCGTCGGTGCCGCAGTACAAGGGAGCCTGGCCGAACACCGACTTCTCCGACCTCGAACCGTCGATCGGCTTCTACGACGACTCGCAGACCTCGACGCTGGAGAAACAGATCTCCCAGGCGTCCGGCGCCGGCTTGGACTACTTCGCGTTCTACTGGTATTGGGACAGCGTCACATCGGCCGAGCAGTACGACACGGGGCTGCACACGTTCCTGCAGGCCGGCAACCGCAACGAGATGGAGTTCTCGCTCCAGGTCTGCTCGCCGAACTACGACCAGACCCTCGAGATCCCGGCCGCGCAATTCGACGCCGCGACCACCAAGTTCGTGTCCTACCTCAGCCAGCCGAACTACCTTCGGGCCAACGACGGGCGGCCTATCGTCTGGCTCTGCGACACCCGGGGCATCGGTTCCGGTTCGAACGCCGACGTGACCAGCTTCGTCACCATGCTGCGCGACAAGACGAAGGCTGCTCTGGGTACGGACGCGCTCGTCGTCGCCAACCAGGACCTGCAGCTGAACCCCAGCTCCATCAACGCCGACGGCGATTACTGCGGTGCTCCGTACAATGCCACGCTCGACCACCTCTACCAGGACTACCTCGACGGCCAGCGTGCGTACTACGCCCAAGGGGCGGCCACGTACATCCGCTGCGTCATGGCCCGCTACGACGAGCGGCCGCGGTATCCGACCCTGATTCCCGGCCTCAATTCGATCCGCTACGCCTCCGACTGGAACTTCGACCTCTACAACGAAGCCGTGTCGAACGCATATGCGGATCTCCAGCAGTCCACCCGGACGTCAGCCGTCGACAACTTCCTGCTGGTCTACGCCTGGAACGAGTGGCACGAGGGCGGGCACATCGAGCCCAACGTTCGGGACGGTTGCCGCTACCTCGACATCCTCCAGCAGGATCTCAAGCTTCCCGGCTCCGGATGTATCGCAATAGGCTGAGCCGGCTCACGAGGGATTCGCAGGTGACCTCGGCGGCCGGTTCGTTGTTTCATGGTTTATATGGAAATGTCCCCACTGTTCTCTAGCGCAGTGGGGACATCATCGGCGAGAGTGCCGGAGGGAGCCCAGAGATGCGACGTATTCTCGGCTTCGTCGGTACGGTCATGGCGTGACGCCTGAGATTCTCGCTGGACTTCGCGCCGAACTCCCTCCGGGCAGCCTGATCACTGATGAGGAGGGCGGAGGCAGCCACCAACCACTGTGGCTTAGCAGCAGCCCGCCTCCGCCTGGTCTCTGGCGCCGTCTGTCTGAAGTGCACGCTGGTACGGGGGTCTGGCCGCTACTGCTCGACTCGTACAGTCTCGTGAGTCCCGACGCCGAGTTCAGGCCATGGGAGAGCGGAGAGCTATATCCGTCCAGGATGACCTCGCCTGATCGACATGGTGCGGCAGATCTGCTCGCGGAGTGGTGGAGTGAGTACTCCGACGAGCGGGTTACTTCAGGGCTGCCGAGCTCGATTCTCCGCGATCCGTCGCTCTTCCCAGCCGCTTCGGCTCGACCAACTGCCGCCAAGGCAATGATTGCAGCGGGCGAGTATGCCGACAGGTTCCTCGCGTCTCGCCCGCAAGTTCGGCTTGGCCTCGTGGTAGCGGAAAGCGGCGCACACGCACTCGCGGCTGTCGGTTGGGATGGACCCCTCAACTACGACAACGACACCGGGAAGTTCGCTGCGGTCGTCGCAAGTTGGCAGGATCGGTTCGGTGCTCGTGTGGTCTCCGTTGGGGGAGGCACGTTGGACCTGAGTGTCGCCGAGCCCCCTACAGCCCTTGAGGATGCGCTCGCAGTCGCATCTGAACACTTCGCCTTCTGCCCGGACAACGTCGTGCAAGGTAGCCGTCCGTACACGATCGCCGCGTACGCAGAACGGCTTATCGGCGCTCCTGGGTGGAGTTTCTGGTGGGACTGAGGACGAGTGGCGGGTTTGAATAGGCCATCGTCATGACTGCCTGTTTATGTTTACCTGTAGTAGTGAAGTCGCATCGGCCGGTTTGGGCCCGTGCGACTTTCGTGCTTCGAATGGCCTCGCGACGGTCGTCAAACGGGTGGCCTGGCGTCGGTCGATGCGCGATGATCGCCCGGTGAGCACTCTCCAGCCCGTTGCTGAACTGGTCGCGACCAGTGCCTCGTCGTGGTGGCCGGTGACGCCTGGTGCACCCTGGAGGGTCGTCGCGCTCGATGGGCGAATACCGCCTGATGAGATCGGTGCCCTCATATGGCAGGTCGCGATGGGATGCCTCCCGGAGTCGGCGGACGGGTGCGGCGAGGATGTGTCCGCCGCCGAGGCGGTACGCGGGATCATCGCCGCGGAAGCGTTGGCGATCTGCGGTGGGCTGCGTGCCGAGAATGGCGCGGGAGCCGTCATAGATCCGGGCTGTTGCTCGGATCTGGAGGAGTGGCGCGAGTGGGCGAGATTCGCCGAGCGCCCGGCGTTGTGGCTTGGACACGACCCCAGTCCGTGGGTCGAATACCGCGACTCGTGCCTGAGGCTCCACCCTGACGGCGGCATGCAGCCTCGTCCCATGTCAGGGCAAACCGGTTTCGTCGAGTTCTCGCACGACGAACTCTCGGATGTCTTGCGGACCGTGCGGCGGGACCTGCTCGGATTCCTCGACGCCCTCAGCCTCTGGGCACGGCGCATCGTGCCCGAACAAGCTGCCGAACTCGTGGACGTGTTCGACGTCCACTTCCAGATCAGTCAGCCGCTCTGATGAACCGAGTGTGTTGGCGAGGGAAGGGCGGGACATGACGCGAACAACGCCACCGCGACCGGTAGATGTGACCCGGATTGCGCCAGAGATCGCTTGTTTCGCGCGCACGACGCTGCGCCTCCACCCTCGGCACGGAGACCCCTCGGTCGACACGAGTTCGCTCGGTGGGCCGTTGTTGTGGCCGCTTGATGAGCCGTGGCCCACGTGCGAGCAGAGACATACGCGACTTCAGAACCCGCTCATGCGCAGGAATGGCATGACGGATGTCCGCACAATCGTCGCAGAGCGGCGGATTCGTGAACTGTTGAGCGAGATTGCCGCGAATGGTGGGCAGAGAACATCTGAGCAGCAAGAGGAATATCTGCGCTTGTCCACAGAGATGCTCGGACAAGAGCAAGCGCCAGACGCTCCGACGCCGATGCTGCCGATTCTCCAGCTCTACCTACGCGATGCGCGTGGCGTAGTCGCCGGACCGGAGGGCGCCGACCTTCTTCAAGTCCTCTGGTGCCCGTTCGACCACGGGACCGAGATGATGCCGAGGACGAACATCACGTGGCGCCGGGCTGCTGACGTCAGAGCAGTGCTACACGACGCACCGGTGCCTGCCCTCATCCAGCGCGGCCACTATCTGCCCAACGTGTGCGTCCTGCACCCCGAGCCGGTGACCGAGTATCCGCCCCGACTGCTCCTCCCCGCTGAGATCAATGATCGTTTAACGTCATGGATGGCGTCCGCTGAGAACCGATTTCCCGTCGTCTACGACGAGGAGCGCATGGCGGTCTATCAGTACGCGCTCTCAGTGGCTCCGGGCTGCAAGATGGGAGGTTGGGCTCCAGTCAGCTTCTGCGACGTTGATCGCGTGGACTGTCGGTCATGCGGAACCGCCATGACGCCGTTCTTCTACATCGACTCGTCCGAATGGGATGCCGGCACCTACCCGTGGCGGCCGCTCGAAGAGGTCTCGGGTCCCGTCGATCCCCACAACATCCCGCCAGGCCCCGGGGACGACGAGGTTGGGATCTTGATCGGCCGCGGGTATGGCATGCAGATCTACATATGCCCGGCTGACCGGAGCCACCCGCACGTCGAAATCATGCAGTAGCTCCCGTCACCGACCCATGAGCCCGGGCGGCAGGTACGGCCTTCGCCTTGTGTCGTTCGGTCAGGTGACGGAGCCTCCCCGGTGACGGTCGAGCTTGGCCATAGCCTCGTCCACCGCGCTGGTGAGTTTCTCGGCCGGTATGCCGAACCGGGTCATGCTCTTCGTGAAGTAAGCGCGGGATCTCGCTGCGCCTCATCGATGACGAGCGTAAGACGCCGCTCGTCGGCTTGACGAGGCTCGGGCCGCTGACTGTCGGTCGGCACGCAGCCGATGTTCTCACCCGCCGCCCGGCACGGTCGAAATCAAGGCGCCCGCAAGCATTCGGCTGTTGCATACTTGGCTTCCCTGACCGGCGAGAGGAGGGCAGCGAATCATGAAGCTTGGTGAGGCATTGACCGTGCGCGCTGATGCGGCGCGGCGAGTGGAGCAGTTGCAGGCGCGGATTGTGGCAAGCGCCCGCTTCCAGGAAGGCGAGGAGCCCGCCGAAGACGCGGCTGCGCTCCTGGTGGAAGCGGCTCAGGCGCTCGACGAACTCGAACAGATGATTCGGCGGATCAACCGCACCAACGCCGTCTCGCTGATCGGTCCGGCAGGCACGATCACTGACGCGTTGGCGCACAGGGACGCGCTTCGTCTGCGGCACGCGCTGCTCAGTGCGGCGGCTGACGCCGCCGCGGGCAAGAACCGAGCGGGTATGGCGCGGCAACTGCGTTCCGAGTTGAAGATGCTGGCCGCGCTGCCCGTGTCACAGTTGCGAGCTGAGGCCGACGCGATCGCGCGGGAATTGCGGGAACTCGACGTGCGTCTGCAGCAGTCGAATTGGGAGGTCGAACTGCTGGATTGAGTGGTCTGGGTGTGGAGCAGGTAGTCGTCACGGAGGCGTGCACAACCCGTGGGTCGGCGGGTGATCCGACCCTCCCTTCTGGCACGCTGCGGACAGCGTTGGGGTTCGACTCCCCAGTGAACAGTGCAGTCCAGCATCTCGCACCGATGACAGGGAACAGTTCACGCCACATCACCGCGTGCAGGTCCGTGACGACGAGGGTGGGTTAGGGGAACTCCACATTGGGATTGAGCAGGCCGCCGCAAGCTTCACAGCTTTTCTTTCATATGCCGCTGTGGCCGCATCGTCGTCGGCGACGGTGCGGCCACAGCGCTTCACCCCTGGCTCACTGATCGGCGAAGAACCCGAAGAGGTCCAGGATCACCTGAGTCGACCCGCGGCCGTTCAGGTAGATTCCGATTTCGTACACGGGCGGGTTGAACGTTGTGTCCGGAACCGTGCCGAGCGGCACGATCGCCAGGTTCGGAATCGTCTGGTTCGGGCCGAAGTTCAGATTCGACGTCGAAGGCAGCGCGTTCGGCGTGGCCGGGTCGTACGGGTATAGCGTGAGGTAGCCGCTTGTGGTCGGCTTGGTGACCGTGGCGTTGAACACCATGGATGAAGCCCAGCTGACGTAGCCGGGCGCGAACGGTGTCGCCGTGCCGTCCTGCAGGGAGTTCGGTCGCGTGTCGAGGTCGCGGGCCGGCGAGGTCAGCGGGACGTAGGCGCTGCCTCCGGTGACTTGATCGGCCGTGAAGTAGCCGGTTGCGTCCGCAATCAGGTCCACTGGGCCGCTGCCGTTGTTGTGGAACACGATCTGCCCGTTCGTGCCGACCGGGACGATCGCCGTGTTCGCGACGGTGGAGTGGGCGGTGTAGTTGACGTTGGATGTCGTGGGCTGCGACTCACCAGCCGGATAGGCGGTGATGTTGCCGACGCTGGTGGGGTTGGTGACGGTCAGGTTCATCGCGACCGCCGCCGTCCGGCCGGTGGCCGGGATGATGCCCTTTCCGGAGCCGGTCACGGTGAGTGTCAGGTTTCCGTTCGCGGGAATCTGCTTGACCACGCCGGTGCCGGTGCCTTTGCGGGTATCGAGGATCCGCGTAGGGCTGACGCTGACATACTTGTTGACCTCGGTGAGGCTGAAGTAGCCCTGGACGTCCGCGATCACGCCGACAGAGCCAGGTGCCCCGTTGTAGAAGTCGACGACGCCATTGCTGCCGACGGGCACGATGACGAGATTCGCCACGTCCTCATTGGCGGAGAAGTTCAGGTTCGATGTCTGCGGGAGCGGGACCGGCGTCCCACTGAGGTCTTCATCGCCGTACACACTGAGGAAACCGCCGGCGGTGGCCCTGGTGGCGGTCACGTTCAGCACCACGGCCGTGATGCCGTACGGCTCCGGGATGGGCGGGTTACCGACCTTCAGCTTGAGGGTGCCCTTCGACGCGAGCGGCACGGCGGGCGCGCCTATGCCCTTGCGCGTGTCCAGGACGCGCGTCGGCGGGTAGGGCGTGTACTCGGAGCCCTCCGTCTGGATGCCGCTCCATGTGTCCGCCGCGGCGTCGCCCGCGCCGTCCGACACGGTCACCGTGATCGAGTACACGCCCGTCGAGCCATACACATGTGAGAAAGACGGTGAGGTTCCGATATTCGCATAGTCGGTGGTCGTGCCGTCGCCCCAGGCGATCGTCGCGGACAGGCCACCCGACGTGGCTGTGCTATATCCGGTGATGCTTGCATCGGCCGTGATCCCGAGAGCGCTGACGTCGCCTCCGGTGAACCCGACGGCGAGGTTGGGATTCGGGTCAGTGGCGGCAGCGCCGCCGACGGCGGCCTGCCGCAGCCGGTGCGACCTGGTCGTGGGTGCGTGGAGCGTTCGGAGTCCCGCCGACGCGGACTTCGGTGCGGCGGACGTGTGCAGCGTGGTAGATGCCGAATGTGCGGTCGTGCCCGTCGCGGCCTCAGCGAGCGCCGGCATGAAGCCGGCGGCCAGGCCGGCGGAGCCCAGAATGACGAGCGGTACTGCGAAGCGGTGAGACACCGCACCCTCCCAATCAACCCCCTGCCCATGCTGGGCACGGGCATCCCGAAAATCCAGCCGAATCTACTGCTCATGAACTTTGCATACAACGGGTTCGTGTAACCGGCCCGCTGCAGTTCGGGTTCGCCCGGCGAGCACCCTCCGTCTCGTCGGTGAGCTGAACCCGACCGGTGCTTCGTCGTGGTGGCCGTGGCGCCCGACGGGCTTGTGCGGAAGCTTGGTAGTCGGCTGCCGCTAGGCGAGATCGACGTACTACGCGGCGGGTCGTATTCGGGTGGGCCGGTCTCACGGATCGCTGACCTTGAACGATGGGTTTGAGTAAGCCATCGTCATCTCCACTGGTTTGTCGCGTGTACTGCTAGGCCGTGCCGTCCGTCGAGGGCGGCGCGGCCTTTCTGGTACTGTCCGCACGCCGCGCTGGGCGGCTCGGATCAGGGGGTGCCTCGATGAGGGCGGGATTCATCCGTTGCGCGGTGGTCCTTCTCACGGCGGCCGCGGGGTCGATCTTCGGCGGGGTCGCTCAGGCGGAGACGGTCGACGGGGTTACCGTGCCGCGCGCGGATCTGACCGCGGGGACGGGCAATCAGGTCGTCGACATCACGATTTCAGCGGGCTCACCTGTCGTCGGTAGCGCGGACCAACTCGCACTGTCTACGGAAGACGGCTACGCGGTCGGAATCACGGCGGCGGGCGCGGGAGGGGCCTGTACCTCGATCGGCAGCGCCGCGTGGTCGTGCGAGCCCACTGGTTCGGGCTGGCGGGCCGGCGCGATTCAGCTGACCATCAGTACGGCGAAGGCCATGTCGTGCTGTGGATCCCTACCGCTCGCGCTGCAGATCATCGGTGCTGGAACACCCATCGACGTGTACGGAAGCATCTTCATCGGCGCTGCGCCGCCTACCACCGCACCGACGCCGGTCGTGACCAAGACGAAGCGGCCACAACCCACAAGTGCTCCCTCGACGACGCGGACTACGCAGCAAGCAGATCAGCGAACTTCGTCCCCGTCCGCCACGCCCAAACCCTCCGCGTCGGCGTCGCCATCCGGATCCGCCACGCCGACCGGCACTGGATCTGTTTCATCGAGCCCTGACGCCTCGGCCGCGGCCGTCTCGTCGGCGGCGAGCCTCCCGGCCGTCGTCGACGCTGCCGACGCACGGTCCTCCTCGTCGTCGACGTGGATCTTCGGCGGAGTCGCCATCGCGGTGCTTCTTCTCGCGGCCGCGTTCATGGAGTGGCGCAGGCGGGTGTTGAGCCGACGGGATTGAGGATTGAGGTGCCAGGGCCCCGTGCGGCCGGTGCGGAACCGCTCTGCGCACGACTGACCGTGAGATGATCGGGTACGTATCCGGCCGTCGGCTCTTGGGAGGCGTCATGGGCGGAACCGGCACGTCGTCGGGCATGGCAGCGGGCGCTTCGCCGGGGGTGGGGCGGGCGCGGGTGCGGTATGGGCGGGCGGACGGGCGTTGGGTGCTGGTCGCCACGGTGCTCGGGTCGGGGATGGCGTTCCTGGACGCGACCGTCGTCAATATCGCGCTGCCGCATATCGGGGGGCAGTTCCACGCTGGTGCGGCGTCGCTGCAGTGGGTGGTGAACGGCTACACGCTGAGCCTGGCGTCGCTGATTCTGCTGGGCGGGACGTTGGGGGACCGGTTCGGGCGGCGGCGGGTGTTCGCGCTGGGGGTGGCCTGGTTCGCGGTGGCGTCGCTGTTGTGCGGGCTGGCGCCGAACGTGGAGATGCTGATCGCGGCGCGGGTGTTGCAGGGAGTGGGCGGGGCACTGCTGGCGCCGGGGTCGTTGGCGATCATCGAGGCGTCGTTCCATCCGGATGACCGGGCGCGGGCGATCGGGGCGTGGTCGGGGCTTGGCGGCGTGGCGGGGGCGCTGGGGCCGTTCCTCGGTGGCTGGCTGGTGCAGGCGGCCACGTGGCGGCTCGTCTTCCTGATCAACGTGCCGATCGCGGCCGCGGTGTGCGTGATCGCGCTGCGGCGGGTGCCCGAGTCGCGCAATCCGGACGCGGCACGGAGCCTGGACCTGGCCGGCGTGCTGACCGCGGCGGGCGGTCTCGCGGGGCTGACCTACGGTTTCACGGCGTGGCCCGAGCGCGGCGGCTCCAGTCCGGTGGTGATCGCGGCGCTGGCGGTGGGCGTCGTCGGGCTCGTCGGGTTCCTGCTGGTCGAGGCACACGCGAAGGAGCCGATGCTGCCGCTCGAGACCTTCCGGTCGCGGGCGTTCAGCGCGGCGAACCTGGTGACGTTCGCGGTGTACGCGGCGCTCAGCGGCGTGATGTTCCTCGTCGTGCTGAACCTGCAGGTGGTCGTGCACTTCACGGCGCTGACCGCCGGTGTCTCGATGCTGCCGGTCACGGTGCTGATGCTGCTGCTCTCGGCCCGCTCCGGCGCGCTCGCGCAGCGCATCGGGCCGCGGATTCCGATGACGGTCGGGCCGGTCATCTGCGCGATCGCGATGGTCATCTTCTCGCGGATCGACGCGCACGCCACGTACGTGCGCAACGTCCTTCCCGCGGTCGTCATCCTCGGTCTCGGCCTGTCCACGACTGTCGCGCCGCTGACCGCGACCGCCCTCGGTTCGGTCGACGAGCGGCACGCGGGCATCGCGAGCGGCGTCAACAACGCCGTCGCACGTGCCGCGGGTCTGCTCGCGGTCGCGATTCTTCCGCTGGCCGCAGGGCTCGGCGGCGGCAGTCTGACGGTCGCCACCGACCTGGGGCCGATGTATCACCGGGCCATGCTGATCTGCTGCGTGCTGCTGCTGATCGGCGCGTTCACCGCGTTCGTCAGCATCCCGACGAAGTTGGCCGACGCGCGTACCGAGCAGTACGCGGAGGAAGCCCACGTGCACTGCGCGATCGCGGGGACGCCGCTGCAGCCGCATGCGCAGAGCTCTGATAGTTAGCGATGGTTAGCGAGAGGATGGTTAGCAAGAGCTAGTCAGGCAGCCTGCTGATGAGCCGGTCGATGAATTCGGCTTGTGCGGCCACCAACTTTTGACGAGCGTCTTCCGGGCCGAACCACTCCGCGCGGTCGACTTCCGGGAATTCGCGCATGCCAGTGCCCTTGGGCCACTCCATCTCGAAGGTGTTGCTCACGAGCGTGGCCACGTCGAAGTCGTGCTGCGCGGCCCACGCCGTGACGAGCTTGCCGTTCTTCTGCTTGACGGTGTCGAGCGGGATGAGGCCGTCGCCGTCGAGGGCGAGGCCGGTTTCCTCGGTCAGTTCGCGCAGCGCGGCCGCGAGCGGGTCGTCGCCCTCCTCGTATTCGCCTTTGGGGATCGACCACGCGCCGAGGTCCTTCTTCGCCCAGAACGGCCCGCCGGGGTGCACGAGCAGGAAGCGCGGCCCGTCGTCGGCGAGCTGGTAGAGGAGGATTCCTGCGCTGAGTTTCGCCATGGCGGATTCCCTTCAGCCGTACAGTTCGCGGAGCACGTCGGTGAACACATCTAGCGCGCGCGGGTAGCCGGATTCGGTCGGCGCGCCGTAGCCGACCACGAGTCCCTTGGCGCGCGGGGCGGCGTGCCAATGCTCAGCGAGGCCGTTGAGGGCCACGCCGCGACGTGCCGCTGCGTCGACGACCTCTGATTCCTCGGGGCCGTCGTCGGGCAGCGTCACGAGGATGTGCTGGCCCGCGCTGATTCCGGCGGCCGAGAGCTTGGGGAACGCGGTGATGGCGCTCACGAGTAGGTCGCGGCGACGGCGATGCCGGGTGCGCACGGCGCGGATCTGGCGGTCGTAGCCGTGCGTGGCGATGAGGTCGGCGAGGGCGAGCTGGCCGAGGCTCTCGGTCGACAGGGTGCTGAGTCGCAGCTCCGCGAGCACGGGATCGACGAGCCGCTCCGGCAGCACCATCCAACCGAGGCGCACGCCCGGGGCCAGCGCTTTCGCGGCCGTGCCCGCGTACACGACGTGGTCCGGCGCCATCGCCTGCAACGCGCCGATCGGCTGGCGGTCGTAGCGGAACTCGCCGTCGTAGTCGTCCTCGATGACGATGCCGTCCGCCGACCGCGCCCACTCGATCAGGGCCCTGCGACGTGTGGGATGCAGCGTGACGCCGGTCGGATATTGGTGGGCCGGAGTCGCCACGACCATGCCGACGCCGTCGGGCAGCGTGCGCGGATCGGCGCCGAGCTTGTCGACCGGCAGCGGCCACGGTTCGACTCCCGCGTGCCGCACCAGTTCGCGGTGGTACGGCAAGCCGGGATCCTCCATCGCGAAGCGTCCGGCGGTCGGCCCCAGCACCCGCGCCAGCAGCACGAGCGACTGCGTGTAGCCGCTGGTCACGACGATCCGCTCCGGTGTCGCCGCCACGCCCCGTGCGCGGCCCAGATAGTCGGCCAGCGCGGCACGCAGCTCCGGGCGTCCGCGCAGGTCATCCGTATAGCCGAATGCCGCGGCCGGCGCCGAGGTCAGCGCGCGACGCACCGAGCGCAGCCACTCCTGGACCGGGAACGCGTTCATGTCGCCGGTGCCGGGCCGCAGGTCGTGGCGGGGCCTCGCGGCAGGGCGCCGGACGTGGTGCGACGCGGCGTTCGGCACGTGCGCCACGGTGGTCCCCGAGCCGTGCCGCGCGAGCAGGTAGCCCTCCGCGGCCAATTGGTCGTACGCGGCGCTCACCGTGCCCCGCGAAAGGCCTAATTCCGTGGCCAGAACGCGGGTCGCGGGCAGCCTCTCACCGGCGGCCAGCCGTCCGCCGCGGATCGCCTCGCGCAGGGCACGTTCCAGCCCCTCACGTCGGCCTTCACCCGGAAGCAGCTCGACGTAGAGATCGACTCCGGCGGAAGTGGACCAATCTTGTGCCACAGAATTGGACCTTAGCACCGATCCACTTGCCGCATAGAGTCATAGCCATGACAACGAACACGAACACCACCGCCTACGTCCCCGCCCCCGCCGTCCGCGTCGCCGCCGACAAGCTCGCACCCGCCGCGATGCGTGCCATGTCCGCGCTGGACAAGGCCACGGCCGGCAGCGGCCTCGAGTCCGGCCTGAAGGAACTCGTCCGCGCCCGCGCCTCGCAGATCAACGGCTGCGCCTACTGCGTCGAGACGCACTCGAACGACGCGCTCGCGGGCGGCGACACGCAGCGCCGCCTGTTCCTGCTCGCGGTCTGGCAGGAGACGGGCGTGTTCACCGCCCGCGAGCGTGCGGCGCTCGCCCTCACCGAGGCCGTCACCCGGCTCTCCGACGGCCCGGTCAGCGACGAGGTGTGGGCCGCGGCCGCCGCCGAGTTCGACGAGACCGAGCTCGCCGAACTGGTCTGGCTGATCACGACGATCAACGCCTGGAACCGGGTCAACGTCGCGGCGCACGTCTGGCCGGTGGACTGACCCGCGCGGCCGCCTGATCAGCGCGGATACTCGGCGAAGACCTGATGCAGGATGTCCATGTACACGCCGTGGCCGCTGGAACTCGACCAGGCCGTGGCGGACTCCACCGCCGTGCCCTCGCCCCACTCGTTGTAGGACACGATCAGCTGGAACGGCTCCTTCGATTCCGCCATGGCGACGACGTCCTGGCGGAATCGAGTGGGGTCGCGCTGCACCTCGGGCGCCGGCTCGTCGTACTTCCAGAAGCCGGGCGACGCGAGGGCCGAGTAGCCGCGCTGGATGTCGGCGACATCAGCGTACTGATGCCATCCCTGCGGCTGGTCCGCGCAGCCCGTGTAGCCGCCGAAGACCTTGAGCACGACGTAGTAGTGCGCGGTCTTGTTCGCCTCGGCCCAGCGTGTGGCCATGCCGCAGCCGTCCGAACCGTCCGCCCACACGAAGATGACCGGCCGGCCGTCGATGTGCAGCCAGGCTGGCTGGCTCGAGTACTTGCGCAGGTAAATCAGGTCACTGGTGATCTCGGAGACGCTCGGATTCCCGTAGCCCTCCTTCTCGTAGTAGGCCGACCAGGAGAAGCCCAGCTTGGCCGCCTCGCTCATCAGCAGCGGCAGCCGCTTGTCCTCGCGCGTGCCCTGGCCCCACCACGACTCGATTCCGGCTTGCAGACCGCCGTACTGCATGTCCTTGATCTGCCGGTCGACGGTCGCCGGACTGTCGACGCTGTAGTCGCCGGCCGAGGGCGTGTAGTGGCTGTCGCCGGGCTGCGAAAGGTTTTCCGGATACCAGGGGTAGTAGAACGCCGCGCGGACCGGGAACGAGGTGTTCACGATCGTCGAGGCCTGAGTCGCTGTCGTGGACGGCTTCGCAGAGGTCTTAGCAGGTGTCGGTGACGCGGTGGTCGGCGCCGCCGTGGAGGGCGGTGCGGCCGACGTGGTGACGACGGCGCTCGGAGTCGGAGCTGCCGTCGGATGCTGGTCGGACGCGTACTTGATCCCCGTAGCCCCGGCCACGAGCGTGACCGCGGCCGCCACCGCGACGACCGCCTTCGTGGCCGCCGGTAGCGTGGTCCAGTGCGTGACCCCATGATGCGGACGAATCCTCGGCCGCCGCACTACCCGCGCCACCGTTGCCGCTGCGGCGCCCGACGGGAAAACGGCTGCGTGCAGGACAAGCGGCACGGGCACGAGAGCCAGACCCACCAACAGATTCTCGGCGGGCACCATGTCCATCTGCAGGGCGCTGCACGTGGCGCACTCGCGGACGTGACGCGCTATTCGCTTACGCCACAAGCCGTTCGGCCGACCATCCCACCGCTTGCACGTCTCGACGAGATCCGCGCAGCGTGGTGACGCCATGAGCGCGCGCACGACCATCCGGGCCGCGCCGAGCCGCGTCTTCGTCCGATGCACGAGCACGGCGGCCTGCGCGGGACTCGACTTCAGCGCCGCACTCAGGTCCGCGCGCGTGAGCTGCCCGGCCGCCTCCAGCCACCAGAGCGCGAGCACGTGCCGATCCTCGGCCTCCAGCCAGCGCGTGGCCTGCGCGACCTCGCGGCGCTGGTCCGAAAGCCCGAGCGCTGCAATGGTCAGGTCGACGAAGTCCGCACCGGGATCCGCGACCGACTCGTGCTCCAGTTCCGTTGGGGGCTGCGTCGTGCGCCGCTGCTTCCAGTGGCCGCGCACCTGCCGCATCGTGATCGCGACGAGCCACGAGCGGAACGACTCGGGTTCGCGCAGCTGTCGCAGATCGCGGACCATCTGCAACATGACGTCCTGCACGACGTCGTCGACTTCCGCCGGGGCGTCCAATGCCCGGCCCACGATGTTGTACACCAGCGGGAGGTAGGCGCCGACCAGCGCGTCCAACGCCCGCGGATCGCCCGCGCGCGCTGCCACGACCAGCGTCGCGTCCGGAGTGGGGCCTGCTGACATGCTCTCTTCCTTCGCTGCTGCGGGACTGCCTTCGTGGACAGGAGGGGCGTCCCGGCGCGGTGCATTGCAGAAACTACGGCATCCGCCGCGCGGCGAGGGAGAGGGTTAGCCTGGCACCGTGAGCTACGAAATACGGGGAATCGTGCTACCTGAGCGCGAAGAGCGCACATTCTGGACCGACGGGGACCGGCTGAGCACGGAGCCGCTGCCCGACGCGGAGACCGTCGTGGACGGCGGCTGGCTGCTGCCGGGACTGGTCGACGTACACACGCATCCGGGGACCGAGGCGACGGACGTCCCCTTCGACGACGAGGTGCTGCGCAAGCAGTTGCTCGAACACCGCGACGCGGGCGTCCTGCTGGTCCGCACACCCGGCTCGGCCGCGCGGATCCCGGCCTGGGTCGATGACGACGACAGCCTGCCGCGGGTCCGCTCGGCCGGCCGCTGGCTCGCGACTCCCGGGCGCTTCTTCCCCGGATACGGGCGCGACATCACCGAGGCGGAACTCATCCAGGCGGCCGTCGAGGAGTCCGCGGCGTCCTCCGGATGGTGCAAGATCATCGGCGACTGGTCCCCCGAGGACCCGCCCGTCCCCTTCGACCTGCTCAAGGGCGCCGTCGACGCCGTGCACGCACGCGGCGGCAAGGTAGCCGTGCACTGCCAGACCGCCGACGGCAGCCGCAACGCCGTCCTCGCCGGCGCCGACAGCCTCGAACACGGCATGCACCTCGACCCCGCCCTGATCGACCGGATGGCACGTCAGGGCACTGCCTTCGTCCCCACCATGAGCGTCTTCGCCTCCGGTGCCGACGCCGCCCGCGAGCGCGAACCCAGCCCCCGCCGCGACTGGTTCCTCAGCGGCTGGGACGCCATGCCCGCCAACGTCCGCGCCGCTCACGAGGCAGGCGTCACCGTCCTCGCCGGCACCGACAGCTGGCCCTGCGGCACCGTCGCCACCGAGGTCGCCCAACTCATCGCCGCCGGCCTCCCCGCCGAAGACGCCATAGCCGCCGCCTCCTGGCGCGCCCGCGAATGGCTGGGCCTGCCCGCCCTCACCCACGGCGCCCCCGCCGACCTCGTCGCCTACGCCACCGACCCCACCCTCGATCCCGCCGCCCTCGCCCACCCGACCCGCATCATCCTCAAGGGCCGCGTCGTGGCCTGATCGGGGTATGCTGCCGGTAGCGCGTACCAGGACGCCTCCCGTCCGCGGCAAGCACCGAGTGCCCCTGGATTCCCCTTCACTGCGTTTTGCCATGCGCTCACGCCTGTCGCGCCCGGCCGCAGCGGACCCGGGTGACGATGGAGATTCGATGACCGGCAAGACTCTTCCGGAGAACGCCTCGCTGGGGCAGTTGCGTGCGCAGGCGAAGGAGTTGCGGCGCGCGTGCGCGGGTGGGAGCCCGGCGGCGCTGGAGCGGGTGCGGGCGGTGCGCGGGGACGGTGCGGGCTCGGGCGGCGGGGAGTTGCCGCTGCGGGAGGCGCAGTTCGTGGTCGCGCGGGAGTACGGGTTCGAGGGGTGGCGGGAGCTCGTCGAGGCCGCGGTGAAGCAGCAGAGCGGCGGGCGGGACCTGGACCGGTGGTTCGCGGTCGAGCTCAACAACGGGACCTGGGACGTGGTCGACGCGGGGCTCTCCGATGCCAGCCCGCGCGAGGAGCGGGAGCAGGCGCTGTACGCGGCGTACGCGTCGACGTACCACTGGATGCAGGCCGGGAACGTGGCGAACCACGGGCGCGGCGAGCACTTGGTGGCGACGGTCGCGGTGGTGACCGGGGAGCTGGCCACGGCGGCCCGGCACGCGGCGCGGTACGCGGAGTTGATCGCGGCGCATCCGGCGGCCTTCGCGGACTGGGATTCGGCGGCGTCGGCCGAGGTGCTGGCGCGGATCGCGTCCCGGTCCGGTGCGGCGGACGCGGCGGAACTGAAGGCGGAGGCGGTCCGGGTGGCCGAGGCCGTCTCAGGGGACGAAGATCGGCGGATCTGTCTGGAGAGGCTGGCTGCCGAGCCCTGGTAAGCGCGCGAAAACAACGACCGCGGTCACGGCCCTCGGGGTTAGGATCGCCGCATGGCTGAGGCCTCGTTGGACGGGGACGCTCGCGCGGTGGTGCTCGTCGAGGGGGTGAGCGACCGCGCGGCGTTGGCGGTGCTGGCCGACCGTCGCGGGATGGATCTCGCGGCGGTCGGCATCGAGATCGTGTCGATGGACGGGATCACCAATATCGGGCACCACCTCGAGCGGTATCACGGCTCGGGGCGCGACGTGCTGGTCACGGGCTTGTACGACGACGCCGAGGAGCGGTTCGTGCGGCGCGGGCTCAGCCGGGTGGGGCTGGACGGCGGGTCGGCGCGGCTGGAGGAGCTGGGGTTCTACGCGTGCTCGCCGGATCTGGAGGACGAGCTGATCCGCGCGCTCGGGCCCGCTGCCGTGGAGGAGCTGGTCGCGGCCTCGGGTGAGCTGCGGTCCTTCCGCCGGTTGCAGCGGCAGCCCGCGCAGCGCACGCGCAGCCTGCACGACCAGTTGCGGCGGCTGATGGGCGGGCGTTCGGGCGGGAAGGAGCGGTACGCCGCGGTGATGGCCGGCGCCGTTCCGCTCGACCGGGTGCCGCGGCCGCTGGACGCCGTTCTCAAGCATGTGCACACAGCTCTCGGACCTTTTTCGTCCAATGAAAAACATTGAGCAATCTTCACAGCGTGTTGATTTCAATTCGACTGGTCGTGTTATTCTGGCACGCTAATCTGCAGACGTCTGTCATGGATTGGGACGGACCTGGTCGAAGGACTTGGGCATCGTGGGCAGTGTGTGGGCACCCCTTCCGGCCGGGCTCAACCCGGCGGCCCGGAGATTGGTCGGAGAACTTCGCGCGATCAAGGACGAACACAACCTCTCGCTCGCTCAGCTGAGCGCCTCGACTCACTACAGCCGCGCCTCGTGGGAGCGTTGGCTGAACGGCAAGCGGCTGATCACGCCGGACGCGCTCGCTGCGGTGGCCACGCGGTTCGGCGCGGACGTCGCGATGCTGGCGGCGCTGCTGCGCGAGGCCTCGTTCGACGAGGAGGCCGAGCAGGACGAGGGCGACGAGGCGCGGGACGAGGCGGGCGCCGAGGACGAGCGGGTCGCGGTCGCCCAACTGCCCGCGAGCACGGCGGACTTCACGGGGCGGTGCGCGCAGATCGAGGACCTGTCCGCGGCGCTGCTGCCAGGCACGGGCGATCCGGGCCAGGTGTCGGTGGCCGCGATCACCGGGGGCGGCGGCCTCGGCAAGACGACGCTCGCGGTGCACGTGGCGCACCGGATCGCCGAGCGTTTCCCGGACGGGCAGCTGTACGTCGATCTGAACGGCGCCTTCGAGAACGCGCTGACCCCGGAGACCGTGCTCGGCCAGTGGCTGCACGCGCTGGGCGTGGCGCCGTCCGAGCTGCCGGCCGGACTGGAGGAGCGCGCGGCCCGGTATCGCAGCCTGCTGAGTCGGCGGCGGGTGCTGGTCGTGCTGGACAACGCGCGGGACGCGCAGCAGATCCTGCCGCTGCTGCCCGCGACGAACGCGTGCGCCGTGCTGATCACCAGCCGCAACCGGCTGGCCGAGCTGCCCGGCGCGTACAAGCTCAGCCTGACATCGTTGCCAGACGACGAGGCGACGATCCTGCTGGCGCAGCTCGTCGGCGCCGCGCGGCTGGCCGCCGAGCCCGACGCCACCGCCGAACTGCTGCGGGCGTGCGACGGGATGCCGCTGGCGCTGCGGATCGCCGGGGCCAGGCTCGGTGCGCGGGCGAACTGGGCCGTGTCCACGCTGGCGCGGCGGCTGTCGGATCGGCGGCGCCGGCTGGACGAACTGGCGATCGGCGACCTGGCCGCGCGCGCGAGTTTCGACGTCAGCTACGCGGCGCTGGCCAAGCCGGGCTTCGTCGGCGCGCTCTCGCTCGAGCGCGCGTTCCGGCTGCTGGGGCTGGTCTCCGGGCCGGACATCTCGCTGCCCGCGGCCGCCGCGCTGCTGGGCCTGCGCGAGGAGCGGGCCGAGCTCGTCCTCGAAGCACTGGTCGACTCGCATCTGCTGGAGTCGCCCGCGCCGGACCGCTACCGGATGCACGACCTGGTCCGGCTGTACGCGGCCGAGCGCGCGGCGGACCAGGAGAGCGAGCCGGGCCGCGCGGACGCCGTCAGCAGGCTGATCCACTGGTATCTGGTGACGGCGGCGAACACGCACGCGCTGCTCTCCCCGCAGTCGCGCCCGATTCCGCTGGACGGGATCAGGCCGGAGCCGCCCGCGCCGGAGTTCCCGAGCTACCAGGAGGCGCTGGACTGGTGCGAGCGGGAGCGCGCGAACCTGGTCGCCGGGGTGATCCAGGCCGCGGAGTCCGGGCTGGCCGAGCACGCGTGGAAGCTGGCCGCGGCGATGCTCGGCTTCTTCAACGCCCGCCGCTACCTGGCCGACTGGACCTCGACGCACCTGGCCGCGCTGGACGCCGCGCAGTCGATCGGCGACCTCGTGGGCGAGGCGTGGATGTGGAACAACCTGGGCTTCGTCTACTTCTACTGGGAGGAGACGGAGCACAAGGCGCTGGAGAGCTTCGAGCGCTCCCTCGAACTGCGGGTGCGGCTCGGCGACCGGCTCGGCGAGGCGATCGCCCTGAACAACATCAGCGGCGCGCAGTACCGGCTCGGCGACCACGCGGAGGCCATCAACACGCTCGAGAAGTCCATGCGCATCCGCGAGGAGCTCGGCGACATGATGGGCGTCGGCATGGCCTGCCTGAACATCGGCACCGTGTACTCGGACAACAAGCAGCACGCGCAGGCCGAGCAGTACCTGCTGCGCGCGCTGCGGATCGTCGACGAGCTCGGGGCCGAGCAGCTCAAGCTCAAGACGCTCAACATCCTCGGCTCCGTGTACTCGGAGATCGGCGAGACGGAGACCGCGAAGAAGCACCTGTACGGCGCGCTGGAGCTCAGCCGGGAGCTGCGCGAGGTGGACGGCGAGGCGAGCGCGCTGCAGAAGCTCGCCGAGCTGTACGCGGCGCACGGTGATCAGAGCACGGCGATCGACCTCTGGCAGCAGGCGCTCGGGCTGTACGAGCGGTACGGCAATCCGGAGGCCGAGGTCGTGCGCGCGGACCTGGCGTCGGCCGGACGCTGAGTCGGCGGGCCGTCGGGGCGGCGGGCGGCGCGGCCGCTGTTCGCTCAGAGCAGAGCGGAGAGCGCTGCCCCCGGGACCGCGGCCTGCCTACGCTAAGGTCATGGAGACACGCGATGATCACCGGCGCCGCGAGCCGCTCTGGCGGGACCTGATCGGCGACGTGCTGCGGCGCGAGCGGCAGGCGCAGGACCGCACGCTGCAGGACGTGGCGGACGCCGCGCGCATCTCCATGCCGTACCTCTCGGAGCTCGAGCGCGGCCGCAAGGAGGCCTCCTCGGAGATCCTCGCGGCCACCGCGCGGGCCCTCGGGCTACGGCTGTCCGACCTGGTCAGCCTTGCGAACAGCAGGCTCGGCGAGTACGAGACCGCCGCCGCGGCCACCGCCCAGCCGGTCGCCGCCTCCTTCGGCAGCCGCGACGCCCTCGCCCTGGCCGCGTAACGGCAGGGACCCGCGGCGCCCGAGGTCACGTGGCACCGCCTGCCGCAGCGCCCTCACAGCCCGACGCGGCGGGCCGCAGCAGGCGTGCGCAGGTCGGACAGCGACTCCGCGATGCCGTCGACGAGGCCGCGTTCCAGGGCCTCCTCGGCGGTGAATCTGCGGTCGAGGTCCTCCGGGTTCTCCGGCTGGCGGAGCATGATCTTGGCGCTGGGCAGGGCGTAGCGCTTGCCGGGGGTGCCCGCGGCGAGTAGCACCTGGCCCATGCCCGCGACGAGGCCGGTCGCCACGGTGACCACGTCGTTGGGGATCAGGCGGAGCATGTCGCGGACGGCGAGGCCCGCCGTGGCGACGCCGCCGGCGCTGTTGAGGTAGAGGCGGATGTCGGTGCGCGCGTCCTCGCCCGACAGGACCAGGAGCTGGGAGCAGACGCGTTGCGCGGTCACGTCGTCGATCTCGGTGCCGAGGAAGACGGTGCGCTGGCCGAGGAGCTGGTTGGCGAGGTGGTCGTCGAAAGCGCTCATGACTCCACTGTCGGCCGCCGCGACCCGGAAATCACTCGTTTCTGCTGACAGCAGAGCGGGGGCGGGCATTGCGCAGCCGGATGCCGCTGAAGCCGAGGCTGCTCGCGGTCACCGCGTCCCAGAACGTCCACAGGTTGGGGAGGACCCTCAGCTGGATGCCCGCGGCCTCGTAGAGTTCGAGCAGGTCGCCGACGGGTTCGGCCGGTCCGAGCGGGCGGACCTCGTGCTCGCAGACGTGGGCGCTGGCGTGGCGGCCGAAGGGGCGGAAGTCGGCGGCGGCGAAGCGGTAGGCGTAGAGGCTGACGGTGCGCAGGGCTTCGAGCCAGCCGTATTCGACGGCGTGCACGCGCTCGCCGCCGCCGGGGCCGAGAATGCGGTCCCGGTCCTCGTCGGTGGTCTGCGCGGTCAGCCAGGCCATGCCGCGCGGGCACTGCCTCGGGAACCAGTAGCTCGGGGCGTGCAGCGCGTCCACGGCCCAGACGTACGGCTCGGGCTGCTGCGCGGTGGCCGCGACGTGCGGCGCGAAGCTGGTGATCGCGGGGTCTTCGGAGAAGTGCAGGACCTGGCCGGGTTCCGGGAGCATCGGATCAGCCTGTCACAGAGTTCGGCGATCCTCCGCCGAATTACGCGCTTAACGCACTCGCGAGAGAACGCTCACATCAGGCCGTACGTCACCGTTCGGACAACCGGCGCGTGGGACGATGGAGGCACTGGATAAGCGAGCGCGACCGTCCGAGAAGCTGCGCAGGAAGAAGGCAAGACCGCGATCATGACTACTCAGCCCAACGCCTCCTATTCGTACACCGTGCGCCTGGAGGCCCCGTCCCGCGGCAACGCGGTGTCCAAGCTGACGCGCACCGTGGAGGACGCCGGGGGCGAGATCACCGCGCTCGACGTCTCGGGGTCCGGCAACGACCGGCTGCGCATCGACGTCACCATCGCCGCGTACTCCAGCGCGCACGCCGCGCAGATCACCGACGGGCTCAAGGCGATCGAGGGGATCGAGGTCGGCCGCGTCTCGGACCGCACCTTCCTGATGCACCTCGGCGGCAAGATCGAGATGCAGTCCAAGGTTCCGCTGCGCAACCGCGACGACCTGTCCATGGCCTACACGCCCGGCGTCGCGCGGGTCTGCAAGGCGATCGCGGACAACCCGGAGGACGTGCGCCGGCTGACCATCAAGCGCAACTCGATCGCCGTGGTCACCGACGGCTCGGCGGTGCTCGGGCTCGGCAACATCGGGCCGATGGCGGCGCTGCCGGTGATGGAGGGCAAGGCGGCGCTGTTCAAGCGGTTCGCGGGCATCGACGCGTGGCCGATCTGCCTGGACACCCAGGACACCGAGGAGATCATCCGCACGGTCAAGGCGATCGCGCCGGGCTTCGCGGGGATCAACCTGGAGGACATCTCGGCGCCGCGCTGCTTCGAGATCGAGCGGCGGCTGCGCGAGGACCTGGACATCCCGGTCTTCCACGACGACCAGCACGGCACGGCGATCGTCGTCCTCGCCGCCCTCACCAACGCGCTGCGGGTGGTCGGCAAGGACCTCTCCGCGGTGCGCATCGTGGGCTCCGGCGCGGGCGCGGCCGGCACGGCGATCATCAAGCTGCTGCTGGACGCGGGCGCCAAGGACATCACCGTGGCCGACTACTACGGCGTGGTGCACAACGGCCGCGAGGACCTCGGCGACGAGGGCTCGGACCTGCGCTGGGTGGCCGAGCACACCAACCCGTCCGGCTACACCGGCACCCTGCGCGAGGCGCTGGCCGGGGCCGACGTGTTCATCGGGGTCTCCGCGCCGAACATCCTGACCGGCGACGACATCGCCACGATGGCGCCGAACTCGATCGTCTTCGCGCTGGCCAACCCGGACCCGGAGGTGGACCCGGCCGCCGCGCTGGAGCACGCCGCGGTGGTGGCGACCGGCCGCAGCGACTACCCGAACCAGATCAACAACGTGCTCGCCTTCCCCGGCTTCTTCCGCGGCCTGCTGGACGCGCAGAGCCACGAGATCCGGCCGGAGATGCTGGTCGCCGCGGCCCGCGCGCTGGCCGACGTGGTCAAGGAGGACGAGCTGAACGCCAACTTCATCGTGCCCTCGGTGTTCGACCCCGAAGTCGCGACGAACGTGGCGGCCGCGGTCAAGAACGTGGCCACGGCCGCCAAGTAGCCCGACGGCCCGTCAGGGGATCAGCAGCACCTTGCCGGTCGTGGCCCGGCCGGCAAGGGCGGTGTGCGCGTCGGCGGCCTGCGCGAGCGGGTAGCGCGCGCCCACGTTGATCTTCAGGCTGCCGTCCGCGACCGCGCCGAGGATCTCGCCCGCGCGCCACTCCAGCTCCTCGCGGGTCACGATGTGGTCCACCAGCGTCGGGCGGGTCAGGAAGAGCGAGCCGTGCCGGTTGAGCAGCTGCGGGTCGAAGGGCGGCACCGGGCCCGAGGCGCCGCCGTACAGCGCCAGCAGGCCGCGGCGGCGCAGCGAGGCGATCGAGGCGTCGAAGGTGGTCTTGCCGACGCCGTCGTAGACCACGTGCACGCCCTCGCCGCCGGTCAGCGCGCGCACCTCGGCGGCCAGGTCCTCGACCTCGGTGTAGTTGACCACGGCGTCCGCCCCGGCCTCGCGGGCCAGCGCGGCCTTCGCCTCGGTGGACGTGGTGCCGATCACCCGGGCGCCCTTGGCCCGGCCGATCTGGGTGAGCAGCAGGCCCATGCCGCCGGCCGCCGCGTGCACCAGGGCGGTCTGCCCGGCCTCGAGCTTCCAGGTGGAGTTCGTCAGGTAGTGCGCCGTCATGCCCTGGAGCATCGAGGCGGCCGCGGTCTCCAGGCTCACCCCCTCGGGGACGCGCACCAGCCGCTCGGCCCGCACGACGTCGTACTGCGCGTACGAGCCGGTGTTGCCGTCCGTCCAGGCCACGTGGTCGCCCACCGCGAAGCCGGTGACGCCCTCGCCGAGCGCCTCGACCGTGCCCGCGCCCTCACCGCCCGGGACGAACGGCGCCTCCCGCGGGTAGAGCCCCGAGCGGAAGTAGATGTCGATGAAGTTGACGCCCGCGGCCGCCACCTTCACCAGCACCTGGCCGGGCCCCGCGGACGGGGCCTCGACCTCGGTGTACTCCAGGACCTCCGGTCCGCCGGTCTTCGTCACGTATGCCGCATGCATCAGGGTCATACTCCGGCGAACGCCCGGCGTCAGGCTGGGAATTCCACGTGCGCGCCGAGGCTGGTCAGCTTGTCGCCGAAGTCCTCGTAGCCGCGGCTGATCAGCGAGATGCCGTGCACGCTGGACGTGCCCTGGGCCGCGAGCGCCGCGATCAGGTAGGAGAAGCCGGCCCGCAGGTCCGGGATCACCAGGTCGGTCGCGTGCAGCTTCGTCGGTCCGGAGATCACCGCCGAGTGCATGAAGTTGCGCTGGCCGAAGCGGCAGGGCGTGCCGCCGAGGCACTCCCGGTACAGCTGGACCTGCGCGCCCATGTCGATCAGCGCCTTGGTGAAGCCGAGACGCTTTTCATAGACCGTCTCGTGCACGATCGACAGGCCCTGAGCCTGCGTCAGCGCGACCACCATCGGCTGCTGCCAGTCGGTCTGGAAGCCGGGGTGCACGTCCGTCTCCAGCGCGAGGGCGCTGAGCGGGCCGCCCGGATGCCAGAAACGAATGCCTGGTCTGCCGGGCTCGTCCTCCACCTCGAAGGCGCCGCCGACCCGCCGGAACACGTTCAGGAACGTCATCATCGGGCCCTGCAGCGCGCCGCGCACCAGGATGTCGCCGCCGGTGGCCAGCGCCGCGCAGGCCCAGGACGCGGCCTCGAGCCGGTCCGGCAGCGCGCGGTGCTTGTAGCCGGCCAGCGACTCCACACCGGTGATGTGGATGACCCGGTTGTCGAGCACCGAGATGATCGCGCCCATCTTCTGCAGCACCGCGATCAGGTCCTGGATCTCGGGCTCGGTGGCCGCGTTGCGCAGCTCCGTGACGCCCTCGGCCAGCACCGCGGTCAGCAGCACCTGCTCGGTGGAGCCGACGCTCGGGTACGGCAAGGTGATCTTGGTGCCGCGCAGCCGCTGCGGGGCCGAGATGTGCAGGCCCTCGGGGCGCTTGTCCACCACGGCGCCGAAGGAGCGCAGCGCGTCCAGGTGGAAGTCGATCGGCCGGTCGCCGATCCGGCAGCCGCCGAGGTCCGGGATGAAGGCGTGCCCGATCCGGTGCAGCAGCGGGCCGCACAGCAGGATCGGGATCCGGCTGGACCCGGCGTGCGCGGCGATCTCCGCGTGGTCTGGACGGTCCACCGAGGTCGGGTCGAGCACGAGGTCGCCGGGCTGCTCGCCCTGGCTGACGGTCACGCCGTGCGCCTCGAGCAGGCCGGTGACGATGCGCACATCGCTGATCTGCGGCACGTTGCGCAGCAGGCTCGGACCGTCGCCGAGCAGGGCCGCGACCATCGCCTTGGGGACCAGGTTCTTCGCGCCGCGCACGCTCACCTCGCCGGTGAGCGGCGTGCCGCCGGTGACCCGGATCAGGTCGGCGGAGTCGAAGGCCTCCGACGGTTCGGCGGGCCGGGGCAGGGTAGTGGCTGGACTAGTCATGGCTCCTGGTGCGGGTTGACGAGGGGCGGTCGCACGGGACGTCAGTCTGCCAGAGACGCACCGGCTGTGCCCAACGCCGCACACGTGTCGTCTCGCCTGTCAGTATGTACTCCATGGGTGTGGCGCATGTCCGACACTGAGCTGACCGGGCGACTGCTGGTGGCGACTCCGCTGCTGGTGGACCCCAATTTCGACCGCACGGTGGTGCTGGTGCTCGACCACGACACCGACGGCACGCTCGGCGTCGTCATCAACCGGCCGACGACCGTGCCGGTGCACGAGGTGCTGCCCGCGTGGAGCGAACTCGCCGGTCCCATGCCGATGGTCTTCCAGGGCGGCCCGGTCGCGCTGGACTCGGCGCTCGGCCTCGCGGAGCTGCGCGCACTGCCGCGCGGCGAGGACCCGGACCCGCTCGGCTGGCGCCGCGTGCACGGCGACCTCGGCCTGGTCGACCTGGACCTGCCGCCGGAGCTGCTGGCCGCCGAGATCTCCGCCTTCCGGGTCTACGCGGGCTACGCCGGATGGAGCGCCGGACAGCTGGAGCGCGAGCTCGGGCAGGGCGCCTGGTACGTGGTGGACGCCGCCCCCGCGGACGCCTTCACCCTCTCCCCGGAACTGGCCTGGCGCACCGTGCTGCGCAGGCAGCGCGGCGGGCTCGCCCTGCTCTCCACCTTCCCGGACGACCCGGAACTCAACTGACCTTGATAAGCACTCCACAGCAGGGCTCCGGAACTCTTACACTCGACCTATGAGCAACGTAGATGAGATGACCGTTTCGGGCGGCACGTCGACGCTGATCGAAGAGCGGACGGACTACCGCACCGACGACGGCGACCACGAGCGCTTCTCGCACTACGCGCCCAAGGACAAGATCACCGAGGCGATGGTCTTCGGCACCCCCATCACCGCGCTGTGCGGCAAGACCTGGGTGCCGAGCCGCGACCCGAAGCGCTATCCGATCTGCCCGACCTGCAAGGAGATCTACGAGGGTCCCGGCTGGGCGGACGACAACTCCGACGACAAGGCGGGGAAGTCCGGCGGCGAGTCCTGAGCTGATGAACCCCTGAGCTGACGAACCCCTGAGCTGACAGTTCCCCAAGCCCATCCACCAGCCCGAAGAACCGAGACAAAGCCCTTCATGCCGGTGTCCACCCACGTAGCGGCCCTGCGTCCGCCCGAGCTCGAGCCCGCCGTCGAGGCGCTGGCCGCGCAGCCGAACCTGCGCGTGCTGGCGGGCGGCACCGAGCTGATGGTGCTGGCCAACGCCGGCCGGCTGCGCCCCGGCGGCTTCCTGCTGATCGACCGGATCCCCGAGCTGCGCGGGGTCTGGTTCACCGAGCAGGAGATGATCATCGGCGCCGGGACCACGTGCGCCGACCTGACGCATCCCGACCTGCGCGCCGTGCTGCCCGCGCTGGCCCAGGCCGCCCGGGCGATAGGCTCCGCGGCGCTGCGCACCCGGGCCACCCTCGGCGGCAACCTGGCCTCCGGCAAGCGGGTCGGCGGCGGCCCGGCCCCGCTGCCCGGCCGCGACCTGCTCACGGCGCTGATAGCGCTCGGCGCGGTCGCCGTGTGCCGCACCCTGGAGCAGTGGCGGCAGATCCCGGTCGCCGAGCTCTACGCCAGGGACGGCGGCGTGCAACTGCTGCCCGGCGAGCTGATCACCGCGTTCCGGTTGCCGCTGGGCACCGGGCAGCAGGGCTTCATGAAGATCGGCACCCGCGGCGGCCCCGGACGCCCGGTGCTCACCCTCGCGCTGGTGGTGGACCCGTCGACCCGTCAGGTGGCCTGCGCGGTCGGCGGGCACGGACCGGTGCCCGCGCGGGTGGACCACGCCGGGCAGTGGCTGCAGGCGCACGTGGACTGGGAGGCGGGCGCGATCCCGGATCCGGGCACGTACGCCACCTTCGCCCGGCTGGTGGCCGAGGGCCTGCTCGCCCCGCTCACGGCCGGACCGGCGGGCGCGTCCACCTCGCGCATCCCGGAGGAGTACCGCAGGACGGCCGCGGAGGTGTGCGCCCGGCGGGCCCTGGTGCGCGCGCTGCCGCCGTCCGGCTGGCTGGAGCAGGTGAAGCAGTATCAGATCAAGGCGGAGCTGATGCGGGCGCGCACGGCCGTGGAGCGGGCCGAGCGCGGCCTGCCGCAGAGCCCGCCGGTGCCGGGCCCGGTGACCGTGCCGGGGCTCGGGGCGCTCGGCGCGCGCACCGACATCACGATCCCGTCGCAGGGCGGCAAGGGGCGGGCATGAGTCACACCCAGGACTTCGACCAGTACGACTTCCTCTCGGCGGACTCCTCCGGCGAGCTCGAGATCGACCCGCTGGCCGGCAGCGGCACGCACTACGTGGCCAACAACCTGCCCGGCCCGCGCTCCGAGGAGCCGCCGCCGTCGCCGCCGCTGCCCGCCGCCTCCGGACCGTTCGCCACCGTCTCGATCCACTTCGCGCTCAACGGCGAGCCGGTCGAGGTGCCCGAGGTCTGGATCGCCGACAGCCTGCTGTTCGTGCTGCGCGACCGGCTCGGCCGCACCGCCGCGAAGGACGGCTGCGGCGAGGGCGAGTGCGGAGCCTGCGTCGTGCTGCTGGACGGCGAGCCGGTGCTGGCCTGCCTGACCCCCGCGCTGGTGGCCGAGGGCTCCGGGGTGACCACGGCCGAGGCGTACGCGGAGGGGGACGAGGTGTCGGCCGCGCTGGCCGCGCACTGCGGCGCCGGCTGCGGCTACTGCCTGCCCGGGATCGGGCTGACCACGCGCTCGCTGCTGGCCCGGCAGCCGGAGCCGAGCGAGGCCGCGATCCGCGAGTCGCTCTCCGGCCACCTGTGCCGCTGCCTGCCGCCCGGACACTTCATCGACGCCGTGAACGAAGCGGTGGAACGACGTGGATAAGCCCTCCACCCTGCCCGGCTTCCTGATCGGCGAGCAGCTTCCGCCGGAGGCCCCGGCCGCGGCGCCGGTCGACGTCGTCGCGGCCCCCGCGTACGCCGCGGTGGACCCGCCCGCGGACGGGATAGGCAAGGCGGTGCCCGCCGCGAAGGCCGCGGGCCGCTACCCGTACGCGGCGGACCGGCCGGGCGGCCCCGGCATGCTCTACGCCGCGCTGGCCCGCAGCCCGTACCCGCACGCCGCGCTGCTGAACATCGACGTCAAGCCCGCGCTGGACATCCCCGGCGTGCAGGCCGTGCTGGCCGGGCAGGAGCTCGGGGTCACCGCGGTCGAGTACCGCGGCCAGTGCGTGGCCGTGGCCGCCGCCGAGCATCCCGCGCTGGCCCGCGCCGCGCTGGAGGCCGTCGAGGTGCACTACGCGCCGGGCGAGCCGCTGCTCGACGCCCGGCAGGTCTTCGCCGCGGCCCGGCGCACCGGGAACGACTCGCGGGTCTCGGCGTACCGGCGCTACACCCTGGGCGACGGCGGCGAACTGGCCGAGCCCGCCGAGGGCGAGAGCACCGTCATGTACGGGTACGAATTCGGCCGCGGCGCCGACCCGGCCGCCGCGCCCGGCGCCGTGCTCGCGGTCCCGCACTTCCGCCCGGACCAGCGCGGCGACGTGCGGCTGGTCGCCCTGGACCTGCACACCGCGTGCGCCGACCCGATGCGCGACCTGCGCGCCGTCTCCGCCGCCGTGGGCCTGCCGATCGAGGCGATCCACCTGGTGCCCGCGCCGTTCACCGGCACCCGGTCCGGCGACGACCCGGACCTGCGGGTGGCAGCCGCGCTGCTGGCGCTGCGCACCGGGCGCCCGGTGCGCGCCGAGGGCGGTCCGGCCGACCGGCTCGCGGGCGACGCGGGCACCCCGGCGATCCGGGTGCACGCCACGCACCGGGTGGACGCCGAGGGCACGCTGCTGGCCGTCCGGGTGGAGCTGGTGGTGGACGGCGGCGCCGACCCGGCCGGGGCCGAACCGCTGCTGGACGAGCTGTGCCGCAGCGTCGTCGGGCCCTACCGCTGCGAGAACGTGGAGATCCAGGGCTGGGTGGTGCGCACGCACAATCCGCCCGCCGGACCGTGGCCGGGCGGCGCCGCGATGGTGGCCGCCGTGGTCGCCGAGGCGCAGATCGACGCGGCCGCCGCGGCCTGCGGACGCAGCCCGCTGGACCTGCGTGTCAAGAACCTGATCCGCTCCGGGGACCACCTGCCGGACGGCCGCCGGCTGGCCGGGGCCGTCCCGCTGCCCGAACTGCTGACCACGCTGCTCGACACCCCGATGCCGCCGTTCCCGCCGGGCCCGGACATCCGCACCTTCCCCGGCACCGTCGGCCGCACCGGCGAGCTGACCCGGGTACGGCGCGGCGCGGGCATCGCGCTCGCGATGGTGGACCTGGTGCCGCCGGAACTGTCCGAGGAGTTCGCCTCCGCACAGGTCGCGCTCACCTCGGACGTCAACGGCCCGATCGTGCACGTGGCGACGAGCATGGTGGACACCGGCAACGGCCAGCACGCGCTGCTGCGCAAGATGGCCCGCGAGATCCTCGGCGTCCGCCGCGTCATCGTGCGCCGCCCCGCGAACCCGGCCGACCTCCCCGCGACCGCGATCGGCCCGGGCCGCACGACGTGGCTGCACTGCATGGCCGTCCAGCGCGCGGCCCGCGCAGCCCGCTCCCAGGCCCTGACGAAAATCGCCGCACAGTTCGCCGTCTCCCCGCAACTGCTCGAGGTCCGTGACGGCATGGTCGTCACCTACGACGGCACCCTCTCCAAGCCGGTAGACGAGGTGTACGCCCAGGTCCTGCGCGGCGCCGCCGTCTACGTGGCGAACGGCGAGTTCCGCGTGCACGGCTCCGGAGCCCCGTCCCCCGGCGTCTTCGTCCCCGAACCCGGCACCGCCCACGTGGCCGTGGCCGCCTACCGGGCCGTCGTCGACGCCGACACCGAACTGCACACGCTGCGCCCGGTCCGAGTGACCGCCGCCCACGACGCAGGCCGAGTACTCCTGCCCGAGCGCGCAGAAGCGGCAGTGGGCTCCGGCGTCCTGACGGCGGTCGACTTCGTCTTCAACGCCCAAGCCGAGGAGATCGACCTGGCCGGCGCCGAACTGGGCGGCTTCGGCGCGCTCGGTCCCGGCCAGTTCCCCACGATGCTCGAACAGCCGGAACTGGAACTCCTGCCGTTCCTGGAGTCCTCCATCGGCGAACTCGACTCCACCATGCTCCGCCGCCGAGGCTTCGCCGCCCCCCTCCCGCTCGGCTACATGCCCGTACGCCGCGCCTCCTACGCCGCCTGCGCCGCCGCCCTGGCCTGCGCCACCCGCGACGCCCTCGAAGCCCACCCGACCCGCATGCCCCTGCGTCCCTGGGGCGTCAGCAACTAGGCCGGCCACGGAAACTGTCAGAAGGCTGCGGCACAATGCCCCCATCGAGGAAATGGGGGCACGTCGTGAAAGTCGAGATCGAGCACGCACAGTTCCACGGGCTGATCAGCCGCGCGGCGAAAGCCCTGGCGAACCGCCCGGTCTCACCGATACTCGCCGGGCTGCTCCTACGCGCCGAGGACGATGTTCTCCGGGCCGGAGCCTTCGACTTCGAACTCGCCGTGCGGGCCAGCGCTCCCGCGACGGTAGGCGAGCCCGGCGCCGTGCTGGTCTCCGGCCGCCTGCTCGCCGAGATCACCCGGGCCCTGCCGAAACTGCCCGTCACGCTCACGACGGACGGGGCGCGGGTGCTGCTCGTCTGCGGCGCCTACCGCTACACGCTGGCCTGCATGCCGCTCGACGAATACCCGCCGCTGCCCGCGACCCCGCCCGAGATCGGACGGGTCGAGGCGGGCGCGCTGATCTCGGCGGTCGGGCAGACGGCGACCGCCGCGGACCGAGACGAGACGCTGCCGTTCCTCACCGGAATCCACATCGAGTTCGAGCCGCAGGCACTCCGGCTCGTCGCCACGGACCGCTACCGGCTCGCCGTCCGCGACCTGCCGTGGCAGCGCACCACGTCGGACAGTTCGGCGCCCGCTGACACCTCCGCGCTCGTGCCCGCCCGCACGCTGCTCGAAGCGGCACGACTCTTCGGACCCGAGGACGAGATCGGAATCTGCCAAGAAGACGGCCTCCTCGGTCTCACGTCACCAGAACTCGACGTCACACTGCGTCAGCTCGACGGCTCGTTCATCCGCTACGCCCACCTCTTCCCCGAACATCCCAGCGGCCGCGCGGTCGTCGAGGTGGCTCCGCTACTCGAGGCGATCAAGGCGATCGCGCTGGTCGCGGAGCGCAACACACCAGTGCGTCTGGAGTTCGCGTCCGACCAGGTCACCGTCGTCGCGGGCTCGGGTGACCAGGCGTTGGCCAGCGCCACGATCGACGCCGTCTACGAGCACGCCGAACCCGTCACCATCGCCGTGAACCCCACGTACCTGCTCGACTGCCTCGGCTGTCTCGGCACGCCCTACGCGCAGCTCGCCTACCCGGAGAAGGTCCGCCCCGTGGTGATCACCGGCGTGGCCGGGCCGGACATCGAGGCCGACGAGCAGTTCCGCTACCTGTTCATCCCGGTGCGCTCGTCCGCGTTGTAACAGGTGGATCAACCATTGACCTATGACGTACGCTCTTGACGTGACCACGCTCTCCGCCGCCGCCCCCGCACGTGCCGCCAAGGAGGAGAGCATCCTCAGCCCGCGGTACCGGGCCGTGACGACGGGGTTCGTGTCGTCCGTGCTGCTCATCGCGTTCGAGGCGATGGCGGTGGGCGCGGCGATGCCGGTGGCGGTGGCGAAGCTGAACGGGCTGCCGTACTACTCGCTGGCGTTCTCGGCGTACCTGACGACGAGTCTGCTCGGGATGGTGCTGAGCGGGCAGCGTTCGGACCGGAGCGGGCCGCGGCTGCCCTGTCTCGGGGGTACGGCGCTGTTCGGCGTCGGGCTCGTGACCTCGGGCAGCGCCACGACGATGGCGCAGTTCGTGCTGGGCCGCGCGATTCAGGGGTTCGGCGGCGGGCTCGTCATCGTGGCGCTGTACGTGCTGATCGGGCGGGCGTTCCCGGAGCAGTTGCGCGGCAAGGCGTTCTCGGCGATGGCCGCGTGCTGGGTGCTGCCCGGCGCGGTCGGGCCGGTGGTCGCGGGGGTGCTCACCGAAGACTTGAGCTGGCGCTGGATCTTCCTCGGCACGGCGGTGCTGATCGTCGTGCCGCTCGGCCTGCTCGCGAAGCCGCTGCGTACGCTGCCGCGGGTCGAGGCGGCGGAGCGGGACGAGGCCGAGACGACGCGGCTGCGCCGGATACGCGTGGCCGCCGGGCTGACCGCGCTCGGCGCCGGAGTGCTGGAACTCGGCAGCCAGGAGATCAACCTGCTCGGCCTGCTCCTGGCGCCGCTCGCGCTGGTGCTGCTAATTCCCAGCGTGCCGCGGCTACTCCCGGCCGGCACGCTGCGTGCCCGGCGCGGACTGCCGACCGTCATCCTGATGCGCGGGCTGATGGCGGGCTCGTACTTCGGCATCGAGGCCTTCCTGCCGCTGATGCTCGAACAGCACCGCGGCATGAGCGTCACACTCGCGGGCCTCTCACTCGTCACCGCCACGGTCGGCTGGGCACTCTCCTCGTGGGCCATCAACCGGCCCTTCATCGCGACCAGGCTGTCCAAGCCCGCCCGCGTGCGCACCGGCATCGCCATCTGCGGCCTGTCCCTCATCGGCGACATCGTGGCCGTCAGCACCGCCACCCCGCTGTGGACGGTCGCCGCCGCCATGGGCTTCGCCGCCCTCGGCGCGGGAATGGCCTTCCCCACCGTCAGCCTGCTGACCCTCGAACTCTCCGAGCCCGAGGAGCAGGGCACCAACTCCGCCTCCCTCCAGGTCGCCGACGGCATCACCAGCACCCTCGCCATCGCGATCGGCGGCAGCGTCTACCACGCCCTCGGCGCCCACGGACCCGCCTCCGGCAGCGTATACGTGCTGCTCTACGCCTTCTACATCGCCATCGCCGGCCTCGCCTGGGTGCTGGCCCCGCGTGTCAGACCCAAGGACTAAGATCGCCCCCTCAACGTGAGCTGACGGCCTGTCAGGACGGCCGGTGGCGTGATCCACGCCACCGGCCGTTTCCCTCGGAGTTTCGATTCCTGTCGGCGCGGCCCGGTACGGTGGAAGACCGCGCCGACCGAGCAACGCCGCCACGGCGGCCCAGTCGACACTTGAGGGGACGACGTCACCGTTGAGCACCAACGCCGCCTCACACCTGTCTCCGGCGTACCCGGATCGGGCGCCGTGGGGGACCGCGGGCAAGCTGCGGGCCTGGCAGCAGGCCGCACTGGACGAGTACCTGAAGCGGGAGCCGCGCGACTTCCTGGCGGTCGCGACGCCGGGCGCGGGCAAGACGACCTTCGCGCTGCGGATCGCCACCGAACTGCTGGACCGTCACATCGTGCAGCAGGTCACGGTCGTGGCGCCGACGGAGCACCTGAAGCACCAGTGGTCCGAGGCGGCGAAGCGGGTCGGGATAGGGATCGACCCCACCTATTCGAGCTCTTCCGGCGGGACCTCGCGGGACTACACCGGCATCGCGGTCACGTACGCGGGCGTGGCGGCGCATCCGATGCTGCACCGCTCGCGGGTGGAGAACCGGCGCACGCTGGTCATCCTCGACGAGATCCACCACGCGGGCGACGCGCTGGCCTGGGGTGACGCGATCAGCGAGGCCTTCGAGCCGGCGGCGCGGCGGCTGGCGCTGACCGGGACGCCGTTCCGCTCGGACATCGCGCAGATCCCGTTCGTCGAGTACGCCCCGGACGCGGAGGGCATCCGGCGCTCGGTCGCCGACTACACCTACGGCTACGGCGCGGCGCTGGAGGACGGCGTCGTGCGGCCGGTCATCTTCCTGTCGTACGCGGGGCAGATGCGCTGGCGCACGAAGGCCGGGGACGAGATCGCCGCCTCGCTCGGCGAGCCGATGACGCAGGACGCGGTCAGCCAGGCGTGGCGGACGGCGCTGGACCCGGCCGGCAACTGGATGCCCTCGGTGCTGCGCGCGGCGAACAAGCGGCTGACCGAGGTGCGCAAGTCGGTGCACGACGCGGGCGCCCTGGTCATCGCGACCGACCACTTCGCGGCCAAGGCGTACGCCAAGATGCTGCGCGACATCACCGGCAAGTCGCCGACGGTCGTGCTCTCCGACGACCCCAAGGCCTCTTCCAAGATCGAGAAGTTCAGCGAGGGCGAGGACCGCTGGATGGTCGCGGTCCGGATGGTGTCCGAGGGGGTGGACGTGCCGCGGCTGGCCGTCGGCGTGTACGCCACCTCGATCTCCACGCCGCTGTTCTTCGCGCAGGCTGTGGGCCGCTTCGTGCGGGCCCGCAAGCGCGGCGAGACGGCGTCCGTATTCCTGCCCTCGGTGCCGATGCTCGTGCAGTTCGCGAACGAGCTCGAGCTGCAGCGCGACCACGTGCTCGACCGCAAGAAGCGGGACGACGACATGTGGTCCGAGGAGGAGGACCTGCTCGCCGACGCGAACGCGGAGAAGAACGAGACCGACCTCGGCGAGTTCAAGTTCGAGGCACTGGAGTCCGAGGCCAACTTCGACCGGGTCATGTTCGACGGCGGCGAGTACGGGCTCGCGGCCGAGACCGGCAGCGCGGAGGAGGCGGACTTCCTCGGCATCCCCGGCCTGCTCGAACCCGAGCACGTGCGCAGCCTGCTGCAGAAGCGGCAGACCCGGCAGATCGCCCGGCAGCGAGGCCAGAAGGACGCGGAGGGCGGCACGGCGGCGCTCCCGGCCGAGCAGCGTCCGGTGGTCAGCCACCAGCAGCTGCTGGCCCTGCGCAAGGAGCTGCACACCCTGGTCGGCGCCTGGCACCACCAGTCCGGCCTGCCGCACGGCGTCATCCACAACGACCTGCGGCGCAGCTGCGGCGGACCGCCCGCCGCGCAGGCCTCGGCGGCCGAGCTGCGGGCCCGGATCGACAAGGTCAGGGCGTGGGCGGCGGGGCGGGAGAAGCAGCGCTAGACGAGCTGTTCCGATCTCTGGCGCCCAACCCGGCCCAGGTCTTGCCGAGCCTACGAGCTTGGTGGCCATGCACGGCGAAACGGCTCAGCGGCAAGCCTGGGCGTACGCCGCGGTCCCACGCATACTCGGTCGTCTGTACGGGGCCGCGGCGTGCGGCCAGGCGCCGCCGATCAGACGTTTCGCCGCGTCAGAGGTCGGAACGGCTCGTCTAGAGGCGACCTGCGGTGGACCGGCTGTTTAGACTGCTGCGGTGACGACCAACGCGGCGACCCCTCCGGGCAGCGAACACCACCCGGAGACCTCCCAGACCCTGGACCGCGGCCTGCGTGCCCTCGAAGAGCTCGCCGAGGTGCCGGGCGGCCTGACGGTGACGGAGCTCGCGGAGCGGCTGCACGTGAACCGCACGATCGTCTACCGGCTGCTGGCCACGCTGGAGCTGCACGGCCTGGCCCGGCGCGACTCCTCCGGCCGGGCGCGGCTGAGCATCGGCGTGCTGGCGCTGGCCCGGCAGGTGCAGCCGCTGCTGCGCGAGGCCGCGACGATCCCGCTGCGCCGGCTGGCCGAGGAGGTCGGGGCGACCGCGCACCTGACCGTGGTGGACGGCACCGAGGCGCTGGCGGTCGCGGTGGTCGAACCCACCTGGACCGACTACCACGTGGCCTACCGGGTCGGCTCCCGGCACGCGCTGGACCGCGGCGCCGCCGGACGGGTGATCCTCAACTACCGGGAGAACAAGAACACCGGCTACCTGATGACGGACGGCGAGCTGCAGTTCGGCGCGTACGGCATCGCGGCCCCGGTGATCGACGTGCCCGGGGTCGAGGCGTCAGTCGGCGTGATCTCCTTCGGCCAGCTCGACCCCAACCGGACCGGCCCCCGGGTGATCCGGGCCGCCGCCGAGGTCGCCGCCGCGCTGCGCTGAGTGCGCCGCGACCGCGCAGGCCGGGGTGCCGCCGGGCAGCCGGTAGCGGTTGTTCGCGATGAGCCGGTACATGAGCCGGGCCAGCCAGGAGATCGGCGGCACGAGCATGAGCGCGCCCGCGAGCCGGAACGGCCAGCGTGAGCGCAGCAGCGTGCGGGCCACGGCGGCGGATCCGCTCGGGATTCCGCGGTCCGCGCTGCGCGGGCCGAGCCACTGTACGGACGTGGTGACCGCCTCGTACGTCAGACCGTGCGCCTCGAGGTCGAGGTCCTGCCAGGGTACGAAGCGCACCGCCGGCCGGCACCAGCGCTCGGCCAGCCGTATCGAGGACGTGCAGAAGCCGCAGTCCCCGTCGAACACCAGGGTCGGCTTCGCGATCGCGTTCATGTTCTCAGCGTACGCGGGGCCTGCGACCCGCCTCTCCACGGCCTGCCACACCCGGTCGGACAGGAAGACCGCGTCGCCGACCAGCATGATCAGTGAGAAGAACGGCAGCCCGAGCAGCACGGCGATGCTCAGGTGCATCCCGGCCAGCACGACCAGCGAGGGGTACTTGAGCTTCGGCGAGAAGACCGCGAACGGGAAGCCGATCTGCACGAATACGGTGACGAAGCCCGCGAGCGCCAGCAGCGTGGTGTGCCCGAGCAGCCAGGAATCCAGGCCGGGCCACGGCTGGAACCAGTGCAGCCGCAGCACGAAGCCCATCGCGCTGCCGTCCTGCCACATCGAGCCCTGCACCTTGTACAGGCCCGCCGTCGCGTAGATGACGCAGACCTGGAAGGCGATCACCAGCACGGCGCCGTTGTGCAGCACGTTCGCCATCTGCTCGCGCGCCGCCGCGAGCTCCAGCCGCCACTGCGGCAGTTCGTCCGGCTCCGGCTCCGGCCGCGTGCGCAGCCGCCGCGCGTCCAGCGACCAGTGCCGTCCGCAGCGGGTGAAGCACAGGAAGATCGACATGATCATCAGGACGTTGTCGCCGCCGTCGGTGATCAGCGGGCTGCGGTTCTCCAGCGCCACCACCACGAAGCAGAACAGCAGGGAGCTGATCCGGGTGCGCCAGCCGAGCGTGAACAGCACCCCGGCCACGAGCGCCAGCGCGTAGAACGCCTCGAACCCGCCGCCGCCGAGCCCGGCCACGGAGGTGATCCACGCGCGGACCCAGCCGAACATCGGGATCTGCGCCTCGTACGCGCGCTCCATCGTCGGCGTCCACGGCGCGTTCGGGCCCCACGCGGTGAGCCGTTCGTCGAACTCGAAGAGCAGGAACAGTGTCCACAGGGTGCCGTATCCGATGCGCAGCGCGGCCGTTCCGCGTTCGGCCACGGTCGTCTCGGTGACGCGGGCGTAGATCTTGCTCACTGCGACCCTCACTGCGACACCACCCACCACGGGAGCGTCTGTGTCTGCGGGGCGGTCTGCGCGGCCGTGCGTCCCTCGCCGGACAGCAGGGTCGTGGTGAAGCGCACCTGGATCGAGTCGATCCGGCCGGACTCGCGCGGCCGCAGGTAGGTGAGCACGAGGTTCTGCAGATACCCCTGCGCGGTCGCGGCCAGCGGCTGGTCGGCCTCCGCGATGCCGGTCGAGGTGTGCGTCTGCATGAACTTGAGCCACGCGTTGCGCAGCGCGTTCATCGTCATGTGGCTCGGCGCCGGATTGCCGTTCGTCGCGGCCGTGTCGATCGCCGAGAGGTTCACCCACGGTGTCAGTTCGGCGGTCGGCCCGACGCTCGCGCGCGCGTCGATCTCGACGTTCTCCGAGATCGGGTTCGGCGCGAAGAGCTGCCAGTTCTGCATCTGGAGCGGTGTCATCCACCAGGACACCTGCGCGGCGTACTTCTTCGAGACCACGTTGCTCGGCGCGTTGTACAGGAACGTCGCCGTCAGCTGGCACGCCACCAGGACCGCCGTGACCAGCACCGTCGCGGCCACGAGCGCGCGCGACCAGCGCCGCGCGGGCGGTCGGGGTATCGCGTGCTCGGTCACCGCGCCGAGACTACCTGTCGGGATGCGAACCCGCAGCGGCCTCGGCCAACTGCACCACCCGCAGCGGGATCGGGTTCTCCATCGCGATCATCGTCGAGGTGCGCACGATGCCGTCGAAGTCGATCAGCCGGTCGATCACGTGCTGCAGGTCCAGGTTGGAGCGCGCCACGATCCGGCAGAGCATGTCCCCGGAGCCGGTCACGGTGTGCATCTCCAGCAGTTCCGGCACGGTCGCCAGGTGCGCGCGCACGTCCCGGCCGCGGCCCTGCCGGATCTCCAGCGTCGCGAACGCGGTCACCGGGTAGCCGAGCGCGGTCGGGTCCAGCTGCGGCCCGAAGCCGCGCACGACGCCGTCCGCCTGCAGCCGGTCCAGCCGCGCCTGCACGGTGCCGCGCGCCACGCCGAGCCGCCGCGACGCCTCCATCACCCCGAGCCGCGGCTCGTCGTTCAGCAGCCGGATCAGCCGGGCGTCGAGCTCGTCCACCGCCATGGTCAACCGCCCTCGCATTCTGTACAAGTTGCCCGATGAATTAATCGTCTCACTGGTCATTCTGTATAGCAGAATCGCAAACTGTTGACCACTATGCCGAGTGCGGGCACGATCACGGACATGACCGACGTGATGCACGAGACCCCCGCCACCGCCGCCTCCGCCGACCCGTTCCCGGTCAAGGGGATGGACGCGATCGTCTTCGCCGTGGGCAACGCGAAGCAGGCCGCGCACTACTACGCCACCGCCTTCGGCATGCGCCTGGTCGGCTACGCGGGCCCGGAGACCGGCAGCCGCGACGTCGCCTCCTACGTGCTGACCTCCGGCTCGGCCCGCTTCGTGCTCAACGGCCCGGTGACCGCGGGCACCGAGCTCGGCGCGCACATCGCCGCGCACGGCGACGGCGTCACCGACCTCGCGATCCAGGTGCCGGACGTGCACGCGGCCTATAAGTACGCGCTCGAGCACGGCGCCAAGGGCCTGGAGGAGCCGCACGAGCTGACCGACGAGCACGGCACCGTCGTGCGCGCGGCCATCGCGACCTACGGCGAGACCCGGCACAGCCTGGTGGACCGCTCCCGCTATCAGGGCCCGTACCTGCCCGGCTACGTCGCGCGCGAGCCGATCGTCGCCGCGCCGGAGAAGCGCTACTTCCAGGCCGTCGACCACTGCGTCGGCAACGTCGAGCTGGGCCGGATGGACGAGTGGGTCGAGTTCTACAAGCACGTCATGCACTTCACGAACATGGCGGAGTTCGTCGGCGACGACATCGCCACCGACTACTCGGCGCTGATGTCGAAGGTGGTCGCGGACGGCACCCGCAAGGTCAAGTTCCCGCTGAACGAGCCCGCCGTCAGCCGCCGCAAGTCGCAGATCGACGAGTACCTGGAGTTCTACGGCGGCCCCGGCGTGCAGCACATCGCGCTGGCCACCAACGACATCCTGCGCACCGTGGACGCGATGCGCGCCGCGGGCGTCGAGTTCCTGGACACCCCCGACTCCTACTACGAGGACCCGGAACTGCGCGCCCGGATCGGCACCGTGCGGGTGCCGGTCGAGGAGCTGCAGAACCGGAAGATCCTGGTCGACCGGGACGAGGACGGCTACCTGCTGCAGATCTTCACCAAGCCGGTGCAGGACCGGCCGACCGTCTTCTTCGAGCTGATCGAGCGGCACGGCTCGCTCGGCTTCGGGAAGGGCAACTTCAAGGCCCTGTTCGAGGCCATCGAGCGGGAGCAGGAGCGTCGCGGGAATCTCTGAACTCGGCTAATCTCTCCCGTGGACTGAAAGCTTTTCGGGGGAGGGGACCTTGAGCACCGGAAATCCGCCCGCGGGGTACTATGCGGACCCGTCGATCCCGGGGTACATCCGGTACTGGGACGGCACCGAGTGGGTGGCGGGCACCAGCAGGCCGGCGCCGGACGAGGTGTCGGACCAGGTGCTCGCGAGTTCGCAGACGGACGCGGTCGCGGGGCAGGCGGAGCAGTCCTCGTCGGGGACCTGGCAGCCGCAGCCCGCGGCCGCCGCCTCCCCGGCCGGGCAGCCGGATCCGCTCGAGCGCTCGTCGGGGCGGTCGCAGAGCGGGGCACGGGGCTACGCGCAGAACCCTGCGACGTCGGCGGCGGGGCAACAGCAGCAGGCCCAGCCGCAGCCGGTCGCCGACCGGCCGCAGACTCCGGTACCGCAGCAGCAGCCGCAGTTCGCGCCGCAGCAGGCTCAGACACCGGCGCCGCAACCGCAGCAGCAGTTCGCGCCACAGCAGGCGCAGCCGCAGCCCGCTGTGCAGCAGCAGCCGCAGCAGTTCGCGCCGCGGCCCGCTCCGGCGCCCGCGGCCGCGCCGATCCCGCGGCAGGCGGAGCCGGAACCGGCGCAGGTGCCCGAGTCGGTCGCCACGATGATCGTGCCCTCGGCCTTCGCGCCGAGCCAGCGCACCGGCACGTACCGGCTCCCGGGCAACATCAACAACCCCTTCGCGGGGCTGCCGGGCGCGCCGGGCTTCAACTCCGCCGCGCTGGAGGAGGACGAGGACGAGCGCGAGGCCACCGTGGTGCAGCTGGCCACGCCTGGCTCGCGCATCCTCGGCCGGATCATCGACCTCGGCATCGCGGCGATCTTCTCGGCGCCGATCACCGTGACCCTGCTGCTCGTCGCGCACCGGCACGACCACCAGTACGTGCTCAAGCTGGACGCCGAGGCCACGAGCACGTACACCACGCTCGGCATGGACGGCCTCGGCATCGCGCTGTGGGCGGGCGCGCTGCTCGCCTTCCTGCTCGTCTCGATCGTCTACGAGGGCTACCGGCTCGGCCGCGGCGGCCAGACCTTCGGCAAGCGGCTCGCCGGGGTGCGCGTGGTGCGGCTGTCCGACGGCATCCCGCTCGCCCGCGGCGGCGCCGGGCTGCGCCGGTCCCTGGTGTTCTGGGTGTGCGCGCTCATCCCGGTGGTGGACGTGCTCGCGCTCGGCGGGGTGTTCTGGGGACGGCCGTACCGGCAGGGCGTGCACGAGAAGGCGTCCTCGACCGTCACCGTCAAGGCATGAGTCAGGGCCCGCACTCTCGCGTGCGGGCCCTGATCCACTCTCGGCTCTCCCGCTAGCTCGGGTTGACCGCCGCGCTCATCTCCAGCAGCACCCGGGTGGTGAAGCCGAGCGTCTCGGCGTCCTTCGCGGTCGCCGCCACGCAGAAGTCGGTGGCGAGCCCGCAGACGTCCACCTCGGTCACGCCGCGTCCGCGCAGCCACTGCTCCAGGCTCTGCCCGGACCCGGCCGCGTCCACCCCCTCGAAGCCGGAGTACGCCGCCGCGTGCTCGCCCTTGCGGAACTCCGCGTCGAACGGCAGGTCGGCGACGTCCGGGTGGAAGTCGGCGCCCTCCGTGCCGACCCGGCAGTGCACCGGCCACTCGCCGAAGTGCGCGCCCGGGTCCACGTGGTAGTCCCGGGTGGCGACCACGTAGTCGGCCCCGCCCCGGTCCCCGTCGAGCACGTACTCGCGCACCTTCGCCGCGACCGCGTTCCCGCCGGCCACCGCGAGCGAGCCGCCCTCGCAGAAGTCCTTCTGCACGTCCACCACGATCAGTGCCTTGGCCATCGTGTCAGTCCACCTTCGCGTAGACCGTGGGGATCACCGCGTCCCCACGGGACAACTGGGTCGCCGAGACCGGCAGCTGGGCCAGGCTGTCCTGGTGCAGCCGCCGTCCCTCGGCGAGATTCTGACGTTCCACCACCTCGCCGTCCACGACGAGCGGGGTGATCAGCGGGCGCCCGAGCGCCGGGTCCGGACGGGTGCTGACGATCTCCTCCGTCGCCACGCCGTCCTCGTCGATCTTCCGGTACGCCCACTTGCGCCCGCCGAGGCTCGGCTTGCCGGTGGACCGCTTGGCCACCGGCAGCAGCGGTGCCTTCGGGTCGGCCGACTGCGCGCGGGCCACCAGCTTGTAGACCATGGACGAGGTCGGGGCACCGCTGCCGGTCACCAGCTGGGTGCCGACGCCGTACGAGTCCACCGGCGCCGCGGCCAGCGCGGCGATGGCGTACTCGTCGAGGTCGCTGGTGACCACGATCTTGGTGTTGCGGGCGCCGAGCTCGTCGAGCTGCTTGCGCACCCGGTGCGCCATCCAGAGCAGGTCCCCGGAGTCCAGCCGGACGGCCCCGAGGTCCGGTCCGGCCACCTCCACCGCCACCCGCACGGCCTTGGCCACGTCGTACGTGTCGACCAGCAGCGTCGTGCCCTTGCCGAGGGTCGCCACCTGCGTCTGGAAGGCCTCGCGCTCGCTGTCGTGCACGAGCGTGAACGCGTGCGCCGCCGTGCCGACCGTCGGCACCCCGTAGCGGAACCGCGACTCGAGGTTCGAGGTGGCCGCGAAGCCCGCCAGGTACGCCGCGCGGGCGCTGGCCACCGCGGCCTCCTCGTGGGTGCGCCGCGAGCCCATCTCGATGCACGGGCGCCCGGCCGCGGCCGAGACCATCCGGGAGGCCGCCGCCGCGATCGCCGAGTCGTGGTTGAGGATGGACAGCACCAGCGTCTCGAGCACCACGCACTCGGCGAAGCCGCCCTCGACGGTCAGGATCGGCGAGCCGGGGAAGTAGCACTCGCCCTCCCGGTAGCCGCTGATCGAGCCGCGGAACCGGTAGTCCGCCAGCCAGTCGACCGTGGCCCGGTCCACGATCGCCGACTCCTCGAGGAAGGCCAGCTGCTCCGGGGTGAAGCGGAAGCGCTCCACCTCCTCGACGACCCGGCCGGTGCCCGCCACGACGCCGTACCGGCGGCCCTCGGGCAGCCGCCGGGTGAACACTTCGAACACCGACCGCCGCTCGGCCGCGCCGCTGCGCAGCGTGCCCTGCAGCATGGTCAGCTCGTAGTGATCGGTGAGCAGGGCCGGGGTACTTATCGTCACCATGACGCTAAGGGTACCGCACTCTTCGCCCCCTGGCATGTGAGGGTCGTCTCAAAGAGTGCGACGATAGGACCGTGAGCACTGCGCCCATCGAACTGGAACAGCCGGACGCCGCCGAAGCCGACCCGCTGCAGTCCGCGGACCGGCCCTGGACCACCATCGTCTGGAACGATCCCGTCAATCTGATGAGTTACGTCAGCTACGTCTTCCAGACCTATTTCGGATATCCGCGCACGAAGGCGGAGAAGCTGATGATGGACGTGCACCAGCGCGGCAAGGCGGCGGTCTCCACCGGGACCCGGGAGGAGATGGAGCGCGACGTCGCCGCCATGCACGGCTATGGTCTTTGGGCCACGCTGCAACACGACTGACGCCGCGTCACTCGCCGACCCTGAGAGAACCCGCCGTGAGTTTCACCTTCCGAGCCGGCCCGCACCGCACCGTCCAGGCGAACCTGGAGGCGGTGGAGGCCCAGCTGCTCGCGTACCTGTTCGGGCAGCTGCTCGACCTGATCGGCCCGGACGAGCCCCCCGCGGCCGGCGCCGACCCGCTGGCCATAGAGCTCGGCCTGGCCGACCTCGCCGCCGAGCCGGAGCACGTCGCGCCGCCGGACGACCCGGCGCTCGCCCGGCTCTTCCCGGACGCCTACCCGGACGACGAGGCGGCCGCCTCCGAGTTCCGCCGGTTCACCGAGGGCGAGCTGCGCGCGGGCAAGCGCGGCCGGGCCCAGTGCGCGCTGGAGAGTCTGCCGGAGGACAAGGGCGGCCGCTTCGACCTGGACGAGGAGCAGGCGCAGTGCTGGCTCGGCGCGCTCAACGACCTGCGGCTGGTGCTCGGCTCCCGGTTCGGGCTGACCGACGACGGCCAGGAGCCCGGCGCCGACCTGCCCGGCGACGACCCGCTGCGCGCCTACGTCCCGGCCTACCACTACCTCGGCTACCTGCAGGAGACGCTGCTCGAGGCGCTGCCGCGGTGAGTGTGTGAGCGCCTGCTTTCACCTGACCGGTTACCCTGTGTCTGTGCTGACCAGAGGGTCAGCACAGGCGATCCGCGACGCCTGCTTTCACCTGACCGGTTACCCTGTGTCCGTGCTGACCATAGGACAGGCGATCCGCGACGCCATCATCGAACACGCCCGCCGCGACCACCCGGACGAGTGCTGTGGGATGGTGGCCGGGCCGCTCGGCTCGGACCGGGCCGAGCGCTTCATCCCGATGGAGAACGCGGAGCACTCCCCGACCTTCTACAGCTTCGACTCGGCCGAGAAGCTCAAGGTCTTCCGGGAGATGGACGACCGGGACGAGGAGCCGGTGGTCATCTACCACTCGCACACCTCGACCGAGGCGCACCCCTCGCGCACCGACGTGTCCTACGCCTCGTTCCCGGACGCGCACTACGTCCTGGTCTCCACCCGGGACACCGACGGCCTGGGCGAGTTCCAGTTCCGCTCCTTCCGCATCGTCGACGGCGTGGTCTCCGAGGAGGAGATCGAGGTAGTGGACGACCAGGAATGAATCTCGCCGTCGCCCGACCGAGGTACCGCCGCGTGCTGGCGGCCTGGTTCGTCAGCCGTCTGCTGCTCATGCTGATGGCGACGACGGTCATTCCGTGGTTCTCGCACGGCGCGGTCCTGGGCGACGTGAAGATCTACAACGGCTGGGCGCGGATCCTGGAGCACGGCTCGTACCCGGTGCACGACAACCGCTGGCAGTACCCGCCCGCGGCCGCGCTGATCTTCCTGGCGCCGCTGCTGGCCACCCACTTCGGGGCCAGCTACCTGGTCACGTTCTTCTTCCTGGCGCTGCTCGCGGACCTGGCCGTGCTCCTGCTGCTGCTCGGGCACGCCGACCGGAACGCCGCGGCCGACGGCGCCGAGCCGCACCTGACCGGCGTGTGGGTGTGGGTGGTCGGCGGCTTCGCGATGGGCCCGCTGCTGCTGATGCGCTACGACGTGATCGTCACCGCGCTCGCCGTGGCCGGACTGGTCTTCCCGGCCCGCTCGGTGAAGCTGCGCTGGTCGGTGCGCGGCGCGCTGCTCGGCGTCGGCACGCTGGTCAAGGCCTGGCCGGGCGCGCTGATCCTCGGACTGCCGCCGAAGGGTCCCGGTCGGCGCGCCGTGGCCTGGGCGGTCGGCACCGCGCTCGCGCTCACCGCGATCCTCTCGCTGACCATGACCGGCGCGCTGTCCTTCCTGTCCGGCCAGTCCAACCGCGGCATCGAGGTGGAGTCGGTGCTCGCCTCGGTGTTCATGGTGCTGCACTGGTTCGGCTACCCGGCCAAGGTCGCGATGAGCTACGGCTCCTTCCAGATCTCCGGGCCGGGCATCTCCGCGGTCGCCTCCTTCGCCGAACTGCTCACCGTGGTCGGCGTCGGCATCGTGCTCTGGTGGCGGCTGATGCGCTTCCGGGCCCGCTGCTGGACCCCCGGCCTGATGTACGACACGGCCTTCACCGTGGTGCTGGTGCTCGTGGTGACCAGCCGGGTGCTCAGCCCGCAGTACCTCATCTGGCTGCTCGGCCTCGCCGCGCTGGTGCTGACCGAGAACGGCCCGATGCGCCGCGGCACGGTGATGGCCAGGCCCGCCTGCCTCGTCGTGTTCTGCGCGCTGATCACCCAGGTCGAGTTCCCGCTGCTGTTCGGCGAGGTCATGGGCGGGCAGTTCTGGGGGACGATGGTGGTGGCGGCGCGCAACCTGATCCTGGTGGTCGCCTGCGCGCAGGCATTGCGCAGGCTCTGGCAGGCGGGCGCCCGTGAGCCGCAGGAACACCCGGAACCGGTCAAGGCGGCCGCCTCGGCTACGCACACCAACTGACGTGGCACTAGCATCGCCACGGGGATTCGAGCAGGACGAGGAACAGTGACGGAGCCGATGAGCACGGGCGGGGGCCGAGGGGCCGCCGTCGTCGGCGGAGCGGGCGACCGCCCGCCCGCAGATCAGCCGCGTCCGGACGAGGGCGGCCGGCGCGGCCTGGTGGGCCGCGGGATCGAACTGGTCTACCGGCTCGCCAACTCGAAGCTGGCGACCCCGCGCAGCGCGGTGCTCGTCTCGCTCACCGGGCTGCTGCTGATCATGGTGGTCGGCATCTTCTCGCCGAACTACAACACGCTCTCCCGGGTCTACGGCAACCTCAACGGCAAGCCCGGCTACACCTACATCGTGCTGCCGCTGTCCGGGCACCTCGGCCACCTGCCCGACTGGGCCTCGATCACGCTGACCTGGCTCGCGATCCTGCTGCAGTGCGTCGGCCTGGCCGCGCTGCTGTGGACGAACAGCCGCGGCTGGCGGCCGAACCCGCGGCATCTGTTCCTAGCCGCCACGGTGATCGTCGCGCTGCTGGTGTTCACCACGCCGGTCGGCTCCTCGGACACCGTCAGCTACTCCGCGTACGGCCGGATGGCGAACCTCGGCATCGACCCGTACAACAACGGCCCCAACGCGCTCGGGCCCTCCGACATCTACACCCAGACCATCGGCCAGATGTGGTGGCGCACGCCCTCGGTCTACGGTCCGCTGGCCACCTGGCTGCAGCAGCTCGCCGCGCTGTTCGGCGGCAGCTCCAACCCGGCCGCCGCCGTCTCGTTCCTGATGATCATGAACGGGCTGGTCTTCCTCGGCGTGGGCTACTTCCTGATGCGCACCGCGGACGACCCGGTGCGCGCCACGCTGATGTGGACCGCGAACCCGGTGCTGATCCAACAGCTCGTCGGCGGCGGCCACCTGGACACCTACGTGGCCGCGGCCACCGTCGTCGGCATCCAGATCGCCCGCAGCCGGACCAGCGGCTGGCGCTACCTGTGGGTCGGCGCGGCGATCGGAGTCGGCTGCTGCTTCAAGATCAACGCGGGGCTCGCGGGCGTCGCCGTCGGCTGGGTGCTGCTGACCCGGCGCGAGTGGGTGAACCTGCTGCGGCTGGCCGCCGGCGGCCTCGGCGTGGTCACGGCGTTCTACTCGTTCTTCGGCATGCACGCCTTCAAACAGGTGCTGCAGGCCTCCAGCCTGGTCGCCACGCCCTCGCCCTGGCGCGCCTTCCAGCTCGCCGTCGAATGGGTGTTCGGCCTGTTCGGCGCGCAGTCCATGGGCCAGCGGGTCTCCAGCGACATCATCTCGCTGACCTGGCCGGTGCTGATGCTGCTGGTGGCGTACGCGATCTACCGCAAGTTCGGCGAGGACCAGCCGGCCGTGGTCACCGTGCCCTTCGCGCTCTGCTTCGCCTGGATCCTCGTCGCGCCCTGGTCGCTGCCCTGGTACGCGGCGATCGCCTGGGTCATCCTCGCCCTGGTCCCGCGCAACCCGATGACCCGCTGGCTCACCCTGGCCACGGCGTACCTGGCGCTGATGCACTGCTCCGGCGGCGGACCGGCCACCTGGGCCAACAACTGAGACGGGCTGTCCGCTCAGCGGGACGCCCCTGAACGGACCTGGCGGGAATCGTTAGAATGGTCGCATGCGTTCCCCCGATGTGATGACGGCCCAGGACACGAGTGTGCTGCTCGTCGCGCGCCGCCACGTCGACTTGGGCCGCCTGGCCAGCGCGCTGTGTCGCTGACATCACGCAAGCTGACGACCCCCAATCCCCGGGCGAGAACGCCCCGATCCCCCCAGGAGCCTTCATGGCCGTCCAGGTCTCCATCCCGACCATCCTGCGCAGCTACACCGACGGCGCCAAGAGCGTCGAGGGCAGCGGCCAGACCCTCAAGGACCTCATCACCGACCTCGACGCCCGGCACCCCGGCCTCGGGGACCGGCTGCTCGACGCGGGCCAGCTGCGCCGTTTCGTGAACGTGTACAAGAACGACGAGGACGTGCGCTTCCTCGGCGGCCTGGACACGGAGCTGGCCGACGGCGACAACGTCACGGTGCTGCCGGCCGTCGCCGGCGGAATGCGCTGACGCCCGCCGCCATGCGCTACGAATCGCTGCTCGACTCCCTCGGCCACACCCCGCTGGTCGGACTGCCGAAGCTCTCCCCGTCCGCGGACGTCCGGATCTGGGCCAAGCTGGAGGACCGCAACCCCACCGGCTCCATCAAGGACCGTCCGGCGCTGGCCATGGTCGAGGAGGCCGAGCGGGACGGCCGTCTGCGGCCGGGCTGCACCATCCTCGAGCCCACCAGCGGCAACACCGGCATCGCGCTGGCCATGGCCGCCAAGCTCAAGGGCTACCAGCTGATCTGCGTGATGCCGGAGAACACCTCGGCCGAGCGGCGGCAGCTGCTGCGCATGTGGGGCGCCGAGATCGTGCCCTCGCCCGCCGCCGGCGGCTCCAACGAGGCGGTCCGGGTGGCCAAGCGGCTGGCCGAGCAGAACCCGGACTGGGTGCTGCTCTACCAGTACGGCAACCCGGCCAACGCGGGCGCGCACTACGCGGGCACCGGTCCGGAGATCCTCGAGGACCTGCCCACCATCACGCACTTCGTGGCCGGGCTCGGCACCACCGGCACGCTGATGGGCGTCGGCCGGTACCTGCGCGAGAAGGTCCCGGGGATCGAGATCGTGGCCGCCGAGCCGCGTTACGACGATCTCATCTACGGCCTGCGCAACCTGGACGAGGGCTTCGTCCCGGAGATCTACGACGAGTCCGTCCTGACGACCCGTTACTCCGTCGCCTCCGCCGACGCGCTGCGCCGCACCAGGGAGCTGCTGACCACCGAGGGCATCTTCGCGGGCATCTCCACCGGCTGCGCGCTGCACGCCGCGATCGGCATCGCGACCAAGACGCACAAGGCGGGCGGCACCGCGGACATCGCGTTCGTGGTCGCCGACGGCGGGTGGAAGTACCTGTCAACGGGCGCTTATGAAGGCACGCTCGATGAGGCGGAAGACCGGCTGTCCGGCCAGCTCTGGGCGTAGCGTTACAGTTTTCCAGTGGCAGACGCACCGATCGGGATCTTCGACAGCGGCTACGGCGGACTGACCGTGGCCAGGGCCGTGCTGGACCAGTTGCCGCACGAGCCGGTCTTCTACCTCGGCGACACGGCCCGGGCGCCCTACGGCCCGCGGCCGATCGCCGAGGTCCGCAAGTTCGCCCTCGAATGCCTCGACCAGCTGGTCGAGCAGGGGGTGAAGATGCTGGTGATCGCGTGCAACTCGGCCAGTTCCGCGATGTTACGGGACGCTCGCGAGCGCTACTCGGTGCCGGTGGTCGAGGTGATCCACCCGGCCGCCCGGCGCGCCGTGGCCGCCACCCGCAACGGCCGGCTCGGCGTGATCTCCACGATGGCCACCAAGACCTCCCGCGCCTACGACGACGCGCTCGCCGCCGTCCCCAACGTGACCCTCACCAGCCAGGCCTGCCCGCGCTTCGTCGAGTTCGTCGAGGACGGCGTCACCGGCGGCGAGGAGCTGATCAAGGTGGCGCACGAGTACCTCGACCCGGTCGCGGCGGCCGAGGTGGACACGCTGATCCTCGGCTGCACCCACTATCCGCTGCTCACCGGCGTGATCTCGTACGTGATGGGCGAGGACGTGACGCTGATCTCCAGCGCCGAGGAGACCGCCAAGGACGTCTACCGCGCGCTCGCCGAGCTCGGCCTGATGCGCGACGAGACCCTCGACCCGCCGGTGCACGAGTTCCGCACCACCGGCGACCCGGAGCGCTTCCGGGAGATCGGCAGGCGTTTCCTCGGTCCGGAGCTGAGCGACGTCGCGCGGGCCGTTACCCTCGACGCATGACCCTCACCCCGGAATCCGCGAACGGCGCCCGGATCGACGGACGCGCCGTCGACCAACTGCGCCCCGTCACCATCACCCGCAACTGGCTCGACCACGCGGAGGGCTCGGTGCTCGTCGAGTTCGGCCGAACCCGGGTGCTGTGCGCGGCGTCGGTGACCGAGGGCGTGCCGCGCTGGCGCAAGGGCTCCGGCCTCGGCTGGGTCACCGCCGAGTACGCGATGCTGCCGCGCGCCACGCACGACCGCTCCGACCGCGAGTCGGTCAAGGGCCGGATCGGCGGGCGCACGCACGAGATCTCCCGGCTGATCGGCCGGGCCGTGCGCGCCGTGGTCGACTACAAGGCGCTCGGCGAGAACACCATCGTGCTGGACTGCGACGTGCTGCAGGCCGACGGCGGCACCCGCACGGCCGCGATCACCGGCGCGTACGTGGCGCTGGAGGACGCGATCGGCTGGCTGCGCGAGCGCGGCGCCATCAAGGGCAAGCACGAGCCGCTGACCGGATCCGTCTGCGCGGTCTCGGTGGGCATCATCGACGGCAGGCCGATGCTCGACCTCTGCTACGAGGAGGACGTGCGCGCCGAGACCGACATGAACGTGGTCTGCACCGGCGACGGCCGCTTCGTCGAGGTGCAGGGCACGGCCGAGGGCGCCCCCTTCGACCGCCGCGAGCTCGGCAGCCTGCTCGACCTCGCCGAGCTCGGCTGCCGCGAGCTGACGCTGCTGCAGAACAAGGCGCTCGGCCGATGAGCGAGCCGAAGCGGGTCGTCCTCGCCACCCGCAACGCGCACAAGGTCGGCGAGCTGCGGGCGATCCTGGCCGACCTCGGCGTGGCCGTGGACCTGGTCGGGGTGGCCGACTTCCCGGGCGTGCCGGACGTGGCCGAGACGGAGCTGACCTTCGCGGGCAACGCGCTGCTCAAGGCCGTCGCCGTGGCCGAGGCGACCGGGCTGCCCGCGATCGCCGACGACTCGGGCATCTGCGTGGACGCGCTCAACGGCATGCCGGGCATCTTCTCCGCGCGCTGGGCCGGCAAGCACGGCGACGACGCGGCCAACCTGGACCTGCTGCTGGCCCAGGTCTCCGACGTGCCCGACGAGCACCGCGGCGCCGCCTTCGTGTGCGCCGCCGCGCTGGCCGAGCCGGGCGGCCGCCACGTGGTCGAGGAGGGCAGGATCGACGGCGTGCTGCTGCGCGAGCGGCACGGCGACGGCGGCTTCGGCTACGACCCCGTCTTCCGCCCGCACGGCAGCGAGGTGAGCACCGCGGAGCTGACCGCCGAGCAGAAGAACCGGATCTCGCACCGCCGCCGCGCCTTCGCCGCGCTCGCCCCGCACCTCGCGCAGGGCTGACCCGGAGCCCGGCACGGTACCTGACCGGGCGCCTGACACAGCGTCAGCAAAGGCCGACCATCCCGCGTGGATGCTCGGCCTTTTGTCATAATTCGTCCCGTTACTGCCGGTGATCAAGTCACGGCGCTGTGCAGCTGAGATTACGATTAGATAACTGGTCTATACCTGGACGCGCCCTGGTATAGACCAGCCCGGACCGCCGCGCCTACATTGTGCCCACTCCTCGAACAGAGCGTGTCCTGGCAATGAAAGGCATTTGGCAATGAAGCATCGCCTCGCAGCCGCGGCAGCCCTCGGTCTGTCGGCCGCCCTGGCCCTGTCCGCATGCAGCTCCTCCTCCAAGTCGGGCTCCGGATCGTCTTCAGGCGGCTCCGTCACCCTGCACTTCTTCGGCGCCGACTACGGCACCGCCGGAACGTCGAACTCCACGCAGACCTACTGGCAGAACATCGCCACCGCGTTCCACGCGAAGTACCCGAACATCACCGTGGACGTGCAGACCATCGACTGGAACGACTTCCCGACCAAGCTGCACACGCTGCTGCAGTCGAAGAACTACCCGGACATCATCGAGGGCGACGCCCCGCAGTCGTACGCGCAGGAGGGGATCGCGTACAAGGCCTCGGACGTGCTGAGCAGCTCGACGCTGAGCAACCTGATCCCGACCTTCGCCAAGCAGGGCGACTACCAGGGCACCGAGTACGGCATCCCCTTCACCACCAGCACCCGGGCGCTGTACTACAACACCAAGCTGTTCAAGCAGGCCGGCATCAGCACCCCGCCCACCACGTGGGCCGAGCTCGAGGCCGACGCCGCCAAGATCGCCAAGCTGGGCAACAGCACCATCGGCTACGGCATGCCCCTCGGCACCGAGGAGGCCCAGGCCGAGTCCTTCATGTGGATGCTCGGCGCCAACGGCGGGTATGTGAACAGCAGCGGCACCTACACGATCAACTCGGCCGCCAACGTCACCGCGTTCAACTTCATGAACGGCATGGTCAAGGCCGGCGACACCGAGGCCAACCCGGGCACCGTCAACCGCGCCACCATGTGGTCCGACTTCGCCGCCGGACAGGTCGGCATGGTCGGCGGCTCCCCGGCCGTGGTCCCGATCATCCAGTCCGCCGGCAAGCTCACCTCCTCGGACTGGGCCACCGCCCCGTTCCCGGGCCAGAACGGCGTCGTCAGCAACCCGCTCGGCGTCGACGACCAGATCGTCGCGCTGAACGTGCACAACCAGCAGAGCGCGATCCAGCAGTTCCTGAACTTCGCCTACCAGGACACCTACCAGGCGCAGTTCGACAAGGAGTACGACCTGCTGCCGGCCACCACCTCGGCCGCCAACGCCCAGGAGAGCGACCCGATCTTCGGCGCGTTCGTCAAGGCCATCCCGACCTCCTCGGCCTACCCGACCAACGCCAACTGGTCCGACGTCAGCACCAAGATCAAGCAGACGATCGGCGCCGCGGTGGACGGCACCTCGCCCAGCACGGTCCTCGGCCAGATCCAGACGTTCGCCTCGAGCGGACAGTAAGCCCCAAGCGGCCCGCACTGCCGCCTGGCCGCCGCCCCCGATCCCGGCCCGCACCCGGGATCGGGGGTGGCCGTGCACCCGGACCCGGCGCCGAAGAGGAAGAGAACCGACCATGCAGGAAACCGTGGACACCACGGCCGACGCCGCGGCCCCGACCGCGGCGCGCGACCGGAGCACCGGCGCCGGCCCGATCGTCCGTCCATCGCTCGCCCGGCGCGCCCGCCGCGCCCTCGCCCCGCTGCCCTGGCTCGCCCCGGCGCTCGCGCTGATCGCCTTCGTGGTGCTCTGGCCGGTGTGGGAGATGTTCACCACCTCCCGGCAGCACATCAACTCGTACGGCTTCAACCTCGGCGACTACGGCTGGAAGAACTACTCCACGCTGTTCGCCGACCCCAACCTCGGCTCGGTGATGGCCCGCACCGCGCTGTGGACCTTCGCGATCGTCGCCATCACGGTGCTGATCTCGCTCGGCCTCGCGCAGCTGCTCAACCGCAGCTTCCCGGGACGCCGGCTGGTCCGCTGGGCGCTGATCGCGCCGTGGGCCGCCTCCGTGATGATGACCGCCATCGTCTTCCGCTGGATGCTCGACCCGAACAACGGCGTGGTCAACGTCTTCCTGCACCAGATCGGCGTCGTCAAGGACTTCAACGGCAGCCAGGCCTCCTGGCTCGGCGACCCGACCGCGGCGCTGTGGTGGATGATCGCCGTGGCCGTCTTCGTCTCGGTCCCCTTCACCACCTACGCCCTGCTGGCCGGCCTCACCTCGATCCCCACGGACGTCTACGAGGCGGCGAGGATGGACGGCGCGGGCAAGTGGCGCACCTACCGCGCCATCACCTTCCCGCTGCTCCGCCCTGCTCTGCTGGTCGCGGTGCTCATCAACCTGATGAACGTCTTCAACTCGTTCCCGATCATCTGGACGATGACCGGCGGCGGGCCGGACTACCAGACCAGCACCAGCACCGTGTACATGTACGCGCTCAAGCAGTTCAACATCGGCGAGTCCGGCGCGCTGTCCGTGGTGAACTTCGGCGTGGTCATCATCATCGTCCTCGTCTTCCTGCGGGCCAACCGCAGCGCCCTGAAGGAGGGCTGATCCATGGCCGCCGCCACCGTCGCCGCCACGCAGCCTCAGGAGCGCGCCAAGCGCACCCGCCCCAAGAAGCCCCCGACGCTGCGCACCGTGCTGCTGTGCGCCGCCGCGTACCTGGTGGGCCTGATCTTCATCCTCCCGTATCTGGAGATGATCGTCACGGCCCTGCGCCCCCAGGCGGAACTACGCGACCGCGACTACCTTCCGCACCACCTGACGTTCTCCAACTTCACGAACATCTGGTCCACCGGCCTGGGCACCAACCTGTCCGTCAGCCTCGAGATCTCCATCGGCGCCACCCTCCTGGTGCTGCTGGTGGCGATCCCCGCCGCGTACTACACCTCACGAAGGAAGTTCCGCGGCAAGGGCGTGTTCCTGATCCTGGTCCTGGTCACCCAGATGTTCCAGCCGACGTCCCTGATCGTCGGCATCTACCAGGAGTTCACCAACACCGTCCACGTGAACTCGACCGTGGCCCTGATCCTGGTCAACGCGGGCTTCAACCTGGCCTTCGCGATCTGGATCCTGAACGCCTACTTCGGCGCCATCCCCAAGGAGCTCGAAGAGGCCGCCATGGTCGACGGCACCAGCCGCATCGGCGCCATGTTCCGCGTGATCATCCCCCTCGCCCTCCCCGGCATCGTCACCGCCCTGATCTTCACCTTCATCGCCGCCTGGAACGAGTTCATCACCGCCCTGACGCTCACCAACACCGACTCCAGCGAGCCGCTGACCGTCAAGATGAACACCTTCATCGGCCAGTACTCCACCGACTGGCAGCACCTCTTCGCCGGCTCCGTCATCGCCACCATCCCGGTGATCATCCTGTTCGCCTTCATCGAGGGCAAGGTCGTCTCCGGCCTCACCGCCGGCTCGGTGAAGTAGCGGGATTCTTCCCCGCCGCGGTCCCGGAGTCACGCACTCCGGGACCGTTCGTCGCTGCGGGGTGGGTGGTGTTCGGTGCCCCGTTCCGTCGTGTCCGGTGCCCGCGCGTGGGCGAACTGTGCGCCACCCACCCGCCCGCCCTGCTTCCAGCGTGCTGAAGCCGTGTCGGCTGCCTGCGGTGGGGCGCAAACGCCGACGGCCAGGCGATCAGCCTGGCCGTCGGGTACTTGTGTGGGACCGGTCGGATTCGAACCGACACCTGTACTACCCCTAAAATAGTTGCCTCTACCGTTGGGCTACGGTCCCGGCCTTCCGATTCTAGCTGACTCGCTTCTTGCGGCAGTAGTTGTCCGTGGTCGCGTGACAGTTCGGGCAGAGGAATCTGAGGTTCTCGCGCCGGTTGTCGCGGAAGTCGCCGTTGATGTGGTCGAGTTCGAGGGTCAGCGGCCTGCCCTGCCATTCGGGGCCGGTCCCGCATCCGACGCAGCGCTCGGGCATACCCGTCGTGATGAGAGCTCTGCGAATCATCGGAGGCTTCTGCCGGTAGTTCTGCTCTGGCCGGAAGACCAGCAGTTGCTCGGGTGGTATGCGGCGGTCGCTCGGCTTGCCCAGCCAGTGTCCTTGACCGACGAAGTGGCTCGTGTCGAGTGCGAGGCGCCATATCTCGTCGCGGACGAGTCGGTGACGTGTCCCCGAGGGTTCCAGCCCGAGGGCCCGTATGACTTCGGCGATGCTCCGGCACGTCGGGATGGCGGCACGAAGCATCGTCTCGTTGACGACGAGCCTGCGTCCTTCGCGCCGGAACCCGGCACTCGTGGGCCTCGGTCTCACCGGCTTCCTGGGTCTGGTCGAGTTGAAGTGGCTTGTGTCCAACCCGAGCATGACCATGCGCCGTCTGAGATGGTGGATCGTGCCGCCTACGGGCTTCGCGCCGAGCCTGGTTGCGACCTCGACCATCGTCAGGGAGTCGGCTACGGCCTTGCGCAGGTCGTCCTCGGTGTAGAGAGTGCCGGGACGCGTGAAGTGCCGCGTATCGATGCCCAGAGCCTTGATCTGCTCCGACGCGTACCTGCGGCGTTTGGGGTTGTCGTCGAGCCCGAGGTGGGCGAGGACTTCGCCGAGGTCGCTCGCGGCCGCTACGGCGGGGGCCAGCTTCTCGGCGGTGTACATGTTGCGGGGGCGGGTGGCGGCCATGGCTGGCTCCTCGGGGGAACTGGTGTGCGAGGAATCCAGGGTAGGCACATTGTGAGCTGCTAGGGAAGAGGGCTGATATAAGTCATATGATCATGCGGAAGGGCCGCGCACGTCGCTCGTGGAGGGGAGCGGCGGGCGCGGCCCGGTCGTCTGGTGCCGCGGTGTTGGCGGGCGGCTCAGACGGAGGTGACGACCTTGTCCTGGTCGAGGCGGGGGTTGCGGGGGAACCAGGCGTTCTCGCCGGGCTTGCCGATGTTGACGACGACGAGGGTCTTGTAGCCGGACTCGGCGAAGAACTCCTTGTCGATGGCCTCGGCGTCGAAGCCGGTCATCGGGCCCGCGGCGAGGCCGGCGGCGCGGACGGCGAGGATGAAGTAGCCGACCTGCAGGCTGGCGTTCAGGGACGCGGCGCCGAAGCGGTGGTCCTGGTCCTTGAAGATGGCCTGGGCGCCCTGGAAGTGCGGGAACTGGGTGGGCAGGTGCTCGTGGAACTCGGGGTCGTAGGCCAGCACGGCCACCAGCGGGGCGGTGGAGGTCTTGGCCTTGTTGCCGTCCGACATGTGCGCGACGAGGCGCTCGCGGGCCTCGGGGGTGCGCACCAGCAGCACCCGCAGCGGCTGCATGTTCATGGAGGTGGGCGCGTACTTGACCAGGTCGTAGATCGCGGCTACCTGCTCCTCGCTCACCGGCTCGTCGCTGAAGGTGTTCGCGGTGCGGGCCTCGCGGAACAGCAGGTCCTGCGCGGTCTTGTCGAGAACCAGGTGCTCGTGCAGCTCGGTCATCGTGTTCTTCCGTTCTTGGTCGGGGGGAGCTCCCCCAGGGCTCGGGGGAGGGTGTCCGTTACGGGCCAACCAAGTTGAATCTTAAACTATTCCGCCCGGGCCCTTCGACAGGGTGCGGGAGGCCCCGGCCACGATCGCCAGGCCCAGGGCCCAGCCCAGATAGGGCAGCAGGAAGGCCACGAAGGCGGCGAGGCCGTGCGACTGGAACGCGTCGGTCTGGCCGAAGTGCACGATCGGTACGAACAGATCCGCAGCGTAGAGCACCGGATAGAACACCACGTGGTCGCCCGGGTGGATCGCGGTGGGCGGGTCGACGGCGTAGAAGACGCTCGCGGCGGCCTGAACTGCGGCGGCGATGGCGGCGGCGCGGCGCGGCAGGTAGCCGTAGCCGAGCGCTGTGCTGGAAATCACACTGCCGATCCGGGACATCCGGTCGAAGCTGCGGTGCCGCACCCGCTCCTTCTCGATCAGGATCTGCCGCGCGGCCTCCTCGTGGCCGAGCGCCCGGTAGTACGCGGCCATGAACTCGTAGGGCTGCGCGGCGTACGTCGGCTGCCTGCGGAGCAGCTTGATCCGCTCGTTGGCCGGCAGGTACGGGTCGAAGGCCTCGTAGGTGAACCCGTCCAGCTGCACGTCGGCGGGCCACGAGTCGCTGCCGCCGGTGATGTACGTGCCGTGCTTGGTGCGCCCGTCCCGCACCGTGCCGGCCTTCGCGTAGTACAGCTGCAGCCGGCCCGAGTCGGGGGCCATGCCGAACACGTCGAGGTGCCCGCCGACCTGGACGCCGGTCAGCCGCACGCCGGTCTCCGAGCGGAATCCGTCGCCGATGTAGAGCCCGCGGGCCACGGTCGCGGAGTTGGCCACCAGCGCGGGCCAGCCGCGCGCGCAGGTCAGCGAGGCGCGCTTGAAGGAGAGCCAGCCGCCGAACTTGCCGCCGGTCAGGTCGATCTGCCCCTCGGAGACCACGTCGTCGAAGAACGCGTTCCCGCCGCTGCTCACGGAGTCGCCGCTGATGGACTGGTAGGCGAGGTGGCCCTCGGTCGGCGGGTCCGTGAGACGCGTCCCGGCGAGGCTGATGACGCCGCCCGCGGACAGGCCGGGCATCCGGACGTGGCCGGCGACCGTGGCCTCGCCGAAGTAGAGGCTGCTGCCGACGGTCAGGCCGCCGATGCTGAGCGCGATGTCGCCGGGGTACCGCAGCTGCGCCTTGTTGAGCAGGAGTTCCGCGCCGATCTTGCTGTTGATCAGGGTGAATCGGCCGGTGCAGCGCAGCCGGTTGCAGCGCAGGTCGGTCTCGACCGTCAGCAGCTGCATCAGGGCCGCGTCGTTCCCGCCGCCGGTTATCTCGGCGCGGGTCAGGTTGAGGGTGCCGCGTATGTGCGCGCCGGTGGCGAGCAGCCGGGTCAGGTGACTGCCCGTCAGGTCGATCGACTTGGTGACCGACTCCTCCAGCCGCAGGGCGTCGGTGAAGGTGCAGTTCAGCATCGTCAGCGGGACGTCGATGGTGCCGTGCCGCAGGTCGACCTCGCCGACGATCCGGGCACCGCGGATCCGTACGCCGGCGGTGCGGCCCGGGGTCCCGGGTATGGCGCCGAGCGCGAGGGCCGCGACGAGTTCCGCGCGTATCTCCTCGCCGTGCCGGTACTCGACCTGGAGGCCGTGGCCGAACGCCTCCCAGAGCCGGTCCTCGGCCGGGGTGCGCTCGCCGAGCCAGTCGGGTCCATCAGTCATGCGCGACATCCTGGCAGGTCGTGCCGTTGGAGGCGTGGCTACCTCGGCGTACGGCGGAAACCCGATTTCACTGTGGTGGCCGCGCCGTGTATGGTTTTCCACGCAGCGGCCGCAGCACGGAGTCCCAAGGGAAGCCGGGCGGTGGATGCGTTGCCCCTTTAGCTCAGTCGGCAGAGCGTCTCCATGGTAAGGAGAAGGTCTACGGTTCGATTCCGTAAAGGGGCTCTTGATCGGCGGCCCGCCCGTGACGTGAACGAGCGTCCACCGGCGGGCCTTCGTCGATCATGGCGGTGTAGCTCAGTTGGCAGAGCAAGCGGCTCATAATCGCTGTGTCACCGGTTCAAGTCCGGTCACCGCTACAGAACCTGGCGATACCCCTGTCTGCTATGGGGTAAAGTATTGAGGTCCGTTAATCGGTCCGCTTTCGCCGCGGACCTCGCAGCAGCTACCGATTGGCAGTAGGAGTACTCGTGGCAGCCACAGACGTCCGGCCCAAGATCACGCTGGCTTGCACCGAGTGCAAGGAGCGCAACTACATCACCAAGAAGAACCGGCGCAACGACCCGGACCGTCTTGAGATGAAGAAGCACTGCCCGCGTTGCAACAAGCACACGGCGCACCGAGAGACGCGGTAGTACCAGCTTCTGGGCGCACACGGCCCAGTTCAGCATCCGCGAGACCCGCTAGTCAGCGGCGTACTCGCGCACGCAGCTTCCAGGGCCGCCCACCCCGCACGGGGTCGGCGGCCCTCGCCGTGTCCGCGCCGGGCGCCGCTATGCTCGACGGCGGATCCCCGACGGAAGTAGATAGAGGTTTCCCATGGCCCTGGACCAGTCCTTCGTCGGCCGGACCTATCCGCCGACCCCCGCCTACGAGGTGGGGCGGGAGAAGATCCGGGAGTTCGCGGACGCGATCGGCGACCCGAACCCGGTGTACCGGGATCCGGAGGCGGCCAAGGCGCTCGGGCACCCGGACGTGGTGGCGCCGCCGACCTTCCCGATCGTGATCTCGATGCCGGCCGCGGACCAGGTGGTGTACGACCCGGCGCTCGGCCTGGACTGGTCGCGTGTGGTGCACGGGGACCAGCGGTTCAACCACGAGCGGCCGATGCGTCCGGGGGACCGGGTGGTGGCCGTGGTGACCGTGGAGTCGATCAAGTCCTTCGCGGGCAACGACATGATCACCCTGATGACCGAGATGAGCACGGTGGAGGGCGAGCTGATCACCGTCGCCCGGGCGCTGCTCGTCGCGCGCGCCGCCGAGCCGGAGGAGCAGCCGTGACCGAGACCGAGCGCTTCGCCCCGGGCACCGTGCTGCCCGCCGCGAGCTTCCCGATCACCCGCAAGGATCTGGTGCGCTATGCCGGGGCCTCCGGGGACTTCAACGACATCCACTGGAACGGCCGGTTCGCGGTCGAGGTGGGGCTGCCGGACGTGATCGCGCACGGCATGTACACGATGGCGGTGGCCGGCCGGGTGCTGACCGACTGGATCGGCGATCCGGCCGCGGTGCAGGAGTACTTCGTGCGCTTCTCCAAGCCGGTGCCGGTGCCGGACGACGGCGTGGGCGCGCTGGTCGAGGTGACCGGCAAGGTGACCAAGGCGCTGGACGACGGCCGGGTGCAGGTGGACCTGACGGTGCTGAGCGCGGGTCAGAAGGTGCTCGGCAAGGCGGTCGCGGTGGTGCGGATCCCGTGAACGGCGCGGTGGGCGAGGGCAGCGGCGGCGGCTGGAAGCACGGTGTGGAGCTCGCCGGGCTGACCACGCTGCGGCTCGGCGGTCCGGCCGGGCACTACTTCGAGGCGGACTCCGAGCAGACGCTGATCGCGGCGGTCAAGGACGCGGAGGGCCACGGCGAACCGCTGCTGATCCTGGGCGGCGGCTCGAACCTGGTGGTGGCGGACGAGGGCTACCCGGGCAGCGTGGTCCGGGTCGGGCTGCGCGGGGTGACGGCGCGGGACGGGCTGCTCTCGGTGGCGGCGGGCGAGAACTGGGACGACGTGGTGGCCCGCTCGGTGGCCGAGGGGCTGGCCGGGATCGAGTGCCTGTCCGGGATCCCGGGGCTGGCCGGGGCGACGCCGATCCAGAACGTGGGCGCGTACGGCCAGGACGTGAGCCAGACCGTCGTGATGGTGGACGCGTACGACCGGTCCACGGGGACGATGACCGTGCTGGACCGCGCGGACTGCCGGTTCTCGTATCGGCACAGCGCCTTCAAGGGCAACGCGCGCTACGTGGTGACCGCCGTGCACTTCCAGTTGGAGGATCTCGGCGGACTGTCGAAGCCGGTGGTGTTCCGGGACGTGGCCGACGCGCTCGGCATCGAGATCGGGGCCCGGGCGCCGCTGGCGGAGGTGCGCGAGGCGGTGCTGGCGCAGCGTCGGCGGCGCGGCATGCTGCTGGACGAGGCCGACCACGACACGTGGAGCGCCGGATCCTTCTTCACCAACCCGATCCTGACGCCGGATCAGCACGCCGAGTTCGAGCGGCGCTGCGCGGCGGCCGGGATCGAGGCGCGGCCGACGCCGTACCCGGAGGCGGACGGCCGGGTGAAGATCTCCGCGGCCTGGCTGATCGAGCGGGCGGGCTTCGGCAAGGGCTACGGCTCGGGCCCGGTGACGCTGTCCACGAAGCACACCCTCGCGCTGACCAACCGGGGCGGCGCGAGCACCGGCGACCTGCTGAAGCTGGCCGTGGAGGTGCGCGACGGGGTGGCCGCGCGGTTCGGCGTGGCGCTGGTTCCGGAGCCGGTCTTCGCGACCCCCTTGACTTGGTAGTTATCAGTCACTAACTTAGCTCTCGGAAGGAGGTCCGCCCATGAGTCCGCGGATGGCGATGGAGGAGCGTCGGGAGCTGGTGCTCCGCGAGGCGATCCCGGTCTTCGCCCGCTACGGCTTCGAGGGCGCGACCACCGCCGAGATCGCCAAGCGGGCCGGGGTCGCCCAGCCGTACATCTTCAAGCTCTTCGAGTCGAAGAAGGCGCTGTTCATCGCGGCCTGCGAGCGCAACATGCGCACCACGCAGCAGCAGATGTTCGACTCGGCGGGCGGCAAGACCGGCCACGACGCGCTGCACGCGATGGGCGACGCGTACGTGGAGCGGATGGAGAAGGACCGGGACTCGCTGCTGCTGCAGATGCAGCAGTACGCGGCGTGCTGGGACGAGGACATCCAGCGGACCGTGCGGCACTGCATGCAGGACCTCTGGAACATGGTGGTGGACATCGCCAAGGTTCCGACGGAGGAGGTCGCGATGTTCTTCGCCAAGGGGATGATGTGCAACGTCATCGCGGCGGCGGGGCGCTCCGACGGCAACGACCTGCAGTGGCTCCCGGTGCTCGAGGCCCTGTGGCCGCACAAGTTCCCGCTGCCGAACGGGCAGTAGGACGAGGTTCGGCGTCACGGCGCCCGCGGGTCGGGCGCCGTTTTTCATACCCGGTTAATTTAGTGACTGATAACTATTTTAGGGGACGAGCAGGATGACCGAAACGACTCTGGCCGCCGACGCGGGGACGTCGCCGGCCGCGGAAACAGACAGGGCGGACGCCGGACCTGCCACGGTCGGCCATCCGATCCGCACGTTCGTCATCGTGGGCACGGCGATGTTCATGGCGCAGCTCGACAACCTCGTCGTCACCTCCGCGCTGCCCTCGATCCAGAAGGCGCTGCACGCCGGGCTCTCCGGGTTGCAGTGGACCATCTCCGCGTACACGCTCACCTTCGCCGTGTTCCTGCTCACCGGGGCCACGCTCGGCGACCGCTACGGCCGCAAGCGGCTGTTCGGGGTCGGGCTCACGGTGTTCACGCTCGGCTCGGTCGGCTCCGCGCTGGCCCCGAACATCGGCACCCTGATCGCGGCGCGCGCGTTGCAGGGGCTCGGCGGCGCGATCATGGTGCCGCTCACGCTGACCCTGCTGTCCGCCGCCGTCCGCCCGGAACGCCGCGGGCTCGCGATCGGCGGCTGGGGCGCGCTGGCCGGGGTCGCCGTGGCGCTCGGGCCGGTGATCGGCGGCGGCATCACCGACGCCGCGTCCTGGAAGTGGATCTTCTGGATCAACGTGCCGATCGGCATCGTGCTGCTGCCGCTGTCCCGGTACTGGCTCAGCGAGTCGCACGGCCCGGCCCGCAAGCTCGACGTACCCGGCAACATCCTGGTCAGCCTGGGCCTGTTCGGCGTCGTCTACGGGCTGATCCGCGGCGGGCAGATCGGCTGGACCAGGCCCGAGGTGCTCGCCGGCTTCGTCGCCGGGGCGGGGCTGCTGGCCGCGTTCCTGCTCTGGGAGTCGCGCATCGAGGAGCCGATGCTGCCGCTCGGGCTGTTCCGCGGCCGGCAGTTCACGCTGGTCAACCTGGCCTCGATGCTGATGTTCTTCGGCATGTTCGGCTCGGTCTTCTTCCTGATCCAGCTGTTCCAGGACGTCTACGGGATGTCCCCGCTGGACGCCGGCGTGCACGCGCTGCCCTGGACGGCCATCCCGATGGTCGCCGCGCCGATCGCCGGGGCGCTGTCCGACCGGATCGGCGGCCGCGCGATCGTCGGCGTCGGGCTGCTGTTCCAGGCCGCCGGGCTCGCCGCGATCGCCGCCGTGACCACGACCACGGCCCCCTACGCGCACGTGATCCCCGGCCTGGTGCTCGGCGGCATCGGCAACGGGCTGTTCTTCGCCCCCATCGCGAACCTCGTGCTCGGCTCGGTGCGCCGCGAGCAGGAGGGGCTGGCCTCCGGGGTGAACAACGCGATCCGCGAGTTCGGCGGCGTGCTCGGCGTGGCCGTGATGGGCGCCATCTTCGCGGCCCGCGGCGGCTACGGCCCGACCGCGACGCTCAGCGCCCCGCAGCACTTCGTCGACGGCGTGATCCCGGCCGTCTACACCGGGGCCGTGGTGCTGCTGGTCGCCTCCGCCACCGTCTGGGCCCTGCCGCGGCGCGCCCGGATTCCGGCGGCCGGGTAAGCCATTCGACTCCGGCCCCGGGAAACCGTTAGACTGCTCGCCAGTGCAGAGCGATCTCACCTTAGGGTCGTAGCTCAACTGGCAGAGCACCGGTCTCCAAAACCGGGGGTTGGGGGTTCAAGTCCCTCCGGCCCTGCACGACGTAGTGCAGGCTTGGGGTTCAAGTCACAGTGAACTCCGGGCCCTGCACGATGCAGCAGCGATGCAGCAAGATTCACGGCCGCGCCGGGCACCTTCGGTACAGAAGGTAGCCCTGGCGCGGCTTGCGTCGTACGCTTTGCGGTGCACCGTGGAACGCGTGCGCCGAGACCGAGCAGTGAGGTAGACAGGTGAGCCAGACGCGCAGCAACGCCGGCGAGGAACTGGACGGCGTCTCCGACGGCGATGAGGAGTTCGAGGACTCCGTCGTCGACGAGGCCAAGGCCAAGAAGCCGTCGCGCGCCGAGCGCAAGGCCGCGAAGCGCCGCGCCAAGCGGGACGGGGCCGCCGGCAAGTCCGCGCCCAAGACGCCGCGCAAGAAGCGCACCTCGCCCGCGCTCTTCATCCGCCAGATCATCGCCGAACTGCGCAAGGTCGTGTGGCCGACGCGCGGCGAGCTGCTCACTTACACCAGCGTGGTCATCGTCTTCGTGGTGGCCATCATCGGCATCGTCGCGCTGTTCGACTACGGCATCACGCACGCGGTCTCCGCGGTCTTCGGCTAAGCCTCCCGAAGTTTCCGGCTAGTCTGGTAAACAGCAGGAAACCGAACCACACAGGGAAGAAGAGGCCGTAGTGTCCGACATCAACGAATCGGATTCGGAGCTGCTCGAGGAGCCGCAGGAGCAGGACGCGGCCGTGGACGTGGCCGAGCCCGAGGCGCCGGGCACCGCAGACGACTTCCGTGAGGCGCTGCGCCGCTCGCCAGGCGAGTGGTACGTCGTGCACTCCTACGCGGGCTACGAGAACCGGGTCAAGCAGAACCTCGAGACCCGGATCACCTCGCTCAACATGGAGGAGCTGATCTTCCGGGTCGAGGTGCCCATGGAGGAGGCCGTCGAGGTCAAGAACGGCCAGCGCAAGAAGGTCAAGCGGAACAAGTTCCCGGGCTACGTGCTGGTGTGCATGGACCTGACCGCCGACTCGTGGGGCGTGGTGCGCAACACCCCGGGCGTCACCGGCTTCGTCGGCAACGCGCACGACCCGTACCCGCTCACGCTCGACGAGGTGGTCAAGATCCTCGCGGCGGACGAGCCGGAGGCCGCGGGCGGTTCGCCCAAGCCGGCCCCCGAGGTCAAGGTGCTCGACTTCGAGGTGGGCGACTCGGTCACCATCATCGACGGCCCCTTCGCCACGCTGCAGGCCACGATCAACGAGATCAACGCCGACTCGCAGAAGGTCAAGGGCCTGGTCGAGATCTTCGGCCGGGAGACCGCCGTGGAGCTGTCCTTCTCGCAGATCCAGAAGAACTAGGCAGGTCACGCAAGCCGTTGCCCGAGCCCGTCACCGCACCCGTTTTGGTGTGCGGTGACGGGCTCGGGTACTCTTGGCGTTTGTGTCATAAGACCCCGCGGGCGCTCGGCGAAAGCGCGCGCGGCAGGTGGACACCATCAGGGAATTCACCTTTCCAGAGTTAAGGACCCGGAGCATGCCTCCCAAGAAGAAGCTCGCAGCGATCATCAAGCTGCAGATCAAGGCCGGTATGGCGAACCCGGCCCCGCCGGTCGGCCCCGCGCTGGGTCAGCACGGCGTGAACATCATGGAGTTCTGCAAGCAGTACAACGCGGCCACCGAGAAGCAGCGCGGCGAGGTCATCCCCGTCGAGATCTCGGTGTTCGAGGACCGCTCCTTCTCGTTCATCACCAAGACCCCGCCGGCGCCGAAGCTGATCCTCAAGGCCGCGGGTCTGGAGAAGGGCAGCGGCGTGCCGCACAAGAACAAGGTCGGCTCGATCACGCAGGCCCAGGTCCGCGAGATCGCGCAGGTCAAGATGGAGGACCTGAACGCCAACGACATCGAGGCGGCGGCGAAGATCATCGCCGGCACCGCGCGGTCCATGGGCGTGACGATCTCCGACTGATTCAGGCCCCTGCCGTACCCGGCGGACCTGAAGGTGGTAGGGCCGAGCGCGGCCCGCTACACCACGAATTCCACGTAGAGACAGGAATCAGCAATGAAGCGCAGCAAGGCTTACACGGCGGCGGCGGCCAAGGTCGACCGCGACGCCTTCTACGCACCGCTCGACGCGGTGAAGCTGGCCAAGGAGACCTCCTCGGCCAAGTTCGACTCGACCGTCGAGGTGGCCTTCCGGCTCGGGGTGGACCCGCGCAAGGCCGACCAGATGGTCCGCTCGACCGTCATCCTGCCGCACGGCACCGGTAAGACCGCCCGGGTCCTGGTCTTCGCCACCGGTGAGCGTGCCGAGGCGGCCCGTGCCGCCGGCGCCGACCACGTCGGCGGTGACGAGCTGATCGACGAGGTCGCCAAGGGCTTCCTCGACTTCGACGCCGTGGTCGCCGACCCGGCGCTGATGGGCAAGGTCGGCCGGCTCGGCCGCGTCCTCGGCCCGCGCGGCCTGATGCCGAACCCGAAGACCGGCACCGTGACCCCGGACGTGGCCAAGGCCGTCTCCGACATCAAGGGCGGCAAGATCGAGTTCCGCGTCGACCGGCACTCGAACCTGCACCTGGTCATCGGCAAGGCCTCGTTCACCGCCGAGCAGCTGGTGGAGAACTACGCCGCCGCGCTCGACGAGGTGCTCCGGGTCAAGCCGTCCGCGGCCAAGGGCAAGTACCTGAAGAAGGTCACCATCGCCACCACGATGGGCCCGGGCGTCCCGGTCGACCCGAACCGCACCCGCGGCCTGCTGAGCGAAGAAGAGGCCTGATCCAGGCCCGGCAGCTCGGAAGCTCCCGGCGAGGCGCCCCACCGCGGTGGGGCGCCTCGCTCGCTTTGTCGGGCGATATGACTAGGCTGGGGGAGCTAGAGATTCGGCGGCGGCGTCCGGCCGCCGCGACGGGAGGGTTCCACATGATGGGCAACAGGGCACGACTCGGGATCGGTGCCGCGACCGCCTCGCTGGCCGTGCTGGCCGTGGCGGGTTGTTCGGGTTCGGGCGGCGGCGGGGGCGCGACGGGGCTCGGCACGACCGGGACGGGCGGCAACTCGGCCGCGCTCTCGCTGGTGGCCGACTCGATGGACAAGGCGAACTCGGCGGGCACGGTGAAGATCACCGGCACGATCAGCGGGCCGAACATGACCACGCCGATGACGCTGACGGCCCAGGAGCAGTACACCACGCAGCTCGAGATGTCGATGACCACGCAGGTCAACGGGCAGAGTCTGAGCGAGATCCTGATCGGCCAGAAGATCTACATGAAGTACGCGGAGCTGTCCTCGATGATGGGCGGCAAGCCGTGGGGCGAGATCGACCTGACCAAGGCGAACGGCTCGCTCGGCTCGCTCTCCTCGCTGGTCTCCTCGGCGCAGAACCAGAACCCCACCACGCAGATCTCCGCGCTGGTGGCCTCCGGCGACGTGACCAAGGTCGGCACCGCGACCGTGGACGGGCAGCAGACCACGCACTACTCCGGCACTCTGACGCCGGCCGAGCTCGCCACGCTGAGCAGCACGAACAGCAAGCTGAACGTGAACCAGGTCAGCGAACTCAAGAGCCTGATGCAGTCCGGCGGCGTGAGCTCGGAGAAGATCGACCTGTGGGTCGCCTCCAGCGGCCTGCCGGTCGAGATGAAGTACGCGACGAAGACCTCCGCGGGCACCACCACCGGCGACATGCACCTGTCCGACTGGGGCGCCGCGGTCTCCATCGGCGCGCCGCCGGCCTCCGAGGTCTTCGACATGACGACGGCGTTGACCGGGGCCGAGGCGAGCGCCAGCGCGGCCGCCGCGGCGAACTCGTCGAGCTGAGCCGGTTCCGCCCGGTTTGAACCGGGATTTGCACCGAGCGCGGGCCACCGGTTAGCCTTGTGCCAATCCGATGACCGCTGGTCGTGAGTCGTGCGCGAGCACGGCGAACCGAAGGTCCTGTGTCCACAGGTGGCCCGCGCAGGTGTGCTGAACGAAGACCCGCTCGATCGCCCGAGCGGAGCTGCGACCTCATGCGCCTGCGCATGGGGTTTTTCTGTTTTCCCGGGATGTTTTGTTCAGAGGTCTCATACACACCGTCCCGGAAGGAGGGCCATGGCGAAGTCCGAGCGTCAGGCCGCCGTCGAGGAGATCACGGCGCAGTTCCGTGAGTCCAACGCGGCCGTGCTGACCGAGTACCGCGGGCTCACCGTGAAGCAGCTCAAGGAGCTGCGTCGCGCCCTGGGTGCGGACACGCAGTACGCCGTCGTGAAGAACACCCTGACCAAGCGGGCGGCCGACGAGGCCGGCATCCCGGGTCTGGGCGACCTGCTGGCCGGGCCGTCCGCGATCGCCTTCGTCAAGGGCGACGCGGTCGAGGCCGCCAAGGGTCTGCGCGACTTCGCGAAGGCCAACCCGCTGCTGGTGATCAAGGGCGGCGTGATGGACGGCAAGCCGCTGTCCGCCACCGAGGTCACCAAGCTCGCCGACCTCGAGTCCCGCGAGGTCCTGCTGGCCAAGGCCGCCGGCGCCATGAAGGCGTCCCTGGCCAACGCCGCCGCGCTGTTCCAGGCCCCGCTCACGCAGTTCGCCCGCACCGCGGACGCCCTGCGCGCGAAGGTCGAGCAGACCGGCGAAACCGCAGGCGAGTAGTCCCACCTCAGGCCGCGTCACGCGTGTGACCGCCGCCCGACCCTTGTTCGCAGTACCGAAAGGAAGCCATCATGGCGAAGCTCAGCAACGAAGAGCTCCTTGAGTCCTTCAAGGAGATGACGCTGATCGAGCTCTCCGAGTTCGTCAAGCTGTTCGAAGAGGTCTTCGACGTCAAGGCCGCGGCCCCGGCCGCCGCCGTCATCGCCGGCCCGGCCGGCGGCGGCGCTGTCGCCGACGCCCCGGAGGAGAAGGACGAGTTCGACGTCATCCTCGACTCCGCCGGTGACAAGAAGATCCAGGTCATCAAGGTCGTCCGCGAGCTGACCTCGCTGGGCCTCAAGGAGGCCAAGGACCTGGTCGACGGCGCGCCCAAGCCGCTGCTCGAGAAGGTCAACAAGGAGGCCGCCGACAAGGCCGCCGAGGCCCTCAAGGCCGTCGGCGCCGGCGTCACGGTCAAGTAGTTCCGAGCGGGTCCCCCCGGCCGCCCTCGCGGCGCCGGGCCGGGTCTCGGTCACGTAGTCGTACCGCCCAGTCATTGGGCCGTATGGACCACTCAGTGGGCCGTACGGGTGGATCGCCCCACCCGTGCGGCCCGCTGGCTTTTCCGGGCGTCCCAGGCGCCCCGGTGACACTGGCGCCACCCCACTCGTACGAGTACACGCGCACCGGTTCCGCCCGCGTGCGCGGCCCGGGTCCGGGAATCGGGCGGGCACCAGGAGTGATCTTGTGCCGCCGCGGGTAAGGCTCCTTCCGAACGGCTGGAGAAGTGGCGGATTCCGGCCGGTCGCGAGGTCAAGGGGCTTGTCACTCTTGACGAAACGGCCGGAGCGCGCAATTCTCTGGTCGTCTGCATGAGACGCGGCGGCCTCACCAAGGCAGCGCAAGCCGGTGCCGCCGCGTACGCATGACACGGATCGGACCGCGGTTCACGTCTTCACGTCTTCACGGCGACCGCGAAGCGAGGCCTCGAGCCTCCCTGCCGAGCGGCTCTGAACTGGGCTTTCACAAAGCCCGCGAGTCGGACTCGACAGCAGTTGGCCTTTCGGCTACACTGCTCGTTTGCGCTGCCTTCTACCGTATGAGCACGTTCCGGAGTCGGCCGACTACCCCCTCCACGGGTGTCGGCGTTGTCGAGGACCCCGGGGCGCGGCCCGTATCGTTCCGACCGGTGGCGCGAAGTGAGTCCGAGCCCTCGGAAGGACCCCGTCACCTTGGCCACCGCCGCCCCGCACGCCGTGAACGGTAATAACAACAGCACCGCCCCCCGCCGAGTCTCCTTCGCCAAGATCCGCGAGCCGCTCGAGGTCCCGAACCTCCTGGCCCTGCAGACCGAGAGCTTCGACTGGCTGGTGGGCAACCAGGCATGGAAGGACCGGGTCGCCGCGCAGCAGGCGGCCGGCCTCGAAGTGCCGACCACCTCGGGCCTGGAGGAGATCTTCGAGGAGATCTCACCCATCGAGGACTTCTCCGGGTCGATGTCCCTGACCTTCCGCGACCACCGCTTCGAGCCCGCCAAGTACTCGATCGACGAGTGCAAGGAGCGGGACTTCACGTACGCCGCTCCGCTGTTCGTGACCGCCGAGTTCACGAACAACGAGACCGGTGAGATCAAGAGCCAGACCGTGTTCATGGGCGACTTCCCGCTCATGACCAGCAAGGGCACCTTCATCATCAACGGCACCGAGCGTGTCGTGGTCTCGCAGCTGGTCCGGTCGCCGGGTGTCTACTTCGAGCGCTCGATCGACAAGACCAGCGACAAGGACATCTTCACCACGAAGGTGATCCCCTCGCGCGGCGCCTGGCTCGAGCTCGAGATCGACAAGCGCGACCTCGTCGGCGTGCGCATCGACCGCAAGCGCAAGCAGAACGTCACCGTGCTGCTCAAGGCGCTCGGCTGGGACGACGCGAAGATCCTCGAGGAGTTCGGGGACTACGAGTCGATGC
>Ga0310811_10000269_pt1 | contig 73640 bp, 64 predicted proteins | sample YCmetagenome_FD_207642 | JGI IMG/M metagenome (GOLD analysis project Ga0310811, IMG submission 207642) | Soil microbial communities from experimental microcosm in Duke University, North Carolina, United States - YC | ecosystem: Engineered > Artificial ecosystem > Soil microcosm > Unclassified ... | reverse complement strand
GTTCTACGTGCTGCGCGAGCATATCGGTTTCGTGCGTGCACGCCTGAACGCCGCGCACGAATCGCAGACGGGCGGCGAGACCACGCCGCCCGACACCCACGCAACAGCGGATGGCGCCAGCGCCGGCGGCGAGCCTTCCCCGACTCGCGGCGATTGATTGAGGAAACACGCAGATGCGCCTCCATCGCGTAACATCGGAACCCGACGCACAGACCGCTCAGGATGCGGTCCACACAGAAGAGCAAACCGGGAGGAAGAGCATGATCAGCGGCCTCGATGCCAGCAAGCCGATGTGGTTTTACGACTTCGTGTCGCCGTTCTCGTACCTGCTGCTGGAGCAGCGCGACAAGTGGCCGGCGATCGACTTCGCGCCGACGCCGGTGCTGCTCTCCGAGCTATACCGTCACTGGGGCCAGTCGAGCGCGTACAACGTGCCGCCGAAGCGCGTATTCACGTACCGGCACGCGCTCTTTCGCGCCGAGCAACTCGGCATTCCGTTCAAGATGCCGCCCGCGCATCCGTTCGATCCGGTGAAGCCGCTGCTGCTCGCGGTCGCGTCGGGCGGCGACCTGTCGAGCGTGCGCGAGATCTTCCGCTTCATCTGGCGCGAGGGCCGCGATCCGTCGAGCGACGAGGGCTTCGAGGAACTGTGCGAGCGCGTCGGTCTGCGGCACGGCGCGTCGCTGATCGAACAGGAAATCGTGCGCGCGCAACTGCGCCGCAATACGTCGGATGCGATCGCGCTCGGCGTGTTCGGCGTGCCGACGTTCTGGATGAACCGGCAACTGTTCTGGGGCGAGGACACGCTGCCGATGGTGCTGTATTGCGCACGCACGCCGCACTGGCTCGAATCGCGCGAGGTGAAGCGCATCAGCTCGCTGCCGTCGGGGCTCGCGAAGCCGTCGTCCGGCGAATGATCGGCGGCGGCGCGCGATGCGAGGCTTGCGTCGCGCCGCGCGCCGCCGCGCGATGTGTCACGCGCCATGCGCCGGCATCGTCCGCACCGCGCGCACGCAGCGCAGAATCTCCTCGGCGGTTGCGGGCCCGTTCAACGGCGGATTCACGCGGTAATCGCCGACGCTCGCCACCGCATCGCGGATCGCGAAGAACACCGAGAACGGCAGCAACAGCGGCGGCTCGCCGACCGCCTTCGACCGATGGATGCTGTCCTCGGCGTTGCGGTTCTCGAAGAGCCGCACGCGAAAATCGGCCGGCATGTCGTTCACCGTCGGGATCTTGTACGTGGACGGCGCGTGCGTCATCAGCCGGCCATCGTCGCTCCACCATAGCTCCTCGGTCGTGAGCCAGCCCATGCCCTGCACGAACGCGCCTTCGACCTGGCCCAGATCGATCGCCGGATTCAGCGATGCGCCGACGTCGTGCAGCACGTCCGCGCGCAGCACGCGCATTTCGCCGGTCAGCGTGTCGATGACGACCTCGGACACCGCGGCGCCGTACGCGAAGTAGTGGAACGGGCGGCCCTGCAACGTCGCCGGATTCCAGTGCAGCTTCGGCGTCGCGTAAAAACCGTCGGACCACAACTGCACGCGCGCGCGATACGCGTGCTCGACGACTTCGCCGAACGGCACCGCGTCGTCGCCGACGATCACGCAATCGTTCGCAAAACTGACGTCTTCGGCGCGCGCCGCCTCGCCGCCCCACTGGTTGGCCGCGAACGCGGCGAGCCGTTCGCGCACTTGCCGCGCCGCGTGCTGCGCGGCCTTGCCGTTCAGATCGGAGCCGGTCGACGCCGCCGTCGCCGACGTATTCGCGACCTTGCTCGTATCGGTCGCGCTCACCCGCACGCGCGCGTATTCGATGCCGAGTTCGTGCGCGACGACCTGCGCGACCTTCGTGTTCACGCCCTGGCCCATTTCGGTGCCGCCGTGATTCACGAGCACCGAGCCGTCCGTGTAGATGTGCACGAGCGCGCCCGCCTGGTTCAAGTGCGTGACGTTGAACGCGATGCCGAACTTCACCGGCGTCAGCGCGATGCCTTTTTTCAGCACGTCGTGGCTCGCATTGAAAGCGCGGACCGCCGCGCGCCGCGCGCGATAGTCGCTCGACGCTTCGAGTTCGTCGAGCAGCGCGGGCAGCACGTTGTCCTCGACGGTCTGACCGTACGGCGTGACGTTGCGCTCGCGCTCGCCGTACAGGTTGCGGCGGCGCACGTCGAGCGGATCGAGTCCGAGCGCGCGCGCGATGTCGTCGATCACGTATTCGATCGCGAATGCGCCCTGCGGGCCGCCGAAGCCGCGAAACGCGGTGTTCGACTGCGTGTTCGTCTTCCCGCCGTAGCCGGCGATCGACACGTCGCGCAGCCAGTACGCGTTGTCGACGTGGCAAACGGCGCGCGTCATCACCGGGCCGGACAGGTCCGCCGAAAAGCCGCAGCGCGACGTCATGTCGATCGTCACGCCGTCGATCAAGCCAGCGTCGTCGTAGCCGGCCTCGTACGCGTAGTCGAAATCGTGACGCTTGCCGGTGATCAGAAAGTCGTCGTCGCGATCGGGCCGCAGTTTCACCGGGCATTGCAGCTTCCACGCGGCCAGCGCTGCGCAACAGGCGAACAGACCCGATTGCGATTCCTTGCCGCCGAAGCCGCCGCCCATCCGCCGACATTCGACCAGCACGCGATGCGACGCGATGCCGAGCAGTTGCGCCACCAGATGCTGCATCTCGCTCGGGTGCTGCGTCGACGACCACACGTGCAGGCCGTCGTCGTCGGTCGGCACCGCGTACGCGATCTGCCCTTCCAGATAGAACTGTTCCTGGCCGCCGAGCGTCATCGCGCCAGCCGTGCGATGCGCGGCCTTCGCGACGCGCGTGGCCGCGTCGCCGCGCGCGAGCTGCATCGGCGGGATCACGAATTGCCCGGCCACGCGCGCATCGCGCGCGGTGAGCACCGCGGGCAACGCGTCGTAGACGACCTGCGCACGGCGCGCGGCGAGCCGCGCCGCATCGTGCGACGTCGCGACGACGACGAACATCGGCTGGCCGACGTACTGCACGACGCCGCCCGCGAGCACCGGATCGTCGTGCACGATCGGCCCGCAGTCGTTCACGCCCGGAATATCCGCGGCGGTCAGCACCGCGACGACGCCCGGCGTCGCGCGGACTTCGTCGAGCCCGAGCGACACGATCTTCGCGTGCGCCTTCGACGACAGCCCGAGCGCCGCGTGCAGCGTGCCCGCGACGAGCGGAATGTCGTCGGTATAAGTGGCGCGGCCGCTCACGTGCAGATGCGCGGACTCGTGCGCGCGCGGCACGTGCACCTGCGCGAACGTGTCGGGCTCGCGCGCGCTGTCGATGAACGGTTCGACCTGCTGATTCATGGCGTGCCTCTCTTTCGGTTCGTGCCGTCGTCAGGCGATGCCGTCTTCGGCGGCGATCGCGCGCACGTCGAGCGCCGCTTTCGGCAGCGGATCGTGCGGCCGCGTTTCGAGCCAGAACCGATACAGCGTGTTCTTCGCCGCTTCGAGCCGATAGTCGCGGCTCGCGCGCAGGTCGGTGAGCGGTGCGTAGTCGTCGCCGAGTGCGCGCATCGCGGCGTGCGCGGTGGCTTCGTTCCACTCTGCGTCGGCGAGCGCGGCCTCGGTTCGCGGCGCGCGCTTCGGCGTCTGTGCCATCCCGCCGAACGCGACGCGCGGCGCGCGAATCGTGTCACCGTCCGCGATCAACGCGAACGCCGCGCACACCGCCGAGATATCCGAGTCGTAACGCTTCGCGAGCTTGTACGTGCGAAAGCGCAGGTTCGCCGCGCGCACCGGCACTTTCAGCGCGAGCACGAACTCGTGTTCGGCCATCGCCTTTTGCTGATACGCGACGTACAGGTCTTCGAGCGGCAGCTCGCGCACGAACTCGCCGCCGCGCAGCACGACGCGCGCGCCGAGCGCGATCAGCGCCGGCATCGAATCGCCGATCGGCGAGCCGTTCGCGACGTTGCCGCCGAGCGTGCCCGCGTTGCGGATCGGCAGCGACGCGAAGCGCAGCCACGTTTCGGTGAGTTCGGGGTAGTGCTGCGCAAGCGCCTCATACGCGCGTTCGAGCGTGACGGCCGCGCCGATTTCGATCCACGCGTGGTCGACCTTTATCTGGTTCATCGAATCGACGCCGCCGACATAAACGAGGTCGCCGGGATCGCGAAGCTGCTTCGTCACCCACAGGCCGAGGTCGGTGCTGCCCGCGACGATGCGCGTGGCCGGGCGTCCGGTCTTGATCGCGGCGAGCGCATCGACGCTGCGCGGCGCGTCGTAGCGACGGCCGTCGTGCTCGTAGTGGAACGGGTCGTCGCGTTCCAGCGCGGCCAGCGTGCGCGCGAGCGCGGCGACGTCGAGCGGCGCCTTCGGCTGCGCTCGCGCGAACATCTGCACGGCCGCATCGACGATCGGCCGATAGCCGGTGCAGCGACAAAGATTGCCGGTCAACGCGTTCATGATCGCTTCGCGCGACGGCACCGAAGTCGCGCCCGGAGTCGCCCGATTGTCCCCCGCCAGCCCATGACCGTGCTGCACGTACAGCGCCCACATCGACATCACGAAGCCCGGCGTGCAGAAGCCGCACTGCGAGCCGTGGCAATCGACCATCGCCTGCTGGACCGGATGCAGCGAACCGTCCGGCTCGCGCAGGTCTTCGACGGTGAAGAGCGCCTTGCCGTCGAGCGTCGGCAGGAACTGGATGCACGCGTTGACCGCCTTGAAGCGCACGCCGCCCGCACCGTCGCGCTCGCCGACGACGACCGTGCACGCGCCGCAATCGCCTTCCGCACAGCCCTCTTTCGTGCCGGTGCAATGCACGTCGTCGCGCAGATACTGCAGCACGGTGCGCGTGATCCGCGCATCGCCGACTTCGCGGATCGCATGACGGTGATAGAAAGGAATCGGCTGGCTCATCGGGAGGGCTCGTTCAAAGGCAAAGGGGCCGTGCATCGGGATAGTTTCAACGCTAGCACCTCCAATATTGTCGACCCATAGCGGCCCGCGCATGCACGGAATATCGCCGGCGCGATACACGTCGCGCGATGCCGCATTCCTTTCAAACCGTAGGCGTTTTTATGCATCGACTGCATAAGAACCCGTTCCATGTGAGAATCCGCCGTTCTCCAGCGTCCACACCCGCATCACCCCATGTCCGCCGACCTTGCGCCGCCGCGCAGCGAATTCGCGACGACCCTGCAAATCCTACCGGTCGTCTGCTTCACGTTCCTCTGCTATCTGACCATCGGCATTCCGCTCGCGGTATTGCCCGGCTATCTGGCTCACGACCTGGGATTCTCCACCGTCGTTGCCGGCTCGGCGATGAGCGTCCAGTACATCGCGACGCTCGCGTCGCGCGCGATGACCGGCCGCGTGGCCGACACGCTCGGCCCGAAGAAGACCGTGATGCTCGGCCTGACCGGCGCGGGCGCGAGCGGCGTGCTGCTGCTGCTCGCGACGCTCACCGGCCACTGGCGCGGCCTGTCGCTCACGCTGCTCGTGCTGAGCCGGCTCGCGCTCGGCGGCGGCGAAAGCCTGTGCGGCACCGGCGCGATCCTGTGGGGCATCGGCCGCGTCGGCACCGCGAACAATGCGCGCGTGATCTCGTGGAACGGCATCGCCACCTATGGTGCGCTCGCTATCGGCGCGCCGCTCGGCGTCGAACTCGCGCGTTTTTGCGGCTTCTGGATGCTCGGCGTCGCGGTGATCGCGTTCGCCGCGCTCGGCTACTGGCTCGCGCGGCCGCTCGCGGCGGTGCCGATCGTGCACGGCGAGCGGATGTCGTACCGCAGCGTGTTCACGCGCGTGCTGCCGCACGGCATCGGGCTCGCGCTCGGCACAGCGGGCTTCGGTTCGATCGCGACGTTCATCACGCTCTACTATGCGTCGCGCCACTGGCCGAACGCGGCGCTGTCGCTGACGGTGTTCGGCACGATGTTCATCGGCGCGCGGCTCGTGTTCGCCAATTCGATCAGCCGCTTTGGCGGCTTTCGCGTCGGCATTGCGTCGTTCTCCTGCGAATGCACGGGCCTTGTGCTGCTGTGGCTCGCGCCGATCCCGCAGGTCGCGCTCGTCGGCGCGGCGCTGACCGGCTTCGGCTTCGCGCTCGTGTTTCCGGCGCTCGGCGTCGAGGCGGTCGGCCTCGTGCCGGCGGCAAGCCGCGGCGCGGCGCTGTCTGCGTATTCGGTGTTCCTCGATCTGTCGCTCGGCGTCACCGGGCCGCTCGCGGGCGCCATCGCGCACGTATTCGGGTACGCGACGGTGTTCCTGTTCGCCGCGATCGCGGCCGCCGCGGCGATTGCGCTGACGCTCACGCTGCACCGGCGCAGCGTCCAGACGAGCGGCGCGTGAATAGCGGCGCGTGAATCCGCGTCTTTCGAAGCGAATGCGTTATCCGCGCATCGGCATCGAAAAGAATTTTTCGCAATGCATATTCAATGCCGATTGGATCGTCATACGACATTCAATCGGTTAAGGCGGTTGTCAATGCGAATGGGAAAAATGGTTAAAGCGATGCGATTGCACCATTCCGTTGCCGCCATTCCGGATTTGCCATAAAGGCGATTTATCGCGGCGGCCGGATCGACGCGCGACGCGTGCACCCGCAACCCTCGCCACGCCGAAACGCAGCCCGAATCCGCCGTTTCGCCCGCCAATCCGGAGCGATTCAAACGCCGGGCCAACGTCGATAGCGGCGTCCCGCCGTCCGCTTGTTACCGATCGCTTCAACACGTATAGACAATTGGAAAGCCGACGTTCTTGAGCCGACGTTGTCATTTGCTTCAAGAGTTAATATGATTTTTGTATCCTGATCATTCATTCGACGGTCGCCTCAATTGCCGACCGCCGGCCACAATGCCGTTCATGCCGTCGCAATGCCCTTCTCCGGTCCATGCAGCTTGCAAGCGAGGCGAACACCGATGAACCAGATCCATGCCATGCGCGTCTTCGTCCGGGTTGCGGAAACGCAGAGCTTTCGCCGCGCCGCGCAGCAACTCGACGTCTCGAATGCGCTCGTCACGCGCGCCATCGCCACGCTCGAAGCGCATCTTCACATCCGCCTCATCAACCGGACCACGCGCAACGTGTCGCTCACCGACGCGGGCCAGCGCTACCTCGAAGGCTGCCGCAGCCTGCTCGAAGAGCTGGATCATCTCGAGCACGCCGTCGCGCACACCGAGCGCGAGCCGAGCGGCACGCTGCGCGTGTTCGCGTCCGGCGTGCTCGCGCTGCCCGCGCTCACGCCGCTGATCGACGGTTACCGGCGACGGTATCCGCGCGTACAGGTTCGGCTCACGGTCGACGAATGCAATGCGGATCCGATCGACGACGGGTACGACGTCGGCGTCGTCGCCGCGTCGACGGCGCCGGCCCCGGCGCCGGGCGGCGAGCTGATCGCGCGCGCGCTCGGCACGTCGTCTTTCGTGCCCTGCGCGGCGCCGTCGTGGCTCGCCGAGCACGGCGAGCCGCATTCGCCCGCGCAACTGACCCTGCATGCGAGCGTGTCGCTGCCGCCCGAGCAGCAAAGCCCCACGTGGCGCTTCGTGCGCGGCGGCGATGCGCAATCCGTCACGCTGCAGCCGGCTTACGCGGTGAACAGGATGCTGATGGTCCGGCTCGCCGCGCTCGCGGGAATGGGCATCGCGATCCTTCCGGCGCCGCTCGTCGCCGACGATCTCGCTCACGGCACGCTGCGGCGTCTGTTACCCGACTACGAGATCGAAGACGCCGACGCGCAGCTGTCGATCGTCTATCCGGGTCGCCGGCATCTGCCCGCGAAGACGCGCAGCTTCATCGACTACGCGCTCGAACATGCCGCGCACGGCCGACCGGCGACGGCCGCCCGGCCCGGGTGCGAATCGACGAACGCCGACGCACGCGCGATACTGCAACCTGCCATCAGTTACTAAAACCCACGTCGCGCCCGCTCCGGTTTGCATGACCGCGAACGGCGGCGGCATTCCGGAGCCACGATGCGTATCGACTTGTTCAGCAGCCGCCCCTACGACAACGACGCGTTCGCCGAAGCCAACGCCGCGTTCGGTTTCGACCTGCACTTTCACGACGCACGGCTCGACACCGAGGCCGCCGGACTGGCGAGCGGCGCGGACGTGGTCTGCCCGTTCGTGAACGACACCGTCGACCACGCCGTGCTCGAACGGCTGCGCGCGCTCGGCGTGCGGTTCATCGCGTTGCGCTCGGCCGGCTTCAACCACGTCGATCTCGCGGCCGCCGCGCGGCTTGCGCTGCCCGTCGCGCGCGTGCCCGGCTACTCGCCGCACGCGATCGCCGAGCATGCAGTCGGCATGATCCTCGCGCTGAACCGGCGGCTGCCGCGCGCGGTCGCCCGCACGCGCGAGGGCGACTTCTCGCTGCAGGGGCTGCTCGGTTTCGATCTGCACGGACGCACGGTCGGCGTGATCGGCACCGGCATGATCGGCCGCACGTTCGCGCGGATCATGGCGGGCTTCGGCATGCGGGTGCTCGCGTACGATCCCGGTCCGCAGGCAGCCGAACTGGTGGCGCTCGGCGCGCAATACGTGCCGCTCGACACGCTGCTCGCGCAGTCCGACATCGTGAGCCTGCACTGCCCGCTCGTGCCGGCCACGCACCACCTGATCAATGCGGCCGCGCTCGCGCGGATGAAGCGCGGCGCGATGCTGATCAACACCGGGCGCGGCGGGCTCGTCGAAAGCAATGCGCTGGTCGGCGCGCTGAAAAGCGGCCAGCTCGGGCACCTCGGGCTCGACGTGTACGAAGAGGAAGCCGGAATCTTCTTCGAGGATCACTCGGACCTGCCGCTGCAGGACGACGTGCTCGCACGCCTGCTGATGTTTCCGAACGTGATCGTGACCGCGCATCAGGCGTTCTTCACGCGCGAGGCGATGAGCGAGATCGCGCGCACGACGCTCGGCAACGTCGCCGCGTGGCGCGACGGCGTCGCGTCGAACGTCGTTCAGGTTTCCGGCTGAGCGCCCCGCAGGTCGTCGTCGGACAGCACCGTCCCGCACAGTTCGCGCAGCAGCGGCGCCTCGCGCTCCGCCACCTCGACGGGCAGCCACAGCGCGCCGGCCCACGCGAGATAGCGCGCGCGATGCTGGCCGTTGCGAAACGCGACGACGCCTTCGTGCGACAGCCTCAACCAGCCGGCCATGCCGGGCGACCGACGCGTCGACACCGCCACGTACGGCATCTGCGGCACGCGCTCGTTGTCCGGATCGAGAAACTCGCGGATGCCGCGCACCTTGCCCGCGTGCCATTCGTCGACGGGCTTCAGCACGTAGTCGGTTTCGTCGCGATCCGCGCACAGCAGCAGCTTGCGCACGTCGACAATCACCACTTCGTGACGTGTGCCGTCGCACGCGAACACGCGCGACAGACGCACGTGGTCGTAAGACGGATGGTCGGGCAACGGCACGATCCACAGCGGCCTGGAAGCGGGCCGGGGCACGAAGGTCGGAATGGCGGACACCATGAACGGGGGAAAGCTCCGGTAAGCGTTATCGCGGATCGAATGGAAAAGCGCTCCACGCTACGGGGGATTTGTGAATGCACTATGACGGTGAATCTTTCCATTCCGAAGGAATGAAGAGCACATGACGTGCCGAGCGAAGCCGACGCACCTTCGGTACAATCCGTGACCGCACGTCCTCCTGCCGGTTTCGGCGTTTTCCGGCAATCCGGCGCGCATCGCACGCCACGTGGCGCGCGGACACTTTCACGCGTCATCCCCGATCATGCCCTTGCCCCTGTTAGCTCTTGCCGTCGCCGCGTTCGGTATCGGCACGTCCGAATTCGTCATCATGGGGCTGTTGCCCGACGTCGCGCGCGACCTCGCCGTGTCGATTCCCGCGGCCGGGATGCTCGTGTCCGCGTATGCGCTCGGCGTGACGATCGGCGCGCCGATCGTCGCGATCGCCATCGCGAACGTGCCGCGCAAGCAGGCGCTGATGCGGCTGATCGGCATCTTCATCGTCGGCAACCTGTTGTGCGCGCTCGCGCCGAGCTACGCCGTGCTGATGGCCGCGCGGATCGTGACCGCGTTCTGTCACGGCGCATTCTTCGGGATCGGCTCGGTGGTCGCGGCCGGGCTTGTCGCGCCGAACCGCCGCGCGCAGGCCATCGCGCTGATGTTCACCGGTCTCACGCTCGCCAACGTGCTGGGCGTGCCGCTCGGCACCGCGCTCGGGCAGATCGCCGGCTGGCGCGCGACGTTCTGGGCCGTCACCGGCATCGGCCTTGTCGCGGCCGGTGCGCTCGCGGTGTTCCTGCCCGCGAACATCCCGATGCAGAAAGCGAGCCTCGTGCGCGAGTTCGGCGTGCTGAAGAATCCGCAGGTGCTCGCGGTGCTCGGCGCGAGCGCGCTCGCGTCCGCGAGTCTGTTCGCCGTGTTCACGTACATCACGCCGATTCTCGAAGACGTGACCGGCTTCACGCCGCACGCGGTCACGTTCGTGCTGCTGCTGTTCGGCCTCGGGCTCACGGTCGGCAGCACGCTCGGCGGCCGGCTCGCGGACTGGCGCCTGATGCCGTCGCTGCTCGGCTTTTTGCTCGCGATCGGCGTAGTCCTCGCGGTGTTCGCCGCAACGATGCACTACCCGGTCCCCGCGATGGCGACGATCTTCGCGTGGGGCGTGCTCGGGTTCGCGATCGTGCCGCCGCTGCAGATGCTCGTCGTCGATCGCGCGAGCGACGCGCCGAATCTCGCGTCGACGCTGAACCAGGGCGCGTTCAACCTCGGCAACGCGGGCGGCGCGTGGCTCGGCGGCACCGCGATCAGTGCGGGTGCATCGCTCACGTCGCTGCCGTGGGTCGGGCTCGTGATGGCGCTTTCGTCGTTCGCGCTGACGCTCGTGTCCGCATCGATGGAACGCCGCGCACAGCGGCGGCGCGCGCAGGTGGCGAGCGAAGCGACAGGCGAGACGACCTGCGTCTGAGCGCGCGGCTAGCACGCGGCGTGGAGCGCCGCGCGAGAACGCACGCCGTGCACCGGCATCGCGTTCTCGTGGTCGAGCAGCCAGCGCTTGCGGCCGACGCCCCACGCATAGCCCTTCAGATCGCCATTGCCGCCGATCACGCGATGGCACGGCACGACAATCGCAATCGGATTCGCGCGGTTGACGACGCCGATGTCGATCGCCGCGCGCGGATCGTCGAATCCGAGCGACCGCGCGAGCTTCCCGTACGTCGTCGTGGTGCCCGCAGGAATCTGCCGCAACGCGGCCCACACTTCGCATTGCAGAACGGTGCCGACCGCGGCCGTGCGCAGACCCTCCGTTGCGTCGAGTTCTCCCGAGAAATAACGCGCGATCGAATCGGCGATCGCGTCCGGCGCGGGTGCGTCGATCAACGCGACCTCGCCGTAGTGCTCGCGCAAGCCGCGATGCAGATGCGCGCGATGGTCGGCGAAATCGAGCGCGCGGATCGCCTGCGCCGTGTCGGTGACGAGCAGCATGTCGCCGAGCGGCGACGCAAGAGGGCTGATGAAGAGCGGCGACGCATTCATGTTCCGGCTCGCTGGCAAGGAAGGAGATGAACGTGACGATAGATCGTCTGCGCGGCCGTCTCGATCCGTTTCTTGCGGTTCCATCCGACGGCGCCGCGATGAAAGCACGCCGGCCGTAGTAGCATTTTCCCGACGGTCAGGGCTACGACTCCGGCAACACGCTGTTTCGCCTGCGGCTGCGGCGAGGTTTCGGTTCGACGCCGATGCGCGCATCGCGCGCGAGCACGAGCGCCACGATGTTCTGCGCGACGCTTTCGAACGCGGGATCGTACTGCGACACATAAAGCCATTTGCCGAGCACCGGATGCGGGCGCAACGCGGGCATCTCGTCGATCAGCGCGGCATGGCGCTCCTGCGACGTGCACACGAGAAGGCCGCTCCACGGCTCGTCGCGATCGGCGGCGACCGCGCAGAGCATGCCGCCCAGGTACGCGGCGTCACAGCCGAACATCCGCTTGCAGACGTAGGTCTCGTCGCACTCGAAGGGTTCGAAAATCCAGATGAGCGAGTTGGGGGTGGGGGAACGCATGGGAGGTCGCAGAGACATCAGCGATGCGAGCGAGCTTCTGCAACACCGCAAATACGCCGAATGGTCGCCATAAGAATCACGTAGAGGATGGCGGCGATGATCGCACTCGCCAATATCCCGGATATCGTATCGAAGAGTTCAATGTCGTGAAATCCCAGCGATCCTGCGACCGTCAGAGAGTAACGCTGATTCCATGACGGGATCGACGACCATGGTGCGTAGATGTACCGGGCCGATAGAAAAAAAAGTCCTGCATACACGAGCGATTTGAACAATCTACGGACAAGCGTTGCCATGTGCGATCACCTGTATTCAATCGACGGGTTGGCGATGACGGAACGGGAGATGACGATCTTTAACCGGTTCAGGCCGAGTACCGGGGAGGGGCGCTCTTCGACCCTTTGCTGACGGTCGTGTCGGTCCGCTTTCAGGCTGGCTGGCTACGAAAACATTTGACAGGAGCAGCAGCTCGAAGCCGCAGGCCGCCAGCTGTCCCCTCGATGGACGCGTTGCCCCCAATCGCTATCCTCGTGCGGCCGCCGTGAGTGCATCTATAAGCCATGCCGCGTCTCGCTCGAAACGAGCAACGTAGTCCGTCGTAGCCTCGTCAGCAAGCCGTATCGTAGATTCAACATAGCGCGCATGACTTGTGAGGTTCGTAAGGGAATCATCGAACTGGAACAAGCGATCGAGGCGTTCAGTTGCTTGACGCATATGCTCGATGTCTCTTTCCATAGCAGGAGTGGCAAGCTGAACGATTGTTTCGATTGTGCCTAAAAACGGCACGACCTCGCCTGCTAAATCCTTTGCTAAAGCTTTGAAGAGAGAAACGGCGCTGGAAAATGTGCTGTCTAGAACGGAGGGTCTGTTGAGAAATGCTCGTAGCAGATTGAGGTGGAAGAACGGGAGTGAGTAGAGGGGTATATTTACAGAAGAAATTTGGACAGCCCAAACTTCTGGGGCCTCCACAAGCGATTGGATCGCACGCTTGCATTGCGCAACCAACTCGGCGTCCTCGAGCTTGGTAGCGTCGAGATTTCTAACAAGTGCGAACGCTTTTCCTAGCCGTTCGTCCTGCTTAGACTTCTTGTGGCGATCAATAACGATTGATGAGTGGCTTGATAGTCTGACCGCGGCGTTTATGATCTCTGCGTGTTTATCGATTGCTTCACTGAGAATCGCCCTGGTTCGATCAGATGAACTTGTAGCGATTGCCTCTCTGAGAATCGCGTCGACCTGCGGCACGAGGGAAGCGATTTCGACAAGCACCGGTTTCACGGCGTGGCCTAGTTTGGTTGCCTCCACAAGGAGCCTTCGCGCAGCAGCAGCATCGGGGGTGCGACTGGTAGAGTTCGACATCTAATACTTCTCCTAGTATCCGTGGACTCTGATCAGTGGATGCCCAACTTTTGATTATTTGGACGCGTCAGTCGGGTTATACATTTCCCGCCTTAAGTCACCATCAGTGACGCAAGTCCACGGTTGCGAGGCGATTTGGAAGTGTTTGGTCCGGCTAGGTCTGGGTCAGTATAGTCGAACCCAGATGATGCCGGTATCGTGTTTCCGCGCGATGGGGCTAGCAAAAAGCGAGCCTCGGGTGACCGCTTTAGGGCGACGTGAAGGGCTGCGGCCGGCAGCTCCTGGCCGCACTCGGTCAGCGATGAACTTATCGCCGCCTTGTTCTCAGACGTCTCCGCAAGAATTCGCTGAACTGCGAATTCGAGGAAGCCAAATTCCAGCGAGGCGACCATTAAGCGATTGGGCGCATCTCGCCAAATGCATTGTCACGCGATCTGCTGAACCCATTGACTCCGCCAACCCGGCGCTTCAAAAGAATCCGAAAAATACTGGGTCTCGTGAATGACCTTGCCGTTGCGGAACTCCATAATGCTTACCGTGTAGGCCGGCCGCCCGTTATAGGTGATGGAGTATTCCGTGATCCATAAATTACCTTCTCCTTGAATTCGCCTGACATCGAAACCTGCTGGCTTGTCTGGATGATGACTCCGCAGTACCTGCAAATTCATTCGCCCGAGGATTCGTTCACCGGACTGGGGATAGTCACAGATGGCATCGTCATCGTAAATATCGTGTTCTGCGTCGAGATCGCCGGCCGCCGACGCTTGCCAGTGCGCATTCAGGGCTTCACGTATTTTCTCTTCCTGCATGGAGTGCCTCCGGATACCGTTTGCGTTCACCTCTTACGTGCGTCGTGGAATAAACCCGGGCTGCCCGTCTTGACGACTTCGAGACTCCACGAAGCTTGTGCTCAATGAGTGCTCTTACCGCGGGAAGTAGGGGTCTCAACTTCATCGTGATGGGCAGTTGCTAGCAAGGGGGACGACTTCGCGAATTGTCTACGATCTTCGAGCCGGTGTCGAACGACCGTTTCTGGCCGCACTACGACCGACGGACCGGTGCGGCAATCACCTCCGGTGCATCGTGCAAAGGGCGTAGGCCGACCCACAAGGGACGGTCGCGTCGCAACATAGCGGTCCATTCGTAACGCGTGGTCATACCCAGTTACCGTCTACGCGATCTCTTTTTCACAGTGACGCTTGCCGGGCCCGCGTGCCCGTTGCTGTCTCGTATCTTGCGTGTCGTTCGACGAAAGCCGCTATTGAGTCAGCCGAGATGCGCATCGGAATTCCAATCCAGTTGCTTGTGAAAGAACGTTGTCCCGCACGGCTTACCGTCCGGCATCAGCGCATAGTTCGGCACGTGGCCGACACGTTGCCAACCTGCGCGTTCATAAAGCCTTTCGGCATCGCCACCCGTGACCGTGTCGAGAACGAGCACTGTCTTGCCTGCGGTCCGGGCGACCTCATCTACCGCGTTCATCAGTTGCCCTGCAACACCCCGGCGTCGCGCGCTACGGTGAACGAGCATTTTTGCAACGTCGGCGCGGTGCGGCTGGTTTTCAGGCTGGGACACGATCACGTGGACGGTGCCAACAATCCTGCTGTCATCGGCTCTCGCAATCAGAAGGATTCGCTCATTGCGTGCGACGCTGTCGGCAATATATGTCCAGAAGTCGACTGCCGTCTTTCGAGAAACCGGAGACATGAAGCTAACCGATGCGCCACCTTCGACACAGTCAATCAGGATGTCGGCCAACGCATCAACGTAGGCTCGGGCCTCGCTTCCATCAACTTGCTGGATAGCAATCGTCGCGCTCATGTCTTACTCCGTGATGTGTCGAAAGCCAGATTGCAAAGGGCAACCAAGTACCGGGCCGGTTGACGTGAGGGATTGCGATAGCTGACCGGGGAGTCCAACTTCATTGCAAGGCAGTCGCCGGTTTGCAGTTCCCATCGTTGATCACCTACCGTCACGATCATCACGCCTTCCGTTATCCAGATCTGCTGATAAATTTCGGCATTCCGAAGCTCGGTCCCGTAAGCAATCTGTTTACCCGGCGGGAATTCGACCTCGACTAATTGAATAGGTGAACGCAGAGACGGCGACAGGTTGCGCCGCCGATATCCCGACTCGGGATCGATCCAGTTTGGCTGGTCGCAGAAGGGTGAATGAGGCGACGGCTCGGCCGACCCGGGCCCGCCCTCTGGCTGCTCAAAAAGGGAAGCCAGTGGGATGCCGAGCGCAGTAGCCAGCTTATCGAGCACGACGGCGGTTGGACTGCTTTGTCCTCGTTCGATAAGGGAGATGTTGGAGCGGCTGACCGTACTTCGCTCGGCAAGCACCTCGAGCGACCAGCCCTTCGCGTCGCGAAGTTCGCGAACTCGTCGCGCGATAAGCGTTTGAACGTCCATGAATTCCAGTTTAAAGGATATATATTCCAGTAAACTAGATGGTCTGGGTTCCACTGTCAACTAGTCCTGAAGGCTCGCGTCGGTCCTTGTGTCTTCCCAAGCGGATCTTCGATGCCGTAATCGCAGACGATCGCGCTGGCGATCTAAATGAAGGCACCGACTTGTCGACGATGTAGAGTTCCGCGGCGAGTGACCGGTTATGGCCGACTACAGCCCATCCGCAACCGGCCTCCCCCCGGAAATCCGCGAAGAACCATTAAATAGCCCTCGGACGGTCAGCGAATAGCGTGTCGGAGACCCAAGGACCCCGCGAAGCCATGCACTTAGGCGCCATCGGCGCGCTACCTTTGACCACTGAAAATCACGTTCGAAAAAAAATCGTCGCATGCCGAAAGCCCGCGGCTCCGACATGCGACGCTGACATCCGAAGCTAGCTGCCAGAAGATCAGGCAGCGTCGCCCTCAATGCTTCAAACAACTATCCGCATTCTTCCAGGTGCAAACATCGAGCCCCGTATGAACGACCGGCTGCACCGACTTTCCGTCCGCCAGATCGCGCATCACCATCGCGGCCTGATAGCCCATTTCCTCCGGCCGCTGCCCGACGAGCGCGTTGACCTTGTGATCCTTCAGCGCCTGTAGCTCAGGCCCGAGCGTATCCGCCGACACGATCACGAACTTGCCCGACGCGATCTTCGTCATGATCGGCGCAACCACCTGCGAATACGCCTGCGGAGCAAAGAGCGGCCAGCCGCCCTCGAACACGAACGCATCGAGCCCCGCGGGATTCGCGGTCAGCGTGTCCTGCATCATCTGGTTCGCCTTCGCCGCGTCGTCGTTCACGTACAGCGGGCACGCGCTGATTTCGCGCCAGCCGTTCTCGCCGCCGAGCTTCGCGATGCCCTTCTTGCCCGACAGCACGTCGCGCGTGCCCTGCGCGCGCTGGTTGATGTTTTCGGCCGCCGGATTGCCCATCACGAGGCAGACGTTGCCGCCCTTCGGCATCAGCGTCTTCAGCTGCTCGCCGAGCTTCGCGCCCAGCTCGTAATTGTCCGTGCCGACGTAGCTCTTGCGCAGCGACTGGTCCTTCGGCAGCAGGTCGGCATCGGCGGTGATGATCGGGATCGTCGCATGACGGCGGCGCAATACCTCGGCGACGGCCGGCGCATTCGACGGCGACACCGCGATCGCCGCGACGCCCTTCGTCAGCAGGTCGTCGATGATCTGCACTTCGGCGCTTTCGTCGGCGGCCGTCGCGGGACCGGTGTAGTAGCAGCTATAGCCCTGCTTTTGCAGCGTCTGGTTTGCGCGGTCGCAGCCCTGGTGCATCAGATCGAAGTACGGGTTGTCGAGCCCCTTCACGACGAGCGCCAGCGTTTTGTCGGCCGCCACGGCTGAGGTCGCGATGGACATCGCACCCATCGCGGCAAGACACATCAGTGCTTTCTTCATTGTCGTCTCCTGTTCGACGCCGGCTTGCCCGGCGCGTTTTGTCTGCCTTCCTCTTACGTCTGCCTACTCCCGTTTCAGTCGCCCTGCCGCGCGCCGCCGAGCCGGTTGAACAGCACGGCGATCACGATGAACGCGCCGACCACCGTCCCCTGCCAGAACGAATCGACGCCGAGCAGGATCAGGCTGTTGCGGATGACTTCGATGAGCGCCGCGCCGACGACCGTGCCGAACGCACTGCCGACGCCGCCCGCGAGGTTCGTGCCGCCGATCACGGTCGCGGCGATCACGCGCAGTTCGTCGCCGGTGCCGAGGCCCGTCGTCACCGCGCCGAGCCAGCCCACTTCGAGGATCGCCGCGACGCCGGCCATCAGGCCGCACAGCACATAAACGGAGCAGACGATCGCGCGCACCGGAACGCCGGTGAGATTCGCCGCATAGCGGTTGCCGCCGACGGCGAACACGTATCGGCCCCAGCGCGTCCAGCCGAACGCGAACCAGAAGAGCAGCGCGAGCACGACGAGGAACCACACCGGATTCGCGACGCCGAACGTCGCGCCGCCGCCGAGCGCGAGCAGCTTGTGCCCGTCCGGGCCGAAATCGAAGATCGTGCGGCTGCCGGAGATCACCATCGCGAGGCTACGGCCGACGCTCAGCATCGCGAGCGTGACGACGAACGGCTGCATGCCGAGCCACGCGATCAGCACGCCGTTCACGAGGCCGACGAGCCCGGCGGTGAGCAGCCCCATGCCGATGCCGGCCCATAGCGGATAGCCGGCGTTCATCACGACCGACAGCACGATGCCGCTGATGCCGATCGTCGAGCCGACCGAGATGTCGATGCCGCCCGTGACGATCACGGCCATCATGCCGAGCGCGACGATCGCGACGAACGCGAAGTTGCGCGTCACGTTGAACAGGTTGCCGGGTGTCGCGAAGCTCGATGTCGCGAACGACAGCACGATGCAAGCGACGATCGTCGCGAGCACGACCCAGAACACCTGGCTTGCGGCGAGCGCCGTCCAGCGGGTGTGGGTTTTTGCGGCGTGTGGATCGTCGAGCGAGGTCGGCACGGGGTCGGGCCTCCGCGAAACATCGTTCAATTTCGGTCTCCCTTTAACTTCGTCAGTCTCCCCGTCACGCCGCCGCAATCGCCCCCGTAATCAGCCCCGTCACCTCCTCAGGCGACGACGCTTCGGTCTTCTTGTCCGCGACCTTGTGCCCGCGCCGCATGACGACCACGCGATCCGCGACCGCGAACACGTCGGGCATCCGATGGCTGATCAGCACGACGGCGATCCCATGCTCGGACAGACGCCTGATCAGGTCGAGCACCTCGGCCACCTGCCGGACGCTGATCGCGGCGGTCGGCTCGTCCATGATCACGAGCCGCGCGTCGGACAGCCGCGTGCGCGCGATCGCGACCGCCTGCCGCTGTCCGCCCGACATTTGTCGGACGAGATCGCGCGGACGCGTCTCCGATTTCAGCGCCTTGAAAAGCTCGCCCGCGCGCCGAAACATCGCCGCGTGATCGAGAATGCGAAACGGGCCGAAGCCGATCCTCGGCTCGCGGCCGAGAAAAACGTTCGCGGCGGCAGTGAGGTTGTCGCACAGCGCGAGATCCTGATAGACGACCTCGATGCCCTGCGCGCGCGCGTCGACGGGCCTGCTGAAATGCACGGGCTTGCCGTCGATGAGGATGTCGCCGTGCGAAGGCGGATAGTTGCCCGCAATCACCTTGACCAGCGTGGATTTGCCGGCCCCGTTGTCGCCCATGAGCCCGACCACCTGGCCCGGCTCGAGCGCGAGCGTCACGTCGTTCAGCGCGTGTATGGCGCCGAAGTGCTTCGAAACGCCTCTGAGCTCCAGAAGACTCATGATTCGTCGCGCCCGCTTCAGTGGTGCCGCCCGATGCGGCGAGGCGGCCATCCGGGATGCCAGCTTTGTTTCTAGAGCACGATGGCCCGTTTTTCAAGGTTCGGGTAAATGCGCACGCGCGCGGAAAACGCGCCGATCGGCACCGCTGCAATCCGCGCCTGTAATCGACCGTAATTGCCCGCGCCGGACAACGTCAATCAGCTTGTGCTAGATTCCGCCGGACTCGTTATCGATAACAAAAAATGAAAACAGCAACCGGGGTTCGGCGCTTCTTGTTGCTCGCGTGCGTTGGCGCATCGTTTGTGCTTTCGCCGTGTGCGTCTGCCCAACCGGCCAACGAAGGCGCAAGCAGTCAACCACCGCCGGCGACGTTCGCTGACGCGCTCACGCCGTCCACCGCCGTGCCGTGCCGCTTTCCTCGCCTGCATTACCCGGCGCTGCAGCGACGCCTCGGAATCGGCGGCAGCGTCCATCTGACTTACATCGTCAATACGATCGGTCGAATCGATCTCGTCGTCGTCGACAAGAGCAGTGGCGACGACGCACTCGACAGCGCCGCCCGCGAAGCTTTCACGCAGGCGACTTGCGCGCCCTACGTCGTCGATGGCGTCGCGCACCGGGTCGTGCAGCACGTGACATTCAACTTCAACCCGAGACCGGCGACCGGGCCGGCGCACCCGATTCCCGAGCCGCCGGCCATTCCACCGACTGCGACGGCGACCGCGGCGCCGCCGCCGCAAAACAGCGCACCGGCGAACCCGCTCCTTGCGGCCGGCCCCGCGACGTCGGCAAACGCCACGACGCCGGCTGCGCCCTCGTCGCTCGACGAGGCCATTGCAGCGGCGAGGCTTCAAAAATTGGGCATTGCGCCGGATTCGTCGAAGGCGGCGCTGATCAAGCGCTGGGGCGAACGCATGCGCAACGATCCTGACGTTGCCCGCTTCCTCGGTCACGGACCGAATCAGCCCAACGTCTTCCTGCTCAGCCCGTCATTGCGCGCGGGGTTCTTCGTCGAAGCCATGTTGAGGCTTTCGCCCGAGGACCGCACCACGTACGCGGAAGTGACGACGAAGGCGTTCGACAACGCGCCGCCCGACTGCGGCGGAGTGAAGGACATGTCGCAGGTGATTGCGCGCTACACGTCGCTCGGCACGATGTCGGACGCCGAACTCGATGCGTACTTTCGCGTGGTGTACGACATATTCAAGCAATCGGCGTTGCAGTCGCCGCTTGCGCACGTGACCGAGGAGCAGCGCGTAAAAGGGCTGCAGACGGTTTCGCAATCCATTCAGGACATCCTGAAAGACGACCCGGAAGGCACGCGCGATGCCGCGGCAACGTTCGTCACTCCGGCCGATGTTTCCGCGGAAGGCTGGTGCAGGAGCGTGCGCACCTTCAATCGCGCGCTGCTGAAAACACCGCAGCCGTTCCGCGACTGGGCGATCGTCGCGGCCGATACGGACGCGAAAGCGATGCTCGATGCGCAGCCGCAGTCACGGGCGCTGGCGGATTCCGCCGCGCAGGACTTCGCGACCCAGGTACAACGCCGGGTGCGGCCCAACATCGTCTGGAGCGGACCGACGCTCGATCTGCAAACGGCCATCACCGTGCACTGTTCGCCGACGGGAAGGATTCTTTCGGCGACGATCACCCGCAGCAGCACCAACGCTGCGTGGGACATCGCCGCGCTTCTCGCGGTCCAGCGTTCCGACCCGATGCCCGTGGGCGCCGACGGCCGAACGCCGCCGCAATTCGTCGTCGTGGTGCGGCCCGCCGGCTAGCCTCGCGACTGCGACCAGATCGCCATAAAGAACCGGCGCGTGTTGCGGGGCGCCGGCCGTATCGTTCGCGCTAACGATCCGGCTCTTCCGCGACGTGCCGGGCGTCTTCTGCCAATCGCCCGGAAGGTGCGGGTCATCGTTGCGCCGGATCGAAATGTTTGGCGAGGCCCTGCCAGCACGCGTAGTAGTCAGCCTGACGCTGCGGCGTGTCGAGCGCGAAGCGCGTCGGCCGGATCAGCGTGCGGGTCTCGAACATGAACGCCATCGTGTCGCCGACCTTGTTCGGCTTCGTCGTATCGGACTTCGAAGCTTTCTCGAACGTGTCCGCGTCCGGCCCGTGGCCGGCCATGCAGTTGTGCAGGCTCGCGCCGCCCGGCACGAAGCCCTCGGCCTTCGCGTCGTACGCGCCATGCACGAGGCCCATGAACTCGCTCGCGACATTGCGGTGGAACCACGGCGGACGGAACGTATCCTCGGCCGCGAGCCAGCGCGGCGGAAAGATCACGAAGTCGACCGCGTCGACGCCCGGCGTGTCGGTTGGCGAATGCAGCACGAGGAAGATCGACGGGTCCGGATGGTCGTAGCTGATCGAACCGATCGTGTTGAAGCGGCGCAGATCGTACTTGTACGGCGCGTAGTTGCCGTGCCACGCGACCACGTCGAGCGGCGAGTGGCCGATGTCCGCGCGCCACAGCCGGCCGTTCAGCTTCGCGACAAGCTCGAAGCGGCCCTCGCGATCCTCATACGCGGCGCACGGCGTGAGAAAGTCGCGCGGATTCGCGAGCCCGTTCGAGCCGATCGGCCCGAGGTCCGGCAGACGCAACAGCGCACCGAAGTTCTCGCAGATGTAGCCGCGCGCGTCGCCGTCCGGCAGCTCGACCGAAAAGCGCACGCCGCGCGGGATCACGGCGATCTCGAACGGTTCGACGTCGACCCGCCCCATCTCGGTCGCGATCGAAAGGCGCCCGTGCTGCGGCACGATCAGCAGTTCGCCGTCGGCGTCGTAGAAAAAGCGGTCGGTCATCGGCCGGTTCGCCGCGTACAGATGAATCGCGCAACCGCTCATCGACGCCGCCGACCCATTGCCGCCCATCGTGACCCAGCCGTCGACGAAGTCGGTCGGCGCGGACGGCATCGGCAGCGGGTTCCAGCGCAACGGGTCCGGCGGCGTCGGGGGCACATCGGCGGAGTCGGCGGAGTCGGCGAAATCGGCGACGAGGCGGCGCGCGCCGTCGACCGTGCCGCCCGCGAGCGGCGCGAACGGCTGATGGACGGCGGCCGGACGGATCCGGTACAGCCACGAGCGGCGGTTGTGCGAGCGCGGCGCGGTGAACGCGGTGCCCGACAGCTGTTCCACGTACAGACCGTACGCGGCGCGCTGCGGCGAGTTGCGGCCGGCCGGCAGCGCGCCGGGCAGCGCCTCGGTCGCGAACTCGTTCGCGAAGCCGCTCATGTAACCCCGCGCGGCGTCGGGGCTTTGTCGCAAGGTTGCGTTCATCGACGGTTGTCTCCACGTTGCTGCCCAGCGATGCGTCGGCAGCGAGGATGCAGCGGGGTTTCGCGAGCAGGATCACCCGCGATATTTACGGATCGTAAAAGCAATTACGTTTAGTGAAACAGCGCGTATACCCTGGCTCCGCTGGTCCGGCGAGAAACGCGGCCGATAACGTTATGACCAATTCGTCCATGTCGGTACGCCACCTGCTGCTACCATCGATGGACACCTGCGGCTTACAGCCGCACACTGTTCGACGCGTGACTACCTCTTGGCGCCGCGTGTCGGACGGCACTTAGATAACGATGATTGCACTCACCATCCCCGAACTCGTCGCCCGCGCGTCCGAGCATCCGTTTCTCGGCGAGCATCTCGCGATGGGTAGCGGCACCCGCCACACCCAGGCCGTCGCGCGGCGCGCCGGACTCGAACTGTGCAGCGCGTACGAGCCGATCTACGACGTGACGGTCCACGGACTCGAACAGTCGCTCACGTCGGAGCCCATCAGCGCCGCCCGCTTCGGCGACGAACTCGGCTTCCAGGCCGTCACGCTGCGAACGGAATCCGCGCCACAAGGCATGCCGGCGGACGCTACGCCGTCCGTTCCGTGCGATCCGTTCAGCCTCCCGCTCGACGACCCCGAACTCGTCGCGTTCGACCGGATGATCCGCGCGCTGCACGCGATCAATTTTTTCGGTTCGCGCCAGCACGGCCTGCTGTTTCTGCGCGTGCACGAGCGCCTGCTGAAAAGCGTGAAGTACGACCACGGCCGGCATTTTTCGAATGTGCTCGTGTCGTTCGGACTGAACCCGGGGCGGATCGTGATCGAGCTGCCGTCGGCGGCGGTCGCGCACCGGACGTTCCTCGGCTACCTCGTGCAGAGCTACCAGCGCTACGGCTTCAAGGTGGCCGGCAACCTGCCGAACGCCGGACAGATCCTCGCGATATCCGACATGGCGCGGCTCGACTTCGTGAAGATGGACGCGAACACCGCATTGCGCGACTCGATGGTGAAGCCGCTCGTGAGCTACGCGTCGCGGCTGCGCATTCCGCTGATCTTCAGCCGCGTCGCGGATGCCGCGCAGTTCGATCTGCTGCTGAAGTACGACGTGCGGTTCGTGCAGGGGCCGCTGTTCGCGGCGCGCGAACTCATCGCCTGAACGCCTGACGCCTCAAGAAGCCTCAAGAAAGGACGCTGCGCCGCCGTTAAAAACCCCGTTGTCCCAGAACAATCACCACCACAACGGGGTTCAGCTTTGAAAACTACAACGATGGCCGTGCTGGCGGCGCTCGCCGTGTCGGCGACGCTCGCGGGTTGCGTGACCAGCGGGCCGGCGCGGGTCACGGCGACGATTCCCGCCGCGCCCGCTCCGCAGCCGGTCGCCGAGGTGTATCAGCCGATGCCGGCCGACGTGTATGTGTCGACGATCGCCGATCGCGATGTCGTCGTCTTTCGTGGCGATACGTATCTGTGGGTGACGGGACCGGACGGCGTGCGCCGCCGGCAGTTCTACGCACACGGCGATCATCGCGCCGATGTGTTCCGTCGCCGCGAGCAATTGCATGCGGTGATGGCGCGCCACGAAGGCCGTCTGCCTCAGCCGGAACATGCGATGGGGCGTCCGGGCATACCCGCGCCGAATCGCGGGCTGCGCCACGCGCCGGTTGCCGCCGCTGCGAGTCGCGGCATGGGCAATGCGCCGGTCGCGCGGGTATCCGGTCATGCGGCGAATCACGCAGCGAATCGCGCACCGAATCACGCGCCCGGCAACGCGCCGGCCTCGCACATGCAGGCGCAAGCCCGCCCGGCGCCGGCCTCGCAGCACCACGACACCAAGGAGAAGAATTCGTCGAACGAAGGACGCGCGCCGGTCGCCGTCAGAGGCTGACCGGCTCCTGCTCCAGCTCGACGCCGAAGCGCGCGCGCACGTCTTCGCGGATTGCGCGCGCGAGTTCGAGGATGTCCGCGCCGGTCGCGCCGCCGCGGTTCACGAGGACGAGCGCCTGACGCTCATGCACGGCCGCCGCGCGCAGCGCGCGGCCCTTCCAGCCGCAGCGGTCGATCATCCAGCCCGCCGCGAGCTTCACGCGCCCGTCGGCCTGCGGATACGACACGATGCCCGGCTCGCTCGCCGCGAGCGCATCGAACTGCCCGGCATCGACCACCGGATTCTTGAAGAAGCTGCCGGCGTTGCCGAGGACCGCCGGGTCCGGCAGCTTCGCGCGCCGCACCGCGACGACCGCGTCGAACACGTCGCGCGCGGCGGGTGCCGCCGACACGCCGCTCGCTTCGAGCGCGCGCGCCAGGTCCGCGTAACCGGCATGCGGCGCCCACGCCTTCTGCAGACGGAACGTGACCGACGTGATCACGAACCGGTCGCGGCCTTCGCGCTTGAAAAAGCTGTCGCGATAGCCGAAGCGGCACGCAGCCGCGTCGAATTCGACGACGTCGCCGGACGCCAGCTCGATCGCGCGCACCGATGCGCAGCGCTCCGCCATTTCGAGCCCATACGCGCCGATGTTCTGGATCGGCGCGGCGCCGACGGTGCCCGGAATCAACGCGAGGTTTTCGAGGCCGGGCATCCGCGCATCGAGCGTCCACGCGACGAAATCGTGCCAGTTCTCGCCGGCCGCCGCCTCGATGTACCACGCGGCGGCGTCCTCGCGGACCACGCGCCGGCCGCGCATCCCGACGAGCAGCACGAGGCCGTCGAAGTCGCGCGTCAGCACGACGTTGCTGCCGCCGCCGAGCACGAGCCGGCGCAGCCCGGCCGCGCGCGGATCGCGCAGCGCCGCCGCGAGATCCGCCTCGCTTGCGACGTGGCACGCGAAGCGCGCGCGCACGTCGAAGCCGAACGTGTTGTGCGCGCGCAGCGGGTAGCCGGCGGAAAACCACGCGGGCGGCACGGCGGACGACACGGCAATGAAAGCGGATACGGACATCGAAACGGAACGAGGATGACTGGAAAGGAGCGACAAGCCACGCGGTCCTTGCACCGGATACCGCGCAGGCACGGTCATGATCCGAAGCACCGGGAGCATTCGCGATTCCGGCGGGCGGCCGGCTGCAACGCGGCTACAAACGCGGCTGCAAACGCCATTGCGGCCTTGGGCAAACGAGAGGTGCGCCGGTAAAATGACGTCGGTCCGTGATTATAGCGAGTGTGCGGCCCGCGCCCGCGTTCCGTGCTGCGACGCCTGAGGCCGCGATCCGACACTGCACTACTGGGAGAACGAGAATGCCATCGTTTGATGTCGTCTGCGAAGCGAACATGATTGAAGTGAAGAACGCGATCGAGCAGTCGAACAAGGAAATTTCCACGCGCTTCGACTTCAAGGGCTCGGACGCACGCGTCGAGCAGAAGGAGCGCGAATTGACCGCGTACGCCGACGACGACTTCAAGCTCGGTCAGGTGAAGGACGTGCTGCTGTCGAAGATGGCGAAGCGCAATGTGGACGTGCGCTTTCTCGACTACGGCAAGATCGAGAAGATCGGCGGTGACAAGGTGAAACAGGTGATCACCGTGAAGAAAGGCGTGTCCGGCGACCTCGCGAAAAAGATCGTGAAGCTCGTGAAGGACAGCAAGATCAAGGTGCAGGCGAGCATCCAGGGCGACGCGGTGCGCGTCGCCGGCGGCAAGCGCGACGACCTGCAAAGCGTGATCGCGATGCTGCGCAATGACGTGACCGACACCCCGCTCGACTTCAACAACTTCCGCGACTGACGCGGCGCGGCGGGCACCTTCGCTCGCCCCGATATCGACCGCGCCGGCCACGCGTCGTCACTGGACGACCACCGCCGTCGCCGGCTGCGCGCGGCGACCGTCGCTCATGAACGGATGCTCGACGAAACGGAACGTGACGAGCGACACGCCGACCGTCGCCGCGCCGATCAACGTCGCGACGCCCGCATACGCCACGTCGCCGATGCCCGCGACCGGCACGAACGCATTCAGCAGCTGCAGCCCCACGTAGAGCATCACGCCGTGGACCAGATACACGCTATAGCTGACGAGCCCGAGCACGCGCGCGGACAGCGTCGTCAGCGCGCCGAAGAAGCTGTTGCCGTACAGCGCGCCGACGAATAGCGGAAAGAGCAGCAGCGACTGCAGCGGCCCGTACATCTGCGCGAGCGGCAACGCCGTCGCCGCCAGCGCGCCGAACGCCGCAACCGCCGCCAGCGGATGCCGCAAGCGGGGCAACTGCGGCCAGCGCACGTGAATCAGCGCGGCGAACGCGCCGAACAGAAAATTCACGATCACCGCATCGACGCCGAGCGCGTACGTCAGAACCAGCGTGACGGCGACGAGAACCGGCGCGCGCTTCGGCGTCGCGAACAGCGCGATGGCCGGCAACGCCGCATAGAAGAGCCATTCGTAGCGCAGCGTCCACATCGCGATGTCGATCAGCATGGTCTGCCGCAGACCGTTCAGATCGGGGTGCAGCAGCACACCCAGACCGAGCCAGTTGAACGCACGGAACGCGAGCGCGAGCGGCGGGTCGCGCAGCACCCAGCCGGTCTTCTGCGCGACGACGACGAAGATCGCCAGCGTGACGAACACATACAGCGGCGCGAGCCGTCGCAATCGCCCGACATAGAGTCGCTTCCAGTCGACGCCATCGTGCGCGGCGCTCACTTTCCGCGTGAACAGAAACGCGGTGATCATGAAAAACAGCGCGACGGGCACACGCCCGCACAGCGTGTAGACGACCGAGTCCGGCCACGCCCACTGGCCGGTCGCATACCACCCCACGCTCGTCGCAGCATGCGTGAGAAACACCCCGAACGCGAGATAGCCGCGCAGGCCGTCGAGATAACCGTAGCGCGCGGCGGCGTCGGCGCCGCCCGCGCGCATCGCGTCGCGAAAGAAACCGATGCGGCGCGCCGCGAGCCCCGCCGCCGCGAACGCGACGACGGTCGCGGCGCAGCCGGCCCAGAGCGGAAAGTGTGTGGTCGCCATCGCGCGTGCGTGCCATCGGAATTTCACTGAGGATAGCAGCGGCCCATTCGTCGGCCGGCCGGCTGGCGAGCGGATACCGAAAATTGTCCGACGCCGCAGTCCGCCTTGACATGCAACCAAATGGTTGCATAATGACCGGTATGGACGACGACGCTGTTTTCCGCGCGCTCGCGGACGCTTGCCGCCGGCAACTGCTCGACCGGCTGCACGAGCGCAATGGCCAGACGCTCACCGAGCTGTGCGATGGCCTCGACATCACCCGCCAGGCGGTCACCAAGCATCTGGCGGTGCTCGAGCAGGCCAACCTCGTCGCGACGCGGCGGCACGGCCGCGAGAAGCGACATTTCATCAACCCCGTGCCGATCGGCGAGATTGCGCGACGCTGGATCGGCAAGTTCGAGCGCTCGCGCGTCGATGCGCTGGTGGATCTGAAGCGCTCGCTCGAACGCGATGACCAGGATGGGAGAAAGTGATGACTGACACCACAGCCGGTTCCAGCTTCGTCTACGTGACGTTCATCCGCACGACGCCGCAGAAGTTGTGGGTCGCGCTCACGAGCCGCGAATTCACCGAGCAGTACTGGTTCGGCATGCATCACGAAACGGACTGGCAAACCGGCTCGCCGTGGCTGCTGCGCTTTCCCGACGGCCGGATCGCCGACGAAGGCGAGATCGTCGAATCCGAACCGCAGAAGCGCCTCGTGCTGCGCTGGCGCAACGTGTTCCGGCCGGAACTGCAGGCCGAAGGCTATTCGCTGTGCACGCTGGAAATCGAGCCGCGCGACGACGACGTCGTCAAGCTGACGGTCACGCACCGCATCGACGAGCCGGATTCGAAGTTCATCGAAGCGGTGTCCGGCGGCTGGCCGTCCGTGTTGTCGAACCTGAAGTCGCTGCTGGAAACGGGCGACGCACTGATGAAGCAGCGCATCACCGGACGCTGACCGCGCGCGAAGGCGGCACTACGCCGCCGCCCGCGCCCCGCTCACGACTGCTGCGAGTCGCGTTCGGCCTGCTGCCGCTTGCGCTTGTCGCCGATGCGGCTTTCGGTGCCCGCGATCAGCTTCGAGATGTTCGACCGGTGCCGCCAGACGAGCAGCGCGCTCATCGCGAGAATCGCGAGCGACACGAGGCTCGGCCCGAACAGAAACACGTCGAACACCGGCGCGAACACGGCGGCGGCGAGCGCCGCGAGCGACGAGTAGCGGAAGAAGAACGCGATGATGAGCCACGTGAGCAACGTCGCGCCGCCGAGGACCGGATGAATCGCGAGCAGCACGCCGGCCGCGGTCGCAACGCCCTTGCCGCCCTTGAAGCGGAAGAACACCGGATACAGATGGCCGAGGAACACGGCGATCGCGGCGAGTGCGATCGCCGCGTTGCCGAACCCGAAGCCGGGACCGAAGCTCACGACGAGCCACACCGCGAGCCAGCCCTTGAACGCATCGCCGATCAGCGTGAGCACCGCGGCCATCCTGTTGCCGCCGCGCAGCACGTTCGTCGCGCCGGGGTTGCCGGAACCGTACGAACGGGGATCGTCGAGGCCCATCGCGGCGCTGACGATCACGGCGAACGAAACGGAGCCGATCAGATAGGCGAGAACGGCGACGATCAGGTTGTACATGCGCGAGACCCGTGAATACAAAGGCAGAAAAAGCATGACGCGCGCGGGCCGAAAAGGCTCGCGCGCGATGCGACGGCGCTCATTCTACCGAAGCGCGGGAAGCGTGGATGCCCGTTCGCGCGCGCGTCATTCGACGCTCGCGCAATTCACCGGCGTCGCGCGAAGCAGCGGCTGCAGCACCGACGGCGACAGGCTCACGAGAAAGCCGCGCCGCCCGCCGTTCAGGTAGATCTCGTCGAGATCGAGGATCGACGCCTCGACATACACCGGCATCGCCTTGCGCGTGCCGAACGGCGACGTGCCGCCGACGAGATACCCCGAATGACGGTTCGCGACCTCGGGCTTGCACGGCTCGATGCGTTTCGCGCCGATCTGCCGCGCGAGGTTCTTGGTCGACACCTTGCGGTCGCCGTGCATCAGCACGATCAGCGGCTTCGCGTGCTCGTCTTCCATCACGAGCGTCTTGATCACGCGATGTTCGTCGACGCCGAGCTGTCGCGCGGATTCCTCGGTGCCGCCATGCTCGACGTAGTCGTAAGGATGCTCGCCGAATGCGACGCCGTGGCGGCGCAGCATCTGCGTCGCCGGCGTTTCGGATACGTGTTTCGATTTGCTCATCGGCGCATTGTAATGGCGCGCACGGCGTGCGGCGCCGGCGCGAGTCACCCGCGCGGATGATGCGTCGCGTGCAGCACCCTCAGCCGCTCGCGCGCGACGTGCGTGTAGATCTGCGTGGTCGAGATGTCGCTGTGGCCGAGCAGCATCTGCACGACGCGCAGATCCGCGCCGTGGTTCAGCAGGTGCGTCGCGAACGCATGGCGCAGCGTGTGCGGCGACAGCGGCGCATGCACGCCGGCCGCGAGCGCATGGCGCTTGATGATGTTCCAGAACTGCTGGCGCGTCATGCCTTCTGCGCGCGCGGTCACGAAGAGCGCATCGGCCGTGCGCGCGCCGAGCAGCGCGGGCCGCGATTCCCGCAGATAGCGTTCGATCCACGCGTGCGCTTCCTCGCCGAACGGCACGAGCCGCTCTTTCGAACCCTTGCCGAGCACGCGCACGACGCCCTCGTTCAACCCGACCTCGACCGTCTTCAACGTGACGAGTTCGGTCACGCGCAGCCCGCTTGCATACATCAGTTCGAGCATCGTGCGGTCGCGCAGGCCCAGCGGCGTCGCGACGTCGGGCGCGCCGAGCAGCGCTTCGACCTGCGCTTCGGTCAGCGTCGACGGGAAACGCGGCGCCTGTTTCGCGGAGCGGATCCGCACGGTCGGGTCCGCATGCACGCGCGCCTCGCGCAACGCCCAGCCGTAGTAGCGGCGAAACACCGACAAACGCCGGTTCGCAGACGTCGATTTGTCCTGCTTGCGCGTGGCAGAGTATTCGTGCAAGTGCTGCTCTTGCGCGGCGTCGATCGACACGTCGCGCGCCGTCGCGAGCCATTGCGCGAACAGACGCAGATCGAGGCGGTACGCATCGAGCGTGTTGCGCGACAGCCCGTGTTCGAGCCACAACGCGTCGCAGAACTGATCGATCGACGACAGGCTCGCGGCAAGCGACGGAGACGGCGGCGGTCGATCGTCGGCCTCGGCTGGCGCGAGCGCACGAACCGCCGCGCGATGCTTCTTCGCAGCGGCACCCGTCGCACCCGTCGCACCCGTCGCACCCGAAGCGCGGGGCGCCGCCGTCTTCCGCCGCTTCGTGCCCGCGGATCGCGCGACAGGCGTTGCAGCGCCGTCCGCGCCGGGCGTTTGCGCGGCCGTATCGCCGGACGACTGCGCGTCGTCGGCAACCGGCGTCGTGTCGATCGGCGCGCCCGTCATTGGATACGCACGCCTTCGTGGGCGAGCAGCCAGCGCTTCACGTCGCGAAAGAAACCGTCGCCGCCGTGATGCGCAAACCCGCCGATGCCGCTCGCCGACACCACCCGATGACACGGAATCACGATCGGAAAGCGATTGGACCCGCACGCCTGCCCGACCGCGCGCGGCACGCCGCCGATGCGCTGCGCGAGCTGCCCGTAGGTCAGCACGGTGCCGGCGTCGATCGCGTTGATGCCCGCCCACACGCGCCGCTGGAACGCCGTGCCGAGCACGGAGAGCGGCAGGTCGAAACCGGCGCTCGCGCAATCGAAATAGCGCTGGATCTGCGCGGCCGCACGTTCGGCGAGCGCGCAGTCAGGCGCGACGCTGGCCGCCGACGCGGGCAGATAGACGATCTCGCACACCGCGTCTTCCGACGTGCGGATGCCGACCTTGCCGAACGGCGCATCGATGACTGCATTGAACATGGTTGCCTCCTGACTCGCGCATCCCGCTACTTTACCGCCGCCGCCAACGCCCATCGCACATGCTCGCGCACGATCGCCGACGCGTCGTTCTCGCGCGCGACAAGCGCATCGACGAGCGCGGCGCGCGCATCGACCGGCAGTGCATGTTCATCGCCGCGCAGCGCATTGCCGATCGCGACTGCGAGGTTGCGCGACCAGCGCTCGTAGCCGATGCGCCGGATCGCGCTGCCCTGCATCCGCGCGTCGAACTCGGACTCGCTCCACGCGAACAACTCGACGAGCGTCGCGCGATCGAGCCCGTGGCGCACGTCGAAGTCCGCGACCGGCGAGGCCTGCGCGAATTTATTCCACGGACACACGAGCTGGCAGTCGTCGCAGCCGTACACGCGGTTGCCGATCAGCGGCCGCAGGTCCTCGGGGATGCTGCCGTGCAGTTCGATCGTCAGATACGAAATGCAGCGCCGCGCGTCGACGCGATACGGCCCGGTGATCGCACCGGTCGGACACGCGCCGATGCAGCGCGTGCAGCTGCCGCAATGCGCGCCGGGCGTCTCGGGTGCGGCCGACGAGGGGTCGTCGGCGTCGGTCGGCAACGGCAGATCGACGTAGATCTCGCCGAGAAAGAACAGCGAGCCCGCATCGCGCTGAAGCAGCAGCGTGTGCTTGCCGCGCCAGCCGATGCCCGCCTTCTGCGCGAGTTCGACTTCGAGCACCGGCGCGGAATCGGTGAACACGCGATGGCCATACGCGCCGACCTCCGCCTCGATGCGCTCCGCGAGCTGCTGCAAGCGCGCGCGCAACACCTTGTGATAGTCGCGTCCGCGAGCGTAGATCGACACGACAGCGGCCTGCGGATCCGCGAGTCGCGCATGCTCGCGAGCGCGCCAGTCGCCGGCTTGCGCAAGGGCGTTCGCGTCGTCGCGCAGCACGCGTTCATCGCTCGACTCATTCGCAGACGCAGCCTGCACGCGACTTTCGCGCGCCTTTCCGTCGGCCTGCGCAGCGAGCGAATCAGCGGGCAAATAGGCCATTCGCGCGGTGATCACACGTCGCGTTCCGGCCACAAGCTCGGCGGGACGCGCGCGTTTCATCCCATGTTTGGCCATATAATCCATCTCGCCGTGGCAGCCTGCTTCGAGCCATGCGGCGAGCCCTGCCTCGGCATCGGTCAAGTCGGTGTCACTGATGCCGATCGCCCCGAACCCCAGTTCGCGTCCCCATGCGCGGATGCGCGCCGCCAGCGCGGCGAGCGCTGCTTCGTCGAGAGGCGGCGCGGTGCGCGAAGCGCCTTCGTGCGACGGCTCGCACAACGGCGGCTCGCCGGCGCCTGCTGCGCGAACGTGCGTTTCCGACGGCGCCTGCAATACGGCCTGTAATGTGGGATGCAACGGACTGCGGTTCATCACGCTATTTTACGAGAATGCCCGTCACGTCCGGTCACGACCCAGCGCCTGCGTCTTTTGCCCCTGTGCGGCTCGAACGCCGCTTCGACCTCGCCGACGAAGCCGCAACCGATGCATTCGGCGCCCGCTTTGCGAACGCGATCGTCGCGATTGTCGCGTCAGGCGCGAGCCGCGAGCCGCTCGCGGGCCTGCAGGTGCAGCTGGCCGGCGACCTCGGCGCGGGCAAGACCTCGCTCGTGCGCGCCACGCTGCGCGCACTCGGCCACGCGGGACGCGTGCGCAGCCCCACCTATACGCTCGTCGAGCCGTACACGATCGACACGCCGAGCGGGGAACTCCAGCTCTATCACTTCGATCTGTACCGTTTTAGCGACCCGGCCGAATGGGCCGACGCCGGCTTTCGCGAATATTTCGACGCGGGCGCCGTGTGTCTCGTCGAATGGCCGCAACGCGCGCTCACGCTCCTCGGCGTGCCGGACCTCGTGCTGACGCTCGAACCCGGCGCGAACGGCGAAGGTCGCGTGCTCACCGCGCACGCATACAGCGAATCAGGAAAGGCATGTCTAGAAAGATGTTAATCAAACCGTTCCGATCGATCGAATCCGCCGCCACCGCGACGCACAACTGGCGGCGCAGGCAGATTCTGAAGGCAGGCGCGTCGACGCTGGTGCTCGGCCTCGCCGCGCCGCGCGCCGCGTGGGCGACGTCGGTGATCGGCGTGCGCGTGTGGCCGGCGCGCGACTACACGCGCGTGACGATCGAATCGGATCAGCCGCTGCAGAATTCGCAGCAACTGCTGCCGAGCCCGGACCGGCTCGTCGTCGACCTGAGCGGCCTCGATCTCGACGACGCGCTGCGCAACCTCGTGTCGAAGATCACGCCGAACGATCCGCAGATCGAGGCGGTGCGCGTCGGTCAGTATCAGCCGCACGTCGTGCGCATGGTGTTCGACCTGAAAGGCTCCGTGAAGCCGCAGGTGTTCACGCTGGAGCCGGTCGGCTCGTATCGCTATCGTCTGGTGTTCGACCTGTATCCGGCTGTGCCGCCCGATCCGCTGATGGACCTGCTCGCGCAGACCGAGCGCAAGCAGCAACAGCTCGACGCGCACGAGAACCTGCGCAACGTGCCGCCGTCGACGCTCGCGGGGCCGGCCGCGCCGCCCCCGCCGCCGCTCGACAACAGCGATGCGTTCTTCCAGCGCTACGCGCAGGGCGATGCACAGCCGGCGCCGGGCGCGGGCGCCGCGCCGCGCGCGACGCCGTCGGCGCCGTCCGCGCTCGCGCAACGCCAGAAGCCCGCGGCCCCGCCGACGCTCGCGCAGGACGGCGACGACAGCGACGGCGACAGCTACGGCTTCGTCGCGCCGCCAACCGGCAAGGGCGGCAAGGGCCGCACTGTGCGTCTGTTGACCGTCGCGATCGATCCGGGCCACGGCGGCGAGGATCCGGGCGCGATCGGCGGCGGCGGCACGTACGAGAAGCACGTCGCGCTCGACATCGCGAAGAAGCTGCGCGCGAAGATCGACGCCCAGCCGAACATGCGCGCGATGATGACGCGCGACGCCGACTTCTTCGTCCCGCTGAACGTGCGCGTGCAGAAGGCGCGGCGCGTCGGCGCGGACCTGTTCGTGTCGGTCCACGCAGACGCGTTCACGACGCCGGCCGCGCGCGGATCGTCGGTGTTCGCGCTGTCGGAGCACGGCGCGTCGAGCGCGGCGGCGCGCTGGATGGCGAACAAGGAGAACTCGTCGGACCAGATCGGCGGCATCAACGTGCAGACCGCCGACGCGGCGGTGAACCGCGCGCTCTTCGACATGTCGACGACCGCGCAAATCCGCGACTCGCTGCGCTACGGCGGCTTCGTGCTGAACGAGATCGGCGACATCAACAAGCTGCACAAGGGCTCGGTCGAGCAGGCCGGATTTGCGGTGCTGAAGGCGCCGGACATCCCGTCGATTCTCGTGGAGACCGCGTTCATCAGCAATCCGGAAGAAGAGCGCCGGCTGAACGACGACGCCTATCGCGACCAGATGGCGACCGCGATCATGAAGGGCATCAAGCGCTACTTCGCGGCGAATCCGCCGCTCGCGAAGAACCGGATGACGTGATGCGCGACGCGGCAACGGTGACCGTTCGGGCCATCGACGAACTGCGGACGTCGACGCACGCGGATGCGGCCGATTGGCGAGTGCCGGCGCAGGCCAACGGCGCCGGCCCGTGCGAATCGACACAAGCGCAGATCGCTGGCTTGCGCGACGCGTTCGTCGAACTGCGCGCAGAGAGGAAAGCCGACTTCGCCGCACTGCGCGCGGAGCTGCGCGAGGAACTGGCCGCGTTTCGGTCCGAGACCGAATTGCATTGAAGAGCGACATCGCCGCGTGGCGCAGCGCGCTTGAATCTCGCCTTTACATGATGGTCTGCTAAACGGTCCTCACCGTCGCCGACAGCATCGCCGGTCTCGCGCGCATGCTGCATTGACCGGCGCACGGGGTCGCGGGTCGGCGCGCGTTAGTGCGAATCAACGCGCGGCGGCCACGCGCCTCCTCACCCATCCGCCGAACACGTTCACCGCCAGCCCGCCCATCACGAGCGCCGCGCCGCCGATCTGCGCGGCGGACAAATGCTCGTCGAGCAACACTGCGGCCGCCGCGAGTCCGACAATCGGCACGAGCAGCGAGAACGGCGCGACCTGGCTCGCCGGATAGCGTGCCAGCAGGCGGCTCCACAGGCTGTAGCCGAGCAGCGTCGCGATGAACGCGAGGTACACGACCGCGAACACCGACATCGTGCCGATATGATGGAGCGCGCCGACCATCCGCTGCGGCCCTTCGAAGAAGTACGACAGCACGGCGAACGGCAGCGGCGGCACAAGGCTCGCCCACACGACGAGACCAACCAGATCGACTTTGCCGACCTTCTTCGTGACGATGTTGCCGAGCGCCCACATCACCGCCGCGCACAGCGTGAGCACGAAGCCGGCAATCGTCATCGGGTGCGCGCCCGCCGCCGATGCATGCAGTGCGATCACCGCGAGGCCGCCCGCCGCGATCAGCAGACCGGCGACGTTGTGCGCAGAAAAGCGCTCGCGCAGAAACAGCGCCGCAAAGCCGAGCGTGAAGAACGCCTGCGCCTGCAGCACGAGCGATGCGAGTCCTGCCGGCATCCCGACGTACATCGCGGAGAACAGGAATGCGAATTGCCCGAGCGAGATCGTCGCGCCGTATGCGAGGAGCCAGCGCAGCGGCATCTGCGGCCGCTTCACGAACAGCACGGCCGGGAACGCGGCCAGCGCAAAGCGCAACGCGCCGAGCAGCATCGGCGGCATGCCGTCGAGCCCCACCTTGATCACGACGAAGTTCACGCCCCACGCCACGACGACCACCAGCGCCAGCAACAGATCCCTCGGCGACATCGCCCTCTCCCTGTCATTTCGTTGTTGTGAACCCGAAGTGTACCCAGCCGCTGCGCGAGAGGCGGTGCGGGCGCTAGAATGGGCACTCGCCCGCGCGGACCGCTGAGTCGCGGTCGTCGCGTTCCTCAAGCCCCCAACGGAAGCACTCATGTCTGAATCGGTCAAGGCGGTCCTCACGCCGCATCAACGCGACATCGGCAATCTGATCGTGCGGCGCGTGCTGCCGGCGCTGGCCGCGCGCCTCGTCGGGCCGTTCATCTTCTTCGATCACATGGGGCCGGCGACGCTCGCGCCCGGCAGCGGCGTCGACGTGCGCCCGCATCCGCACATCGGGCTCGCGACAGTCACCTATCTGTTCGACGGCGCGCTGATGCACCGCGACAGCCTCGGCTCGAAGCAGAAGATCGTCCCCGGCGACGTGAACTGGATGACGGCCGGACGCGGCATCGTCCACTCGGAACGCACGCCGGACGAAGACCGCCCGCACGGCATGACGATGCACGGCATCCAGACGTGGGTCGCGCTGCCGCTCGACCACGAGGACACCGACCCGTCGTTCCATCACCATGCCGCGACGACGCTGCCCGAGTTCGAGCGCAACGGCGTGACGATGCGCGTGATCGCGGGCACCGCGTTCGGCCACACGTCGCCGGTCGCGACGTTCTCCGGCACGCTCTACGTCGCCGCGCAGTTCGCGCCGGGCAGCGCGCTCGCACTCGAACCGGAGCACGAGGAGCGCGGTGTCTATCTGGTGGACGGCGACCTGTCGATCGACGGCGAACCGCTGGCACCGCAGACGATGGCGATCCTCGTCCCAGGCGAGACCGCGACGCTGGCCAGCACGTCCGGCGCACGCGTGATGCTGCTCGGAGGCGAACGGCTCGAAGGCGAACGCTTCATCGAATGGAACTTCGTCGCAAGCACCCGCGAAAAGATCGAGCAGGCCAAGGCCGCATGGACCCGGCAGGAAATGGGGCAGGTTCCGGGCGAAACGGAGTGGATTCCGCTGCCGGAAAAGAAGCCGCGCTGAACGCACGCCGTGCGCGGCGCCCGTTGAATCCGCCGGATTCGGCCCCACCTGAACCTGAACCGTTTTCCGAAGAGGATGCAATGGACACCACTCTGGCCACTTTCGAAAAGGATGTGATCGAAGCGTCGACGCTCGCGCCGGTGCTCGTCGATTTCTGGGCGCCGTGGTGCGGCCCGTGCAAGACGCTCGGCCCGCTGCTCGAAAAGCTCGAGGCGGAATACGCGGGCAAGTGGCGGCTCGTGAAGGTGAACGTCGACGAGAACCAGGAACTCGCGATGCACTTTCAGGTGCGCAGCATCCCGCACGTGATCGCGTTCGCGGACGGCCGTCCGGTCGACCAGTTCATCGGCGTGTTGCCGGAGGGACAGTTGCGGCAGTTCATCGACCGGATGGTGCCGGACGCCGCCGAGAGCGAATGGCGCGCCGCGCGCGAGGCGCTCGCCGAAGGGCGTCGCGACGAAGCGTACGACGCGCTGAAGGCCGCGCTCGCATACGACCCCGGCTTCGACGAAGCGCGCATGGACCTGATCGAGATGCTGCTCGCAGACAACTACGCCGACGAAGCGCGCAACGAAGTCGATCTGCTGTCGCCGAAAACGACCCAGGGCATCGACGCGCGTTTCAATGCGCTGAAAACCCGCCTCGACGCGCTCGACGCCGCCGCCGACCTGCCGCCGACCACCGCGCTCGAAGCGCGGGTCGCCGGCCAGCCGGGCGACCTCGAAGCGCGCTTCGACCTCGCGAGCGCGCTGATCGCGCACCGCAAGTACGCGGCCGCGCTCGAACATCTGCTGGAGATCGTCAAGCGCGACCGGTCGTTCCGCGACGACATCGGCCGCAAGACGATGCTGTCGGTGTTCGATCTCGCGGCGCACCAGCCGCAACTCGTCAGCGAGTGGCGGCGCAAGCTGAGCGCGGCGCTGTACTAGGCGCGACGCGACGCAACGCAACGTCGAAAGCAGGAAACGCGGCCTTGGCCGCGTTTCTTCATGCAGGCTGCGTACGCTCGTGTTCGTCTACCGCGGCGCCGAGTGCGCAAGCGCGCGCAATACATGCGCCGCCGCCGCGAATCCGAAGCTCGCGGTCACGCACACGCTGGAGCCGAACCCCGCGCAATTCAGGCCGACAGGCCCGTGATGTCCCGGCGACGTCTCCACGTGCCCCGCCTGCGGATCGACATCGCAAACAGCGGCCTCCGGGTAGATCAGCGGCTCGTCGGAATACACGGCGCTCACCTTGAACTTCGCCTTCGGCCCGCGCGGAAATCCATGCTGCTTGCGCAGTTGCGCGCGCACTTTCGACAGCAGCGGATCCTGGATCGTCAGCGCGAGATCGTCGATGCGGATGCGCGTCGGATCGAGCTGCCCGCCCGCCCCGCCGACCGTGATCAGCGGCTGCCCGCGCTCGACGCACCACGCGATCAGCGCGGTCTTCGTGCGCACGCTGTCGATCGCATCGACCACGTAATCGAAGCCGCCGCCGAGCGCCGCATCGAAATTGCCGGGCTCGACGAAATCCTCGACGAGCCGCACGTCGCACGCCCGATCGATCAGCGCGATGCGTTCGGCCATCGCCTCGACTTTCGGCTTGCCGTAGTTGCCGTCGAGCGCGTGAATCTGCCGGTTCGTGTTGCTTTCCGCGACGTTGTCGAGGTCGATCAGCGTGAGCGTGCCGATCGCGCTGCGCGCGAGCGCCTCGGCCACCCACGAGCCGACGCCGCCGATGCCGATCACCGCGACATGCGCGCGCTCGAACGCCGCGAGCGCCGGTGCGCCGTAAAGCCGCGCGATTCCGCCGAAGCGGCGTACCCGGTCAGGTTCAACAGCTTCTGTCGGGGCGGTAAGATCGGTCTGCGGCGAAATCGGGATAGTAGACATGGCGGACGAAAAGCGGCGAGTCGGAGGCGGACGGCCTCTGAAAGCCGTGGTTCCGCGAGACCGTATTTTGCCTGATCGCGCGTCGGCCGTCGGGCCGCGCCCATGCGACGCGCACGTGACGTTCCTTCGCCATACTTTTCCGCCGTTGAAGCGGTTGCATAAAACATGACCACTCTCGCCGATCTTCGCAAGAACTACTCGCTGGGCTCGCTCGACGTCGCCGACGTCGATCCCGACCCGATCCAACAGTTCCACACGTGGTTCGCGCAGGCGCTCGACGCGAAACTGCCCGAGCCGAATGCGATGACGGTGGCGACCGTCGACGCAGCCGGCCGCCCGGCCGCGCGCATTCTGCTGATCAAGGGTGTCGACGAACGCGGCTTCGTGTTCTTCACGAACTACGAGAGCCGCAAGGGGCGCGAGCTCGCGGCCAATCCGCATGCGAGCCTGCTGTTCCACTGGATCGAGCTGGAGCGTCAGGTGCGCGTCGAAGGAAAAGTCGAAAAGACGAGCGCCGTCGAAAGCGACGCGTATTTTGCGTCGCGCCCGCTCGGCTCGCGGATCGGCGCGTGGGCGTCCGAGCAGAGCCAGGTGATCGACAGCCGCGCGTCGCTCGAAGCGCGCGAAGCCGAAATCAGCGCGAAATACGGCGAAAATCCGCCGCGTCCGCCGCATTGGGGCGGCTATCGCCTCGTGCCCGACAAGCTCGAATTCTGGCAGGGCCGGCCGTCGCGACTGCACGACCGGATCCGCTACACGCGCACCGGCAGCGACTGGCAGATCGAGCGTCTGTCGCCGTAAGCGCCGCGCGCACCGGCCGTCGGCACACGCATTGCGGTCCACTTTGCATTCGCTTTTTGTGTCGTTCATTAGAAACGGAGAAAAACGTATGTTCTGGGAGAGAAAGCTGGCGCAGTGGGTCGACAAGGTGCGCGACACGGCAAACCTGCCTGCACGCCTCGTGCTATGGAGCGGCGAGCAATACGACTTCGGCACGTTCGCCGCGCCGCAGGTCACGCTGAAGGTGAACAGCGCGGCGGCGTTGCCGCTGTTGCTCGAACCGAGCCTCGACAATCTCGGCGAGGCGTATGTGAAGGGCAAGATCGACATCGAGGGCAAGCTGTCGGACATCATCCGCATCGGCTATGCGCTCGCGCGCAACACGGTGACGAGCGCCGGCAAGCTCGCGCGCGTGCGCCGCTACTTCACGCACTCGAAGGCGACGGACAAGCGCGCGATCCAGTACCACTACGACGTGTCGAACGACTTCTACAAGCTGTGGCTCGACGAAAACATGGTCTATTCGTGCGCGTACTTCGAGAACGGCGACGAAGACCTCGCGACCGCGCAGATCAAGAAGATCGACCACATCCTCACGAAGATCCAGCTTCAGCCCGGCCAGCGCCTGCTCGATATCGGCTGCGGCTGGGGCGCGCTCGTGCTGCGCGCCGCGCAGAAGTTCGGCGCGCAATGCGTCGGCGTCACGCTCTCGCAGAACCAGTTCGATCTCGCGACCGCGCGCGTGAAGGCGGCCGGCCTCGAAGACCGCATCGAGATCCGGCTGCAGGACTATCGCGACGTGACCGGGCAGTTCGATCGCATCACGAGCGTCGGGATGTTCGAGCACGTCGGGCGCAAGAATCTGCCCGACTATTTCCGCAAGGTGCACGACCTGCTCGCCGACGACGGCGTCGCGATGAACCACGGCATCACGTCGTCGGATGCGGACAGCGGCGAGACGGCGCTCGGCGGCGGAGAGTTCATCGACCGCTACGTGTTTCCGGACGGCGAGCTGCCGCACATCGGCCTCGCGCTCGAAGCCGCGCAGCGCGGCGGGCTGGAGGCGGTTGACGTCGAGAGCCTGCGCCGTCACTATGCGCACACGCTCGATCTCTGGGCGGAAAACTTCGAGACGCACGCGCACGTCGCGAAACAACTCGTCGACGACGAGAAATTCCGCATCTGGCGCGTGTATCTGGCAGGCTGCGCGTACGCGTTCGAGAACGACGACGTGTCGATCTATCAGATCGTCTGCCGCAAGGCCGGTCGCAGCGCGAAAACGCTGCCGTGGTCGCGCCGGTATATGTACGAACGGCCGTCGCTCGCGAACGCATAAGCGGCGCGCGTCGGACGACGGCGCGGCGCGCCCATCTCAAACGCAACCCGAATGAACGAAAGCGACGCCGCGCCGGCCGAACCGTCGGACTGGCCTGAACATCTGGATCGAGCGTCCGCCGATGCAACGGCGGACGCGCCCGAAGCGACGCCGCAGGCCGATCTGTTCGGCTTTACGGCGGCGGAAGCGCCGGCGCCCAAACCTGCCGCGCGCAGTAGCGGTACCGGCCGAGCCAAACCCGCGACCGCGCATCCTTTCGCCGAACCATCGTCCGGAACACCCTCCCCCGCCGACGCCGATCCTGCACGTCCGCCGAAACGCCGCGCACGCGGCGTCGTGCCGGCCGAACCGTCGCAACAGGTGCTGGACCTCGCCGTGAATCTGCCGCCGACGGTGCGCCTCGGCACGTCGTCGTGGTCGTTTCCGGGCTGGCGCGGGATCGTCTACGGCGACGACTACAGCAACTCGAAGCTCGCGCGCGACGGACTCGCCGCGTATGGCGCGCATCCGCTGTTGCGCTCCGTCAGCATCGACCGGTCGTTCTACGCGCCGCTCACCGTCGCCGACTATCTGCGCTACGCGCAGCAGGTGCCCGACCACTTTCGCTTCATCGTGAAGGCGCCCGCGCTCGTCACCGATGCGTCCGTGCGCGGCGACCGCGGCGAGCCGGTGTCCGCGAATCCGTGCTTCCTGAACGCCGACCTCGCGGCGAGCGAATTCGTGCGGCCCTGTCTCGACGGGCTCGGCCCGAAAGCCGGCGCGCTCGTGTTCCAGTTCCCGCCGCTGCCGGACGCGATGCTCGCGGACCCGGCCGCGTTCGTCGAGCGCTTGTCCGCGTTTCTCGCCGCGCTGCCGCCGCTGCCGACCGGACCCGACGGCCCGTGCTACGCGGTCGAGATCCGCGACGCGAGCCTGCTCACGCCGCGCTTCGTGCGCGCGCTGCGCGCGGCGAACGTGCGCTACTGCGTCGGACTGCATGCGCGGATGCCCGACCCGCTACGTCAGGCGGCCGCTCTCGCGCTGATGGACGGCGCCGGGCCCGCGGGTCCGCTGATCGTGCGCTGGAGCCTGCACAGCGGCTTCAAGTATGAGCAGGCGAAGGCGCGCTACGAGCCGTTCGATCAGATCGTCGATCCCGATCCGCACACGCGCGACGCGCTCGCCGAACTGGCCGCGCGCTACGCGATCGCGGGCCAGCCGGTGCTGATCACGACGAACAACAAGGCCGAAGGCTCGGCTCCGCTGTCGTGCGCGAAACTTGCGCAGGCGATCGTCGACGGGTTTCTTCGTCTGAAGGAAGGCCGCGCGGAACACGACGCCGGCAAGGGCCTCACTCCGCCTTGAGCCGGTGCGCGAATTTCTGCCGGAACTTCGCGACCTTCGGCGCGACGACGAACGCGCAATAGCCCTGATTCGGGTGCTGCGCAAAGTAGTTCTGGTGGTACGCCTCGGCCGGCCAGTAGTGGTTGTCGAGCGGCTCGACCTGCGTGACGATGTGGCCGTCGAAGACGTCCTCCGCCTCCAGCTCGCGGATCGCCTGCAACGCGATGTCCCGCTGTTCGTCCGAGTGCGTGAAGATCGCCGACCGGTACTGCGTGCCGACGTCGTTGCCCTGGCGGTTCAGCTGCGTCGGGTCGTGTGTCGCGAAGAAGATGTCGAGAATCTCGCGATAGCCGATCTTCGCCGGGTCGAACATCACGTTGACGACTTCCGCGTGACCGGTGTCGCCGTCGCAGACCTGCTCGTAGGTCGGCTGCGCGACGTGGCCGCCCGCGTAACCGGACTCGACGGAGATGACGCCGTCCACGCGCAGGAACACCGCTTCGGTGCACCAGAAGCATCCGCCGCCGAGCGTCGCAAATTCGACTGACTGACTCATGCTGTCCACTCCTCATTGCCGCCGCCGACGGGCCGTTCGCCCGCGCGGACGGGTTCCGTTAGAATCGGGGCAACTCTGCTACCTTGCCCATGACGTTCAACCACTCCGCCTCGCCGGCCGTGCCGCCGGCTTCGCGCGCGCATCGCGCGTGCCCCGACTGCGGAGCGCCGCGCCGATGACCCGCCACGCCAGGTCCCCCAATTTCGACGATGCCGCGTTCCGCCGCGCGCTCGGCCAGTTCGCCACCGGCGTCACGATCATCACGACACGCGCCGCCAACGGCCAGCCGATCGGCTTCACCGCGAGTTCGTTCAACTCCGTGTCGCTGAATCCGCCGCTCGTGCTGTGGAGCCTTGCGACGCGCTCCGCGTCGATGCCCGTGTTCCGCTCGAACAGCCATTATGTGGTGAATGTGCTCGCCGCGTCGCAGCTCGATCTGTGCAAGCAGTTTGCGTCGGTGAAGGGCGACCGGTTCGAAGGCGTATCGCATGCGGGCAGCGATACGGGAATGCCGGTGATCGACGGCGCACTGGCGTGGTTCGAGTGTCACAACCGCAGCCGCTACGACGAGGGCGATCACGTGATCTTCGTCGGCGAGGTCGAGCGCTGCTGGGTTCGCGACGATGCGGCTCAAGTCGGACCGCTCGTTTTTCAGAGCGGGTCGTTCCATCGGCTGCAGCCGCTTTGAATTGGCGGCGGCTACGCGCCGCCGCCCTTGTCCGTTTTATCCGCCTTCTGGTGCACGAGGTCGATCGGCACGCCGGTTTCGACCTTGAGCGTCTGCAGCACGATGATCGAGCGGACGTCCAGCACGCCGGGCGTCCTGTAGAGCTTGCTCAGCACGAAGTCCGAATAGTGCTTCAGGTTGTGCGCGAGCACGCGGAGCATGTAGTGCGTGTCGCCGGTCACGACGTACGCGCTGGTGACCTCGGGCCAGTGGCGCAGCGCGGTCGCGAATTCGTCGTGCCAGTTCTGCTGGTCGTTGCGCATGGAGACCTGGACGAACGCCTCCATCTCGAAGCCGAGCATCTCGCGGTTCAGGCACGCGCGGTAGTGCTCGACGACGCCTTGCTCTTCCAGCAGGCGCAGGCGGCGCAGGCACGCGGACGGCGACAGGGCGATGCGTTCGGCCAGATCGAGGTTACTGATTCGGCCCTCATTCTGGAGTACCGACAGGATCCGACAATCCGTGGCGTCCAGCGAGATTGCGTTCATATTTGGTCTCCGTTTTCGGCGTCGGGAAAATTATGTGCCGAAAAGCGGCTCCTGAGGCGTTTTTCTACGTTGCCCCGCGGGGCTGGCCGAAGTCGCCGGAGCGGTCGACCATCGGAGCACGCAAAAAAACGGCCAGCAAAGCTGGCCGCCCTTGATCCCTCAACGTGGGACGACAGCGTCGTTACACCACCACCGTCTGCGCCTCCCCTTCCCGGCTCGCGCGCACGACGCCGATCTTCCAGACCTGCTCGCCGGCCGCGGCCAGCAGCGAAGCCGCCGCATCGGCCTGATCGGCCGCGACGATCACCGCCATCCCGATCCCGCAGTTGAACACCCGATGCATCTCCGCATCGGCCACGCCGCCGTGCTTCTGCAGCCACTGGAACAGCGGCGGCAGCGGCCATGCGCGATGATCCAGCTCGGCCGTGAGCCCGTCGCGCAGCACGCGCGGAATGTTCTCGACCAGACCGCCGCCCGTGATGTGCGCCATCCCCTTCACGGCGATCTGCTCCATCAGCGCGAGCAGCGGCTTCACGTAGATGCGCGTGGGCGCCATCAGCGCCTCGGCCAGCGGCCGCCCGTCGAAGTCGGCAGCCAGATCGGGCTGCGCACGCTCGATGATCTTGCGCACGAGCGAATACCCGTTCGAGTGGACCCCGCTCGACGCGAGCCCGAGCACCACGTCGCCCGGCACGATCGTGCTGCCGTCGATGATCTTGCTCTTTTCGACCGCGCCCACCGCGAAGCCCGCGAGATCGTATTCGCCGTCCGGATACATGCCCGGCATCTCGGCGGTCTCGCCGCCGATCAGCGCGCAGCCAGCCAGCTCGCAGCCCTGCGCGATGCCCTTCACGACCGTCGCGGCCGTGCCGACTTCGAGCTTGCCGCACGCGAAATAGTCGAGGAAGAACAGCGGCTCGGCGCCCTGCACGAGGATGTCGTTCACGCTCATCGCGACGAGGTCCTGACCGACCGTATCGTGCCGGTTCAGCTGGAACGCGAGCTTCAGCTTCGTGCCGACGCCGTCGGTGCCGGACACGAGCACCGGCTCCTTGTACTTCTTCGGCACTTCGAAGAGCGCCCCGAAGCCGCCGATGCCGCCAAGCACGCCGTCGCGCAGGGTTTTCTTCGCAAAGGGTTTAATTGCGTCGACGAGCGCGTCGCCCGCGTCGATGTCGACGCCGGCATCGCGATAGGACAGGCCCTCGTTCGACGACTCGGAGGCGGATTTCGGTTGATTCATGGGGAAGAGCGAGAAGGTCGGTAAAATGCGATTTTAACCGATTGACGCTTGGCCGCCGCCCGCAAGCCCCGAATCACTGGCCCGCCGAACCCCGGGAACCACCGCCTTGTCGCCCAACACACCGATCTTCACGCCTTACCAGCGCCAGGCTTTCATCTGGACCGCGCTCGCGCTCGCCTTCGGCATCGTGCTGTGGCTGCTGCGGCCGGTGCTCACGCCTTTCCTGCTCGGCGCGATCCTCGCGTACATCCTGCAGCCGGGCGTCGCCGCGCTGGTGCGCCACCGCGTGCCGCGCTCGCTCGCCGCGCTGCTGATGATGCTGCTGTTCGCGCTCGTCGTCACGATGCTCGTCGTGCTGCTGCTCGTCGTGATCGAGAAGGAAGGCCCGCAGCTGAAGCAGCAGGTGCCGCAGATGCTCACGCATCTGCACGACTGGCTGCAGCCGAAGCTCGCGTTCCTCGGCATAACGGACTCGCTCGACTTCCAGAACCTGCGCGACATGATCACGTCGCGTCTCGAAGAAAGCGCGCAGCAGATCGGCGTCGCGGTATGGGCGTCGATCCGCACGAGCGGCAACGTGATGATCACCGTCGTCAGCAACGTGGTGATGGTGCCGCTTGTGCTGTTCTATCTGCTGTACGACTGGAACGCGATGCTCGCTCGCGTGCAGACGTTCGTGCCGCGCCGCTGGTTCGCGCGCACGATGGAACTCGCGCGCGAAATGGACCGGATGCTCGCGCAGTATCTGCGCGGCCAGTTGCTCGTGATGGCGATCCTCGCCGCGTACTATGCGGGCGCGCTGACGATCGCCGGCTTCGAGGTCGCGCTGCCGGTCGGCGTGTTCACGGGCCTCGCGGTGCTGATCCCGTATCTCGGCTACGCGACCGGGCTCGTGCTCGCGCTCGTCGCCGCGCTGCTGCAATTCGGCAACCTGTACGGGGTCGGCGCGGTTGCGCTCGTGTACGGGATCGGCCAGATCCTCGAAGGCTTCTTCCTGACGCCGAGGCTCGTCGGCGAGCGCATCGGCCTGCATCCGCTCGCGGTGATCTTCGCGCTGCTCGCGTTCGGCCAGCTGTTCGGCTTCTTCGGCGTACTGATCGCGCTGCCCGCGAGCGCGATCCTGTCGATCGCGCTGCGCGAGCTGCGCCGCAGCTATCTCGCGAGCGCGCTCTACAAGAACTGATTTTCCTGATTACCGTGCTTCGACAGCTGACGCTCGATCTCGGCACTCCGCCGCCATCGACATTCGACAATTTCTTCGCCGGCGCGAACGCCGAGCTGGTCACGCGCCTCTGCGGGCTCGACGCGGCGCTCGCGGCCGGCCCGCTCGCCGACCGCACGTTCTACGTGTGGGGCGAGCCGGGCAGCGGGCGCAGCCATCTGCTTCATGCGCTGGTGCACGACACGCCGCCCGGCCACGCGCGCTATCTCGGGCCGCAGAGCGGGCTCGCCGCGTTCTCGTTCGATCCGCGCGTCGCGATTTACGCGGTCGACGACTGCGATGCGCTGTCGGGCGCGCAGCAGATCGCGCTCTTCAACCTGTTCAACGAGGTGCGCGCGCATCCGGTCTGTGCGCTCGTGGCGACCGGCAACGCGGCGCCGATCGCGCTCGCGGTCCGCGAGGATCTGCGCACGCGGCTCGGCTGGGGGCTCGTGTTCCATCTCGCGCCGCTGTCCGACGACGGCAAGGCCGCGGTGCTGAAACACGCGGCGCACGAGCGCGGCATCGCGCTCGCCGACGACGTGCCCGCGTACCTGCTGACCCATTTTCGGCGCGACATGCCGAGCCTGATGGCGCTGCTCGACGCGCTCGACCGCTTCTCGCTCGAACAGAAGCGCGCGGTCACGCTGCCGCTGTTGCGCGCGATGCTCGCGAAGGCGGAGCCGTCAGGCGCGGGCGCCGCGGCGCCCGCCGCCGACGCCAGCGGCCCGGCCGGCGCGGACCAGGCCGCCGGCAACGGCTTCGCGCGCTTCAAGTAAAATGACCGCCCATGACCAACCTTGCACTTTTCGATCTCGATCACACGCTGATTCCCACCGATAGCGACCACGAATGGGGCCGCTTCATGGTGAAGCTCGGCATCGTCGACGCCGAGCGTTTCGCGCAGCAAAACGACCGCTTCTACGCCGACTACAAGGCCGGCGTGCTGGACATCCACGCGTATCTCGTCGCGATGCTCACGCCGCTCGCGAAGTATTCGCGCGCGCAGTTGAAGGCGTGGCACGACCAGTTCATGCACGAGGTGATCCACCCGGCGGTCCTGCCGACCGCGGTCGAACTCGTGCGCCGTCACAAGGACGCGGGCGACCTGTGCTGCATGGTCACCGCGACGAACGAATTCATCACCGCGCCGATCGCCGAGGTGTTCGGCGTCGACAAGCTGATCGCGTGCGAAGTCGAAACCGTCGACGGCCATCCGGCATCGCCGTACACGGGCCGACCGACGGGCACGCCGAGCTACCGCGAAGGCAAGATCGTGCGCACCGAAGCGTGGCTCGCCTCGCTCGGCAAAACGTGGTCGGACTTCGAGCACAGCTATTTCTATAGCGACTCGCACAACGACATTCCGCTGCTCGAAAAAGTCACCGACCCGATCGCGACCAATCCCGACGCCACGCTGCGCGCCCACGCGCAGCAGGCCGGCTGGCGCATCCTCGACCTGTTCCAACCGTCGTGATCAAGAAACTCATCCGCAAGCTGTTCGGCCAGGACGCCGCCACTGACGAGGCCGGCGCAGCCGCAGCGCTCGCACCCGCCGCCGATCATCCGGACGGCGGCGCCGCAAAGCCGCGTCGCGCGCCGCGCGAAGCAGCAGGCGCCGCGCGCGCGTCGTCGAAACCCTCGAAGCAGCCGAAGCATACGAAGGCCGCCGCCGATCCGGCGACGCCCGTGATCCTGCCCGCCGACGTGCACGGCATCGATCCAGCCCTGATCTCGAGAAACGCGGTCCGCGTGACGGACGGGCTTCAGCAGGCGGGTTTTCGCGCGTTCATCGTCGGCGGCGCGGTGCGCGACCTGCTGCTCGGCGTCGCGCCGAAGGACTTCGACGTCGCGACCGACGCGACGCCCGACCAGGTGCAGAAGCTGTTCCGCCGCGCGCGCATCATCGGCCGGCGCTTCCAGATCGTGCACGTGCAGTTCGGCCAGGAAATCATCGAGGTGTCGACGTTCCGCGCGCTCGTCGACGCGCCGCAGGACGCCGCGCCCGCCGAGGCCGCGCCGCCGCCCGCGCCATCGAAGCGCCTGCGCCGCGACGAACTCGACCGCCGCACGCACGCGGTCGACGCGAGCGGCCGCGTGCTGCGCGACAACGTGTGGGGCGAGCAGCACGAAGACGCGACCCGTCGCGACTTCACGATCAACGCGATGTACTACGACCCGGCGACGCAGACGGTGCTCGACTATCACAACGGGATGGCCGACATGCACGCGCACCTGCTGCGGATGATCGGCGACCCGGCGACGCGCTACCGCGAAGATCCGGTGCGGATGCTGCGCGTCGTGCGTTTCGCGGCGAAGCTCGGTTTCGAGATCGAAGAGCGCACGCGCGAGCCGATCCGCGAGCTGGCCGATCTGATCAACAACGTGCCGGCCGCGCGTCTGTTCGACGAAATGCTGAAGCTGCTGCTGTCCGGCCAGGCGCTCGCGTGCCTGCAGTGGCTGCGCAAGGAAGGACTGCATCACGGGCTGCTGCCGCTCCTCGACGTGGTGCTCGAACAGCCGCAGGGCGAGCGCTTCATCACGCTCGCGCTGTCGAACACCGATGCGCGCGTGCGCGCGGGCAAGACGGTGTCGCCGGGCTTCCTGTTCGCGACGCTCCTGTGGCACGACGTGCAGCAGCGCTATCAGCAGTACACCGCGGCGGAAGAATATCCGGTGCCGGCGCTGCATCGCGCGATGGACGACGTGATCGACGCGCAGACGGAGAAGCTCGCGATCCATCGCCGCTATTCGTCGGATATGCGCGAAATCTGGGGCTTGCAGCTGCGCCTGGAGAAACATTCGGGCCGCAGCGCGCTTAAGCTGCTGGAACACCAAAGATTTAGAGCAGGGTATGATTTCCTCCTGTTGCGCTGCGAGGCCGGCGAGCTGGACACAGCGACCGGCCAGTGGTGGACGGATTTCATCAACGGAGACGCTGCCGCGCGCGAAGCACTGCTCACGCACGGCGGGAAAGACCGATCGCCCAGAAAACGACGGCGGCGCGGCGGCGCGCGCAACCGCAAGTCGGGCGACGGCATGGAGGGCGGCGAAAGCGCCAGCCCGCGCCCAGCGAACGACACGGCCAACGACGGCCCGCACGACGACTGAAGACGACGCGGGCCGCGAGAGGCGGTCTGCCAGACGACAGTCGCAGGAAGTGAAGCCATGACGGTTGCCTATCTCGGCCTCGGCGCCAACCTCGGTGATGCGCGCCAGACCCTGAAAGACGCGGTGGTGTGCCTCGCCCAGCAGCACACCATCACCGTGCTCGCCAAATCGAGCCTGTACCGCACTGCGCCGATCGACGCAGGCGGCGACGACTATTACAACTGCGCGGTCAAGCTCGACACGAGCCTGCCGGTGCGGCAGCTGCTCGCGCTGTGCCAGCGCATCGAGCAGCATTTCGGCCGGGAGCGTCCCTTTCGCAACGCACCGCGCACGCTCGACATCGATATCCTGCTGTTCGGCGACCACGAGATCGACGAACCCGATCTCACCGTGCCGCATCCGCGCATGACCGGACGCGCGTTCGCGCTCGTGCCGCTCGTCGAGATCGATGCGGATCTCGCGATTCCGCGCCACGGACTCGCGAGCGCGTTCCTGCCGGCCGTCGCCGGGCAGCGCATCGAGAAAGTGAAGCCGCTGTGCCAGTGCCTCGGCGCAGGCGATGCGACGCCGCGCGACCCGACGCCGGGCACCTGCCGATGAGCACGCCGCCGCTCACGGTCGTCGCCCCCGCCACGCGGCCGCCGCTGCGCTATCTCGCGGTGGAAGGCGCGATCGGCGTCGGCAAGACCGCGCTCGCGACGCGTCTCGCGCAACGCTGGTCGATGCAGACGCTCTTCGACGCGAGCGCCGACAATCCGTTTCTCGAACGCTTCTACCGCGACACGACGCGTCATGCGTTGTCCGCGCAACTGCATTTTGCGCTGCAGCGCGAAGCGCAGTCGCAGCAGGTCGCCGCGCTGCGCGCGACCGATACGCCGCTCGTCACCGACTTCGTCGCGAAGAAAAGCGAGCTGTTCGCGCCGCTGACGCTCGGCGCCGACGAGCTGCCGCTCTATCGCGCGTACGCGGCGCGGCTCGACGCGGCGGCGCCCGCGCCCGATCTCGTCGTCTATCTGCAGGCGACGCCCGAGGTGCTGTTCGCGCGCATCCAGAAGCGCGCGAACCCGATCGAGCTGCAGATTCCGGACGCGTACCTGCGTGCGCTCTGCGACAGCTACAACGAATTTTTCTATCATTACGACGACGCGCCGGTGCTGACCGTCGGCGCGGAGCACCTGAACCCGCTCGATTCCGATGACGACCTTGCGCTGATCGCCGGCCGCATCGAGACGATGCGCGGCCGCAAGGAATTTTTCGTCAAGGGCACGTCGCTGTAAGCGGCGTCGCCTTCTCCCTTCTTCCTCTACGGACTGCCCCATGACTTATCTGCAGGAAACGAGCCGCAGCGCCGTGACCGTACCGAAATTGCAGGCGATGCGCGACGCCGGCGAGCGGATCGCGATGCTGACCTGCTACGACGCGAGCTTCTCCGCGCTGCTCGACCGCGCGGGCGTCGATTCGCTGCTGATCGGCGATTCGCTCGGCAACGTGCTGCAAGGCCACTCGACGACGCTGCCCGTCACGCTCGACGACATCGCGTATCACACCGCGTGCGTCGCGCGCGTGAAGCCGTCGGCGCTGGTCGTCGCGGATTTGCCGTTCGGCACGTACGGCACGCCGGAAGACGCGTTCGCGAGTTCGGTGAAGCTGATGCGCGCCGGCGCGCAGATGGTGAAGCTCGAAGGCGGCGAGTGGCTCGCGCCGACGATCCGGATGCTCGTCGAGCGGGCGGTCCCGGTGTGCGCGCACATCGGCCTCACGCCGCAGTCGGTGCATGCGTTCGGCGGCTTCAAGGTGCAGGGCAAGACCGAGAGCGGCGCGAGCCAGTTGCTGCGCGACGCGCACGCGATCGAAGACGCGGGCGCGCAACTCGTCGTGATCGAAGCGGTGCCGTCGGCGCTCGGCGGCGAGGTGACGAAGCAATTGCGCATTCCGACGATCGGCATCGGCGCGGGGCCGGACTGCTCGGGTCAGGTGCTCGTGCTGCACGACATGCTCGGGATCTTCCCCGGCAAGCGGCCGCGCTTCGTGAAGGACTTCATGCAGGGACAGCCGAACATCGAGAGCGGTGTCGCCGCGTATGTGAAGGCCGTGAAGGACGGGTCGTTTCCCGGGCCGGAGCACGGGTTTCAGTGACGTCGTCGCGGGCGGCGGGTCTTCGAAACGAAGAACGCCGCCCCAATGACCCGCGCCGTCGCGCGGCGCGGCTTCGGTCAATCAGTCAGTGCGAAACACCTTGACCGTACCGGTGAGGCGCGCGGACTGCGAATCGAGCGTCTGCGCGGCAGCGGTCACCTGTTCGACGAGCGCGGCGTTCTGCTGTGTGACGGTGTCCATCTGCGTGACCGCGGTGTCGACCTGCTCGATGCCGATCTGCTGCTGCTCGGACGCGCTCGCGATCTCGTTCATGATCGTCGTGACCCGCTGAACCGCTTCCTGCAGTTCCGTCATCGTCGAACCCGCCGACGACACCAGCGTCGTGCCGTGCGACACGGTGCCGACCGAATTCGCGATCAATTCCTTGATTTCCTTCGCCGCCGACGCCGAGCGCTGCGCGAGCGAGCGCACCTCGGACGCGACGACCGCGAACCCGCGGCCCTGATCGCCGGCCCGCGCCGCCTCGACCGCCGCATTCAGCGCGAGGATGTTGGTCTGGAACGCGATGCCTTCGATCATCGCGGTGATATCGGAGATCTTGTGCGAGCTCGCCTCGATTTCGCCCATCGTGATTACGACCTGACGCACCACGTCGCTGCCGCGATCCGCGACGCTGGCCGCGGTCTGCGCGAGCTCGCTGCCCTGACGGGCGTTCGCGGTGTTCTGCTTCACGCCGGCCGTCAGCTCGTTCATGCTGGCAGCGGTCTCTTCGAGCGACGCCGCCTGCTGTTCGGTGCGCGACGACAGATCGATCATGCCCGCCGCGATCTCCTGCGTCGCAATCGATACCGATTCGCTGCCCGAGCGCACGGTCGACGTGACCGCGCCCAGTTCCTGACGCGTCTTCTCGATCGCCTCGAGCAGCGTGCCCATCTCGTCGTTGCGCGGCGCGCGCACCGGCGCGCTCAGGTCGCCCGACGAGATCCGCTTCAAGCTGTCGAGCGCATACGAGAGCGGATTCATGATCGCGCCGCGCAGCGTCGCCCAGCCCCACGCGGCGGCAACGAGCCCGATCACGATCGTCGCGACGCTGACGAGGCGGAACAGGCGGAAGTTCGACTCGGCGCTCTCGTAGCGTTCCTTGGCGTTCTGGTACAGCTGCGCCTTGACCTTGCTGTTGGCCGCCGTCATCGCGCCGTAGAGCGCGGTCAGCTTGGTCATCGCAAACTGGTCCACGGCTTCGCGATCGCCCGACTTCAGCGCATTGGCGAATCCGGCGACGCCTTCGCGCATCGCATTGCGGCGCGCGGTGGTCTCTTCGATCAGCGCCCGTTCGTCGGCTTCGTGCGGCAACGACGTGAACTTGTTCCATGCGTCGTCGGAGTCCTTGAAGAACCCGTCCGCGCGCTTGAGCTGGTCCGCGACGGTCGGCGATTCGGGATGGAGCGCCACGCGATCGAGCACGAGACGCGTGCGCGCGATGAAGATTTCGGCGTCGTCGACCGCCGTCGATTCGGCGAGCTTGTTGTGGTACGTGTCGCGGTTCGCTCCGTTGGCCTCGTTCGTACTGACGAGTCCAAGGACGCCGGTGGTCGTCAACAGGGCGGCCAGAAGCGCCACCGTGAACGCAATGCGGGTTCGGATCGTAAGGGTCATGGCACGTTGCCCCTTTTTATAGGAATCGGGACCGCGGACGCGAGGCGCACGCGGGGTGTCTCCTGTCCTGATAACGGCTGACTGCAGCCAGGATTTAGGGCACGGCCAAATTTTTAAGCGGAACCAGAATTGGGTGCCGGATTGCCGACCGCGTCACCATTCGATGCGGTCGCGCTTGCTGGCGGCTCGTTTATCGGTGGCCGCGCATGATCCGCAACGGCCGCGGCGACACGGCGCTTCAGTCGGGTTGGCCGGCGTCCGGCCGGATCAGGCGCGCAGGCAGCGCGCCGCGCAGTGCGTTGCAGACCAGCAGCGCTTCGGCGTTCAGCACGTCGGCGCGCGTGAGCACCTTTTCTTGCGCGTTCAACGCCGGATCGTCGAGCAGCACGCCGCGCATCACGCCCGGCAGCAGTCCCGACGTCAGCGGCGGCGTCCACCACTTCCCGTCGAGCTTCACGAACACGCTCGACCGGCCGCCTTCGGTCAGCTCGCCGCGCTCGTTGAAGAACAGCATGTCGAAGCCGCCGTGCGCTTCCGCTTCGCGCCAGCCGCGATCGAATTCCGCGCGGCGGGTCGTCTTGCGCAGCAACAGCGCGTCTTTCGAATCGACGTTCGCGAACCCGTGATCGGGCGCGAGCAGCAAGCCGACCGGACCTGACGGCAGCGGCGCGAGCGGCGCGGCGCTCAGTTGAACCGCGCCGTTTTTCGCGAGCGCAAGACGCACCCGACACGGTGTGCCGTCAGGCAGCGCATCACACTGCGTGGCGATACGCTCGCGCAACACCGCTTCGTCCAGCCGGAAACCGAACCATTGCGCGCCCGCCGCGAGCCGCGTCAGATGCCGCTCCAGACGGCGCACGCCGTCGGCGCGCGTGGCGTACATCGTCTCGAAGAGTTCGATGCCCGGATCGGCCTCGGTCAGAAAACGCGCCTTCAGCCGGCACTCTTCGTACTCGTCGGCCGCGACGCTGTCGAGCACGATCCCCGCGCCGACGCCCATCACGCCGTGACGCAGCGTGTCGCCGGCGGCATCGAGCGTCAGCGTGCGAATCGCAACCGACAGACAGAAGTCGCCGCAAGCCGCCGCATTGTCGCCGTCGCGCGCCGCCGCCGCGTCGAGCCAGCCGATCGCGCCGGTATAGAGCCCGCGCGGCGCCGCTTCGAGCGCGTCGATCAGCTGCATCGTCCGGTGCTTGGGCGCGCCGGTGATCGACCCGCACGGAAACAGCGCGCGCATCACGTCGGCGAACGACGTGCGCGCAGGCAACGTCGCCTCGATCGTCGAGGTCATCTGCCACACGGACGCATACGGCTCGACGCTGAACAGCGCCGGCACATGCACGGAACCCGTCTGCGCGACCCGCGACAGGTCGTTGCGCAACAGGTCGACGATCATCACGTTTTCGGCGCGGTTCTTCGGATCGTTCGCGAGGAACTCGGCGGCGCGCCGATCTTCGAGCGGATCGGCCGCGCGCGCGGCGGTGCCCTTCATCGGCCGCGCGCGCAGCGTCGCGCCGCGTTTCTCGACGAACAGCTCGGGCGAGCACGACAGCACCCACCGATCGTCGGGCAGTGCGATCAGCGCGCCGAAGCGCACCCGCTGACGCTCGCGCAGCCGCCGGTACAACGCGAGCGGCGTGCCGAACACCTCGAAATGCAGCCGGTACGTGTAGTTGATCTGATACGACTCGCCCGCGCGCAGCGCGTCGTGCACCGCGTCGATCGCGTGCGTGAACTGCGTGCGATCGACGTCGGCCTGCAACTGGGCGATACCGGCCGGCGCTGGGGTTTGCGCGCCGCCTTCGCGCGCGGCGAGCCACGCATCGGCCTCGTCGCGAGACAGCTTTGCGCAGCGCGAGAACAATAAAAAACGCAGCGCGGCATGGCTGCCGCGCTGCGTTGTCGGTGACGCATGCGTGTCGCGCGCGCCGAACTGCAGGTTGCGTCCGAACTCGTAGTCGCCGAGCACGACCGCGAAGAGGCCGCTCGCGAGGTCCGCGTCGACGTCGGCGCACAGCGCGTCGAGTTCCGCCGGATCGCTGCTCGCACGCTCGCGCACGAAACCGGTGTAGAGGCGGCTCGAACGGCTCGCGGCCGTCGAGTCACCGTCGTCGAGCAGCGCGAACACCGCGCCGCCGTCTTGATCCGCCATAAACGTCACCTGAGCCGTGCCAAACGCCCATTTGAGCGATCACCGGAGCCGCCGCGGCTGTTGCCACTGCCACTGCCGCCATGCTGCCGCCGCGGCCGACCGGCATCGGCGCGGCGTCTTCCGCATCAATCGAAGAAGCTCTTCACCCGGTCGAACCAGCTCTTGCTCTGCGGGCTATGCCGTCCGCCGCCCTCCACGAGCGACTTCTCGAACTGCTGCAGCAGGTCGCGCTGATGCTCGGTGAGCTTGACCGGCGTCTCGACCTGCACATGCACGTACAGATCGCCGGCGATGCTCGAACGCAGCCCCTTGATGCCCTTGCCGCGCAGACGGAACGTCTTGCCCGACTGCGTGCCCTCGGGCACGGTGAAGGTCGCGCGGCCCGCGAGCGTCGGCACTTCGATCTCGCCGCCGAGCGCCGCCGTCGTGAACGGAATCGGCATCTGGCAGTGCAGGTCGTCGCCGTCGCGCTCGAACACCGGATGCGACTTGATGTGGATCTCGACGTACAGATCGCCCGACGGCCCGCCGTTGATGCCCGGCTCGCCGTTGCCGGCCGAGCGGATGCGCATGCCGTCGTCGATGCCCGCCGGAATCTTCACTTCGAGCGTCTTGGTTTCCTTCACCTTGCCCGCGCCGTGGCAGTTGCCGCACGGATCCGGAATCCACGAGCCGGTGCCATGGCACTTCGGACAGGTCTGCTGGATGCTGAAGAAGCCTTGCGACATGCGCACCGAGCCCGAACCGTTGCAGGTCGGGCAGGTTTCCGGCTTCGTGCCGGGCTTCGCGCCCGAACCGTGACACACGTCGCAGGTGCTCCAGCCCGGCACGCGAATCTGCGTCTCGTAGCCGTGCGCGGCCTGCTCGAGCGTGATTTCCATGCTGTAGCGCAGGTCCGCGCCGCGATACACCTGCGGACCGGCGCGGCCGCCGCGACCGCCGCCCGCGGCCTGGCCGAAGATGTCGCCGAAGATGTCGCCGAACGCATCGGCAAAACCGCCGAAGCCCTGTGCGCCCGCGCCGCCCATGTTCGGGTCGACGCCGGCGTGGCCGTACTGGTCGTACGCCGCACGCTTTTGCGAGTCCGACAGCATTTCATAGGCTTCCTTCACCTCCTTGAAATGCTCTTCCGCATCCTTGTTGTCGGGATTGCGGTCGGGGTGGTACTTCATCGCCAGCTTGCGATAAGCCTTTTTGATCTCGTCGTCGCTTGCGTTCTTCGCGACGCCCAGAACCTCGTAGTAATCCCGTTTCGCCATATCGGTTCAACGCCGGCCGAGCGGCCTCCAGAAAACAAATGTGCCCGGGGGGCCGAAAGACCCGCCAGGCGCTTCAATGAACGCGCAATCGTAACCGATGCGCAAGAATCCGGCAGGAGCCGCACGGTGCACGTCGAGCGACGCGGCGTGCGGCTCCCGGGCACGACTTAGTCCTTCTTCACTTCCTTGAAGTCCGCGTCGACCACGTCGTCGGCCTGCTGCGCGCCTTCCGGTGCACCGCCTGCCGCGCCCGCAGCCGCGGCCGCGCCCTGGTTCGCCTGCATGTCGGCGTACATCTTTTCGCCGAGCTTCTGCGACGCCGTCGACAGCGCCTCGATCTTGCCTTCGATCGCCGCCTTGTCGGCCGACGTGTTCTTCAGCGTGTCTTCGAGGTCCTTCAGCGCCGACTCGATCTTCTCCTTCTCGCCCGCGTCCAGCTTCTCGCCGTATTCGGCCACCGCCTTCTTCGTGCTGTGAACGAGCGCGTCGCCCTGGTTGCGCGCATCGGCCAGCTCACGCAGCTTGTGATCCTCTTCCGCGTTTGCTTCGGCGTCCTTCACCATCTTCTCGATCTCGGCTTCCGACAGACCCGAGTTCGCCTTGATCGTGATCTTGTTTTCCTTGCCGGTCGCCTTGTCCTTCGCGCCGACGTGCAGAATGCCGTTCGCGTCGATGTCGAAGGTCACCTCGATCTGCGGCACGCCGCGCGGTGCTGGCGGGATGCCTTCCAGGTTGAACTCGCCGAGCAGCTTGTTGCCGGCCGCCATTTCGCGTTCGCCCTGGAACACCTTGATCGTCACGGCCGACTGGCTGTCGTCCGCCGTCGAATACACCTGTGCGTGCTTCGTCGGGATCGTGGTGTTCTTGTTGATCATCTTCGTCATCACGCCGCCGAGCGTCTCGATGCCGAGCGACAGCGGGGTCACGTCGAGCAGCAGCACGTCCTTGCGGTCGCCGGACAGCACCTGGCCCTGGATCGCCGCGCCGACTGCGACGGCTTCGTCCGGGTTCACGTCGCGACGCGGTTCCTTGCCGAAGAACTCCTTCACCTTGTCCTGCACCTTCGGCATGCGCGTCTGGCCGCCGACGAGGATCACGTCGTCGATGTCGCTCACCTTCACGCCGGCGTCCTTGATCGCGACGCGGCACGGTTCCATCGTGCGCTCGATCAGCTCTTCGACGAGGGCTTCGAGCTTCGCGCGGGTGATCTTCAGGTTCAGGTGCTTCGGACCCGACGCATCGGCCGTGATGTACGGCAGGTTGATTTCCGTCTGCTGGCTCGACGACAGTTCGATCTTCGCCTTCTCGGCGGCTTCCTTCAGGCGCTGCAGCGCGAGCACGTCCTTCGACAGGTCGACGCCCTGCTCCTTCTTGAACTCGCCGATGATGTAATCGATGATCCGCTGGTCGAAGTCCTCGCCGCCGAGGAACGTGTCGCCGTTCGTCGACAGCACTTCGAACTGCTTCTCGCCGTCGACGTCCGCGATCTCGATGATCGAGATGTCGAACGTGCCGCCGCCGAGGTCGAACACCGCGATCTTGCGGTCGCCCTTTTCGGACTTGTCGAGACCGAACGCGAGCGCGGCCGCGGTCGGCTCGTTGATGATCCGCTTGACTTCGAGACCGGCGATCCGGCCGGCGTCCTTCGTGGCCTGGCGCTGGCTGTCGTTGAAGTACGCGGGAACCGTGATCACCGCTTCGGTGACCGGCTCGCCGAGGTAGTCTTCAGCGGTCTTCTTCATCTTGCGCAGCACTTCGGCCGACACCTGCGACGGCGCGAGCTTCTGGCCGTGCGCTTCGACCCACGCGTCGCCGTTGTCGTGCTTGACGATCTTGTAGGGCATCAGGTTGATGTCCTTTTGCACTTCCTTTTCGTCGAAGCGGCGGCCGATCAGGCGCTTGACCGCGTACAGCGTGTTCTTCGGGTTCGTAACCGACTGGCGTTTCGCCGGCGCGCCGACGAGCACCTCGTTGTCGTCCATGTACGCGATGATCGACGGCGTCGTGCGGGCGCCTTCCGAGTTCTCGATCACCTTGACCTGATTGCCTTCCATCAGCGCCACGCACGAGTTGGTGGTGCCGAGGTCGATGCCGATGATTTTGCCCATGTTTGGTTAATCTCCAGATTTGATCGCTGGGCGGCGCGCCAAACGGGCCTTTGCCCGTCCGGTCGTCCGCATCAATTCGAAACTGTTCTCAAAGTAAGTACCGCGGCATCGTTTTCAAGCCCTCGATGCAATGCGGTCTTTAATTTTTTTCTATCGGAGAGCCGCCCGCGCGGCGGCCGCTCATTGGCCACTCATCCGGTCGGCTACTTCGGCTGCGCCACCGTGACGAGCGCCGGACGCAGCACGCGGTCGGCGATCACATAGCCCTTTTGCAGCACGCTGACGACGGTGTTCGGCTCCTGATCGGCCGGCACCATCGAAATCGCCTGATGACGATGCGGATCGAACTTCTCGCCAACCGGGTTGACGGCAACCACGCGCCCTTTCTCCAGCGCGCCGGTCAACTGCCGCAGCGTCAGTTCCACGCCTTCGCGGACCTTCGCGAGGTCGTCCGAGTTGTGCGCGATCGCCGCTTCGAGGCTGTCGACGACCGGCAGCAGATGCTCGGCGAAGCTTTCGATCGCGAACTTGTGCGCCTTCGACACGTCTTCCTGCGCGCGGCGGCGGACGTTCTCGGTCTCGGCCTTCGCCCGCAAGTACGCTTCCTGCAGCTCGGCGATCTTCGCCTGCGCCTCTTCGAGCGCCGCGCCGGCCTGCTCGCCGGCCTCTTCGACCTGCTGCGCCTGCGGCTCCGGGGCGGCCGCGGGTTCACGCGACGGCTCGTCCGCGGGCGTGGGGTTCTGGCTCGTCGGGTTGTCTTGCGTGTTTTCCATGTCGCTGAACGTGATTAATGAGTGGAAGAAGGAGCCGCGAGCGGCGCATCGCACACGGCCCGAACCGGGCCGTTGCATGGACGCGACACCGCGAGTGGCATTGCGGACTCACTTAGGGGCTCAATCGACGATTTCAAGGGCTTTGCGGCGTTTTTTTGCACCTCCGCCGTGCACGCGAAACCGGCCGTTACAACCATTACCCGAGCTTGTCCAGTTTGAAATTGAGTCGGCCGTGCGGCTGACCTACACTTCATTTCAGACGCCGCAAACAGCTGTTTACCCTGACCTGGCGCCACTACATCGCACTACACCGAGCTGTCCGTTTCAGTCGCATCCCCCGGGGGAGTACCGTGAAACTGACCTTTGCAATTTCGGTGGTCGCACTGGTACTGATCGCCGGGACCACGACCATCTGCCTGTCGGGCGCCGTCACCGAGAACACGACCGAATACGGCAGTGTTCACGCGACGATGGAGGCGCTCTTCAGTCCTCACGCGAAAGTTTGTCGATGATGCGCCGGTCGCGCTTCGTCGGCCTTCCGTGCAGCGCCGCAGCCGGTTCGCGGAAGTTCTTGCGCCGCTCCAGTTCGGCAAGCCGGCGCTTGCGGCCGTCGTCCGTTTCCGCGTAGAGCGTCTGCGCGACGCTGGCCGGCCCGCGCACGTCGCACACGCCCAGCACCGCCACCTGCCAGATCACCCGTTCGATGTCGATCTCGACGAGATCGCCGACGCGCACTTCCTTCGACGCCTTCACCGGCTCGCCGCCGATCCGCACGCGCCCTTTCGCGACGGCGTCGGCCGCGAGCGAGCGGGTCTTGAAGAACCGCGCCGCCCACAGCCACTTGTCGATGCGCAGCTTCGCGGAAGGCTCGGTCGAGATCTTGTAATGCATACGAAGATTTTCAGTTGATCGATAGTGCGCGCGGCAGCCGCGCGCGGTCGTGCGGCGTTCAGGCCGTCGCGGCGCCCGCTGCCCTCGCGTTCATGCAGGTCACGCTGCGGCGCCGGCGGGCACGGCGGCGTGCACCGGCCAGCCCTGCAGGTTCTGCGCGACGATCTCGCCCAACGCGGCGATCCACGCAGTGGACGCGTTCAGGCACGGGATCCGGTGAAACTCCTTGCCGCCCGCGTGCAGAAATTCGTCGCGCACTTCCATGCCGATTTCCTCGATCGTTTCGAGACAATCCGCGGTGAAGCCCGGACAGAACACGTCGGCGCGCCGCACGCCCGCGTCGCCCAGCTCCTTGAGCGTCGGCGCCGTATACGGCTGCAGCCACTGTGCCCGCCCGAAACGCGACTGGAACGTGACCCGGCACTCCACCGGCGACAGTTCGAGCGCGTGCATCAACAGCGCGGCCGTCTGCTGGCACTGGTCGTGGTACGGATCGCCGAGATCGAGCGTGCGGCTCGGCACGCCGTGGAAGCTCAGCACGAGGCGGTCGCCGGCCGCGAAGTCGGGCCGGCCGTGCGCGTCCCAATACTGGCGAACCTGCGCGACGAGCGCGCCGATATACGCCGGATGGTCGTGATACGCGCGCACCGTGCGGATTTCCGGCTGGTTGCGCATCCGCGCGAGCGCGGCGAACGCGGCGTCGAATGCGGTCGCCGTCGTCGACGCCGAGTATTGCGGGTACATCGGCATCAGCAGGATGCGCTCGGCGCCCGACAGCTTCAGCTGGTTCAGCATCGCGGGGATGTCGGGCGTGCCGTAGCGCATCGCGTAGTCGACGAGCACCGCGTAGTCGTTCAACTGCAGCAACTGCCGCAGGCCGTCCGCCTGTTTCTGCGTATGGACGCGCAGCGGCGAGCCCTCGGGTGTCCACACGGCCGCATATTTCTTCGCGGACGACACCCCGCGCGACGGCAGGATCAGCGTGCGCAGCAGCGGCTGCCAGACAGCGGCCGGAATCTCGACGACGCGCGGATCCGACAGGAACTGCGCGAGATAGCGGCGCACCGCGCCGGGCGTCGGCGCGTCGGGCGTGCCGAGATTGATCAGCAGCACGGCGACGCGGTGCGCGACGGCGGACTGCAGGGGCCGCTCCAGATCGAAACGCATAGGCGGTGGGAAAAGGCGCGCCGGGGCGCGGCTGCGTGGCAGGGAACAGGCATTATAGCGGCCGGGTCGGCGCGGCCGGCCGGGCGACCGGTCAAGTCCGGGGCCCATCGCACAGAACAGAGCGTCGCGCCGCCGATTGCGATCAGCGGGCGATCCCGCCGACGGTGGACGGCGGGCGGCGGGCGGCCGATGGCCGATATGAGCCGAGCCGCTCAGTGCTGGCTGAGCGCGAGCGACAAGAGCCGCGCGGTGATGTCGACGATCGGAATCACGCGGTTGTACGCCATCCGCGTCGGCCCGATCACGCCGAGCGTGCCGACGATCTTGCCGTTCACCTCGTACGGCGCGGTCACGACGCTCATTTCTTCGATCGGCACGAGGTTCGACTCACCGCCGATGAAGATCTGCACGCCCTGCGCATGGCTCGACACATCGAGCAGCTGCAGCAGGCTCGTTTTCTGGTCGAACACGTCGAACAGCTTGCGCAGCCGCGCCATGTCCGACGACAGGTCCGCGACTTCGAGCAGATTGCGCTCGCCGGAGATCAGCACCGTATCGCCCGCGTCGGGCTCGTCGGTGCTCGCGGTCACGGCGGCGTGCATCAGCGCGGTCATGTCGCCGCGCAGCGCGTCGATTTCCTCGCGCAGCCGCCGGCGCACCTCGTCGAACGACAGACCCGCGAAGTGCGCGTTGATGTAATTCGATGCCTCGATGAGCTCGGACGGCGAGAAGTCGCGCTGCGTCGCCATGATCCGGTTTTGCACGTCGCCTTCGGGCGTCACGATGATCAGCAGGATGCGCTTGTCCGACAGGCGCATGAATTCGACCTGCTTGAACACATGGCTGCGGCGCGGCGTCAGCACGACGCCCGCGAACTGCGACAGGTTCGACAGCACGCTCGCCGCCGCCGCGACGACCTTCTGCGGCTCGCCCGCGCGCAGCTTCGTCTTCACGGTGTGCATCATCGCCTCGTCGTCGGCGGCGGGCTCGACGGTCAGCATCGTGTCGACGAACAGGCGATAGCCGCGCGGCGTCGGCACGCGGCCCGCCGACGTATGCGGACTGGACACGAGCCCGAGTTCCTCGAGGTCCGACATCACGTTGCGGATCGTCGCGGGGCTCAGCTCCAGCCCCGAGTAACGCGACAACGTGCGCGAGCCGACCGGCTGACCTTCGGCGATGTAACGCTCGATCAGGGTCTTGAGGAGGGTTTGGGCGCGAGGATCTAGCATGACTGCAAATTTTAGCTCAACGACGCTCAGGCCGCGAATGGTGGGGTCCGCCTGCCCGCCGGCCGACGGACCCCGTCGTGTTCTTTTCGTCACCTGACTATGGTGTAATGCCGGGATGCAGACCAACAGCCAGTTCAAGACCGTCGCGCTCGTCGGGCGCAGCAACACGCAGGGCATCGGCGAGCCACTGATCGCGCTTGCGCGCTGCATTTCGACACTCGGCTTCGAGGTCGTGTTCGAGGCGGACACCGCCGCCGAAATCGGCGTCACCGGGTATCCGGCGCTGCGTCCGGCCGAGATCGGCTCGCGCGCCGACGTCGCCGTCGTGCTCGGCGGCGACGGCACGATGCTCGGCATCGGCCGCCAGCTCGCGCCGTACGGCACGCCGCTGATCGGCATCAACTACGGCCGGCTCGGCTTCATCACCGACATCCCGTTCTCGGACATGCAGGAGGTCGTGCCGCAACTGCTCGCCGGCAGCTTCGAGCGCGAGGAGCGCATGCTGCTCGAAGCGCGCGTGCTGCGCGACGGCGAACCGCTCTATCACGCGCTCGCGTTCAACGACGTCGTCGTGAACCGCAGCGGCGTGTCGGGGATGGCCGAACTGCGCGTGCACGTCGACGGCCGCTTCATGTACAACCAGCGCTCGGACGGGCTGATCGTATCGACGCCGACCGGCTCGACCGCGTATGCGCTGTCGTCGTCCGGGCCGATCCTGCATCCGCAGCTAAAGGGCATCGTGCTCGTGCCGATTGCGCCGCACGCGCTGTCCAACCGGCCGATCGTGCTGCCGGACGACTCGATCGTCAGCATCCAGATCGTCGCCGGGCGCGACGTCAACGTGAACTTCGACATGCAGTCGTTCACCGCCGTGCAGCTCGGCGACGTGATCGAGATGCGGCGCTCGCGGCATACGGTGCCGGTGCTGCACCCGGTCGGCTACAGCTACTACGCGACGCTGCGCAAGAAGCTGCACTGGAACGAGCCGCCGGCGCTGCAGGCGGAAGCGCACGACGACTGACGGCGGCGTCGGCGTCGGCCGTCCGGCCGATGTGGGGACGCAACAAAACATGGCAGGTCGCAGTTCGATACTGTATATTTGAACACTATTGTCGATGGCCCGCGAAACACCGCGGAAGCCGCTGCCGAAACTCCGCTCGCGCCGACCCGACCAGCCAGACTACGACCGCCATGCTTCGCCATCTCTCGATTCGCGACTTCGTGATCGTCGCGGCCCTCGACCTCGAATTCGACGACGGCTTCACGGTTTTCTCCGGCGAAACCGGCGCCGGCAAGTCGATCCTGATCGACGCGCTCGCGCTGACGCTCGGCGCCCGGGCCGACGCGAGCGTCGTCCGCACCGGCGAGTCGCGCGCCGACATCACCGCCGAATTCGACGCGCCGCCGCACGTGCTGCGCTGGCTCGACGAGCAGGCGCTCGCGCATGCGGCCGACGACGACGCGTCCGCGACCGTGATGCTGCGGCGCGTCGTCGACAGCGGCGCCCGCTCGCGGGCGTTCATCAACGGCACGCCGGCCACGCTCGCGCAGTTGCGCGAGGTCGGCGAAATGCTCGTCGACATTCACGGCCAGCACGCGCACCAGTTGCTGATGCGCGCCGACGCGCAACGCGAGCTGTTCGACACGCACGCGGGCCTCGCCGATCAGGCCGCGCTCGTCACGCGCGCGTGGCGCACGTGGCGCGACGCGACGCACGCGGTCGAAACCGCGCAGTCGCGCGACCGCGAACTGCAGCTCGAACGCGAGCGCCTTGCGTGGCAACTCGCGGAACTCGACAAACTCGCGCCGCAGCCCGGCGAGTGGGAGGAGGTCAACGCGGAGCATCGGCGTCTGTCGCATTCGGCAAGTCTGATCGACGGCGTGCAAGGCGCGCTCGCGGCGCTGTCCGAGTCGGACGACGCGATGATTTCGCAACTGGGCTCGGTCGTATCGAAACTGCGCGACCTCGCGGAAATCGACCCGGCGCTCGGCGACGCACTCGCGGCGCTCGAACCGGCCGCGATCCAGTTGCAGGAAGCCGCGTATTCGCTGAGCCACTACGCGCAGCGGCTCGAACTCGATCCGGACCGGCTCGCGCAGGTCGAGAAGCGCCTCGACGCGCTGCATTCGGTCGCGCGCAAATTCCGTCTGCAGCCGGAAACGCTGCCCGACGAGCACGAGGCCCGGCGCGCGCAACTGGCGACGCTCGATGCGGCGGCCGATCTCGACAGCCTGCGCGCGGCGGTCGCGAAGGCGCACGACGCGTACATGACGGAAGCGAGGCAACTGTCGAAGGCGCGCGCGAAGGCGGCGAAGTCGCTTGGCGCGGCGGTCACCGTGGGGATGCAGGAACTGTCGATGGCGGGCGGAAGCTTCGAAGTCGCGCTGGTGCCGCTCGCGGATGGCGGCGCGCACGGCCTCGAGCAGATCGAATTTCGCGTCGCCGGCCATGCGGGCGTGCCGCTGCGACCGCTCGCGAAAATCGCCTCCGGTGGCGAACTCGCGCGGATCAGCCTCGCGCTCGCCGTCATCGCGAGCGCCGCTAGCCCGACGCCGACGCTGATCTTCGACGAAGTGGACACCGGCATCGGCGGCGGCGTGGCCGAGGTCGTCGGGCGCCTGCTGCATCAGTTGGGCGAAATGCGCCAGGTGCTGTGCGTGACCCACCTGCCGCAGGTCGCGGCACGCGGCGATCATCACTTCCAGGTGTCGAAGTCCGGCGACGGCAACGGCGGCACGCTGTCGGTCGTCACGCCGCTCGACCGCACGAGCCGCGTCGAGGAAGTCGCGCGGATGCTCGGCGGTCTGGAAATCACCGCGACCACGCGCAAGCACGCGAAGGAAATGCTGGCCGCCTGAGCGGCGCGAAGGAGGCACGCCGCGCGGCTGATACGGACACGGCGCGCCGCCATCGCCCTGCCCTCAGCGCCTCTCTTCGAACACCCTCCGCCACAGCGCCAGCACCGCGTCGCGATGCGGCGCGACACGCGCAGGATCGACGCGCGCCACATCCATCCCATCGAGCCGCAACTGGTGCTGCAGCTTGCGATACAGCCGGTACGCGGCACCGATCGTCTCGGCCTCTTCCTCGCTCATCAGCCCGAAGCGCGACACTTCGCGCAGCAACGCGATGTTGCCGGTGTTGCGGATCAACTCCGGGTCCCGCGCGGCGTGCAGCAGCACCCAGTACTGCACGAGAAACTCGATGTCGACCATCCCGCCGCGATCGTGCTTCAGATCGAACAGTTCGGTGCGGTTCAGATGGCCTTCCTCGACGCGCCGGCGCATATCGACGATCTCGGCCGCGAGCGGCCCAGCCTCGCGCGGCGTCGTCAGCACTTTCACGCGGATCGCCTCGAACTGCGCGCCGATGCCCGCGTCGCCCGCGCAGAAACGCGCGCGCGTCAGCGCCTGGTGCTCCCACACCCACGCGGTGTTCGCCGCGTCGCCTTCCGGCAGCTGATAGCGGCGGAACGCGCCGAGGTCGGTGACGAGCAGCCCCGACTCGCCGTTCGGCCGCAACCGCAGATCGACGTCGAACAGCGTGCCCGCGCCGGTCGCCGCGGTGAGCCACGTGATCAGCCGGCGCGCGAACATCGCGTAGATGTCGGACGCGTTGTCGTCCTCGTCGTCGTACAGGAAGATCAGGTCGAGGTCCGACGCGTAGCCGAGTTCCTTGCCGCCGAGCTTGCCGTACGCGATCGCCGCGAAGCGCGGCGCCTCGCGATGACGTTTCGAGAAATGCCGCCACACGGCGTCGATCGTCACGTCGAGGACGGCGTCCGCGAGTTCCGACAGCCGGTCGCTCACGTGCTCGACCGACAGCCGCCCCGCGAGGTCGAGCAGCAGAATCCGGAACACTTCCGCCTGATGCGCGTGGCGCAGCAGGTCCATCTGCTGCTCGACGCCGTCCGCCGCCGCGAGCCGCGCGCGCAGCATCTGCTTGAACGCCGGCCAGTCGAACGGCGCCGACAGCGCCTCGCCGTCGAGCAGTTCGTCGAGCAGTTGCGGATGGCGAATCAGATAGCCGGCGGCCCAGCGCGACGTGCCGAGCACGTGCAGCACGCGAGTCAACGCGTCCGGGTATTCGGTCAGGAGCGCGAGATACGCGCCGCGCCGTCCGACCGCTTCGAGCAATTCGAAGAGCCGCGCGAGCGTCGGGCCGCGTCGTTCGCGCGGCTCGATCGTCCGCGCGAATTCGAGCGCGCGATGCGCGACGCCGTCGAAGCGTTCGCGGCTGCGCTCCGGCAAACCGGCATAGCGCGACGAACTCCACAACGCGCGCAGCCGCGACAGCAGCGGACCCGGGTCGTCGATGCCCAGTCCGGTCAGCTTCGCGAGCAGTGCGCCGTCGGTGCCGTCTTCCGCGAGCGCGGCGCTCCAGATCCACGCGGCGGCATGGTGCTCGGAGCTTGCGCCGGCCTCGCCTTTGCCCTTGTCCGCGAAGATCTGGTCGAACTGCCGCCACACCTTGTCGCGATGCACGTTGAGCGCCGCATGCAGCGCGGCGTAGTTGTCGAAGTCCATCGACGCGGCCAGCACGCGCCGATCGTCTTCGTCGACCGGCATCGCGTGGGTTTGCGCGTCGTCGCGATATTGCAGCCGGTGCTCGAGCTTGCGCAGAAACTGATACGCGAGCGTCAGGTCCGTGCTGACATCGGACGCGATCATCCCGCGCGCCGCCGCGTAGCCGAGCACCGCGAGCGTCGGCCGCACGCGAAAGCCCGCGTCCTGGCCGCCGCGAATCAGCTGGAACACCTGCGCGCTGAACTCGATCTCGCGGATGCCGCCGCGCCCGAGCTTGATGTCGTCCGCCTTGTCGGGCCGCATCGTCGCGCGGCGCTGCGCTTCCTGGCGGATCTGCGCATGCAGCGAGCGGATCGCGCCGATCACGCCGAAGTCCAGATAACGCCGGTAGACGAACGGCTTCACGAGCGCGTCGAGCTGCGACGCGAGCCGCAGCGCCGGCTCCGAGGACGTCCCGGACACGAGCCGCCCCTTGATCCACGCGTAGCGTTCCCACTCGCGGCCCTGCACGTAGAAATACTCTTCGAGCATCCCGAGGCTGCACACGAGCGGCCCCGAGTCGCCGTTCGGCCGCAGCCGCATGTCGACGCGAAACACGAAGCCGTCTGCGGTCACGTCGGCGAGCGCCGCGATCAGCCGCTTGCCGACCCGCGTGAAGAAATCCTGCACGGCGATCGGCGAGCGCGTGCCGCCGGTCGTCTCGCCGTCGTCCTCGTAGACGAAGATCAGATCGACGTCCGACGACACGTTCAGCTCGCGCCCGCCGAGCTTGCCCATGCCGACGACGCCGAGCGTCAGCCGCTCGCCCTCGGGGCCGCGCGGTTCGCCGAACAGCACCTCGAGATCCGCGGTGACGACGGCGAGCGCGCGCTGGATCGAGATTTCGGCGAGATCGGTCATCGCGCCGGTGACTTCGGCGACGTCGGCGACACCGCCGAGGTCGCGCTCCATCACCGCGCAGAACACTTCGACGCGCAGCCGGCGCAGCGCCTGTTTCAACTGCTCGTCGGTAGGCAGCGCAAGCGCGTTCGCGACAGCCGACGCCAAGAGCGCGTCGAGCCGCGCGGCGATCCGCTCGCGCGTCAGCGGCGCGGCGGCGAGCGCGCCGACCTGTGCGACCAGTTCGGGACGGGCGGCATACGCACGCGCCGCATAGCGAGAAAAGCCGGAACTCAGAAGCGGGATGTCAGTCATGAAAATCGGTTCGAAGAACTTCGCCGGCTCGCGGGGGGTGCGGCTGCCGCGCCAGGCGCGAAGGATGCTGGAAGGTTCGCTGGAAAACTCGCAGAAAGACCCGCAGTAACGATCGCCGGAGAACCTGCCGGAGAACCTGCCGGAGAACCTGCCGGAAAACCCGCTGTGAAACCCGCCGTAACACTCGCCGGATCCGCGCCGCGATCCGCCGCCGACGGCCGCTGCGAGCCCATCGGAGCACTGCGGCATGGGCCTCCGGATGGCCGTTGGACGGGCCCTCTGTGATACATTTCGTCGTCAGTACGCAACGCTACCATACCCCACCCGCCGCAGCATGCCCGAGCGAAAAGACCCCGCCAGTCCGCATCGAAACGGACAGGCCAGCAACCGGGCATCGGAGTCGCCCGCACGCGACCATGTCGTGCTTCGGCATGCGCTGCGCGTCACGCTCGCGATCGCGCTCGTCATCTGGTTCATCGTCGCCGCATTGCTGCTTGGGCTGCGTTATGTCGTGCTGCCGCGCGTCGATCTGTTTCGTCCGCGCATCGAGACGATCCTGTCGGACCGGCTGCATGCGCAGTTGCGCATCGACCGGCTCGCGCCGCACTGGTCCGGGTTTCAGCCCGGCATCGACGTCACCGGTCTGACGATTCGCGACCGTCACGGCCAGATCGCGCTCGACGTGCCGCATGCGACCGCGACCGTCGCATGGCGCTCGCTTGTCCAACTGTCGCCGCTGCTGTCGAGCCTGATCGTCGACCGCGCGGACGTGCTGATCCAGCGCGAGGACGACGGCGCGCTCGCGGTGGCCGGCGTGCAGGTGCCGAGCGCGCACAGCGGCAACGCGACGTTCTCCACCTGGCTGTTGCGCCAGCAGGCGATCGTGTTCCGCGGCGGCACGCTGCGCTGGCTCGACTCGACCCGCGACATGCCGGAGCTCGTGCTGCACGACATCCGCCTCGCGATCCTGAACGACGGCTACGACCACCGCTTCGCACTGCAGGCGCCGAGCGAGAGCACGCTGCTCCATGGCCCGCTCGACTTCCGCGCCCACTTCAAACACGCGCGCTTTTCGCAGGCCGGCAAGCCGATCGACTGGGACGGCGACGCGTATCTGTCCACCGGACCGGTCGATCTGCCGACGCTCGCGCGCTACGTGAACCTGCCGATCACGACCTATGCCGGCCGCATCGACAACGCGATCTGGGCGCATTTCGCGCACGGCCGCATCGAGTCGGCGAGCGGCTCGCTCGACGGCGCCGGCGTCGGCCTGCGCGTGCGCCCGACGCAGCCGAAGCTCGACCTGCCCGTCGCTCACTTCGACTGGCGCGCGGACATGGCGCCCAGCGACTTCACGCTGAAGCTCAGCGACTTTCGCGCGGAACTCGGACAGCCGCCGCTGCCGGACGGCACGCAGCTCACGCGCGTGCTGTCGCTGTCGACGCTCGAAGCGCGCTTCCGGCAGCACTCGGTGCAGCACGGGCAGCTGTTCTCGGTGCGCGGCGACCGGATCGATCTCGGCATCCTCGCGGAGTTCATGCGCACGCTGCCGCTGCCGTCGCGCGTGCTGAACGAGCTGGTGCGCTTCAATCCGCGCGGGCTCGTCGCGAACTACGACCTCGGAATGGAGCGCGCGCGCCCCGAGGCGAACGAGGCCGCCGCCGAGCAGCGCAGCGGCGCGATGGAGCCGATCATCCATTACCGCTTCAAGGGCGATCTGCAGGGCATCAGCGTCGCCGCGCAGGAGCCGCCGCCGGGCCTCACCGCGCGCAATCACCCGCGCGCCGGCCTGCCGGGCGTCGAGAACCTGTGGGGCCACATCGACGCGGACGAAAAGCACGGCTGGGTGAAGCTCGACACGGTGAACGCCGCCGTCACGGTGCCCGGCGTGTTCGACGATCCGCATCTGACGTTTGCGCGGCTCTTCGGGTCGGCGGACTGGACGGTCGCCGATCATCGCGAGCCCGGCGACACGCACAAGGCGTTCAGCGTCAACGTGACAGAATTCGGCCTCGCGAACGCGGACGCGCAGGTGCGCGCGAGCGGCCACTACGCGAACCCGGGTCACGGCCGCGGCTCGCTCGACATGAAGGCGGTTTTCGACGAGGCGCGCGTCGGGTCGATCGGCCGCTATCTGCCGACGAGCCTGCGCGAGACGACCCGTCACTATCTCGCCCACGGCCTGCAGGCGGGCACCTCGCGCGGCGCGACGATCGAGGTCCACGGCGATCTGACGAAGTTCCCGTATGCACGCGACCCCGACGCCGGGCAGTTCCGCATCGTCGCGCCGTTCACGGGCGGCCGCTTCGACCCGTCGCCGTATCCGCCGCGCAGGATGCGCAACGGCGTGCTGAACGTCTGGCCGGCGTTCGACGGCCTCGACGGCCAGTTCATACTGCACAACAACAAGCTGCGTTTCGACGTCGCGCACGGCCGCTACCGCAATTTCGCGCTGCGCGACGTGACCGGCGTCATCGACGACACCGGCACGCCCGGCACCAACCTCGTGATCGCGGGCAGCGGGCGCGGGCCGCTCGCGGACCTGATCGACTACGTGAACCGCAGCTCGCTCGGCACGATGTCGCGGCACGTCGGCGACAAGGTGAGCGCGCAAGGACCGGCGACGCTCGCGCTCACGTTGACGATCCCGCGCATTCCGCATCCGCCGGTTCACGCGGAAGGGACGATCGGCTTTCTCGGCAATCAACTCGCGTTCGACCATGCGCCGCCGCTGTCGAACCTGACCGGGCTGTTGCGCTTCTCGAACCGCACCGTGGCGACTAATCGGCTCAGCGCGCGCTTTCTCGGCGGCGACGTGCGCGCAGGCGGCGATCTGCGCGAAAACGGCCGTTATGCGTTCGACCTGAACGGCGACGTGTCGGCCGACGCCGCGCGCAACCTCGGCCTGCGCGGGCCGGCGGCGACGCTGCTCACGCGGGTCGACGGACACGCACCGTACAGGCTCAGTGTGCGCGGCGCGCGCGGCGGGCTGCCCGAGGTCAGCGCGTCGGCGGATCTGGCCGCGCTCGCGCTGGATCTGCCCGCGCCGTTCGGCAAGAAGGCCGGCGAGCCGATGCCGTTCGCGCTGTCGTTGCGGCCGCAAGCCGAAGGCCGAACCGGTGCGGGGCCTCGCGTGCAGCACGCGGCGCTGACGCTCGGCCCGCTCGCGGCGAACTATCTGCTGCGGCCGATGCCGGGCGGGCAGTTGCCGGAAGTCGTGCGCGGCGCGATCGGACTTAACCGGCCCGCGGATCTGCCGTCGGACGGCGTGGTGGCGGCAGCCGACCTGCCGGCGTTCGATGCGGATGCGTGGCGGCGTCTGTTCCAGCAATTGCGGCCGGCGCCGGCGAAGGCGCCTGCCGGTGCGGGGTCGGCGGCGCAGGCCGGCGGTTCGGCTGCGGGCGACGTGGGCGCGTCCCGGCCGGCAAATGGCGCGGGGGTCCGGCAGGCGTCGGAGGCGTTGGTTACGAGTTCTTCGGCGTCGACGGCCGCGACGTCCGCGTCGGATTCGGGGTCGGCGGCGTCAACGGGAGCGACTCTCTCCGCGTCGGAGTCGGAGTCCGCGTCGCGATCCGCGCCGGCCTCGGTGTCGGCGTCGTCAGCCGGAGCGCGTCCATCCACGTCGCCTGCCGCCCCGGCCTCGGCTTCCCCGGCGCCCCCGTCCGCCCTCGCGAGCGCGCTGCTGCCGTACCTCCCGACGCGCGCCGCGGCCCACGTCGGCACGCTGACGCTCCTCAAACGCCACTGGGAAGACGTCGTCGTCGGCGCGACGCGCAGCGGCAACGAGTGGCAGGCCAACGTCGCGTCGAACCAGGTGTCCGGCCATCTGTCGTGGAAGCCCGGCCCCGTGCGCGGCGCGCCGGGCACGATCGAGGCGCGTCTCGCGCGGCTCGTCTTGCCGGCCGCGACCGAGAACGACCTGCTCGGCCAGGCGATCTCGCAGCCCGTGCAGAACATGCCGGCCATCGATCTCGTCGTGAACCAGCTGATCGTCCACGACCACGATCTCGGCCGCCTGCAGGTGAACGCGCACAACCTCGAAGAAGACGGCGTGCCGGTCTGGCGGCTCGACATGCTCGAACTCAGCAACCCGGACGCACGCCTCACCGCCACCGCGAACTGGCGCACCATCGACGAATCCGGCACCGACGAGCACGAGCCGACCGCCCCGCGCCGCACCGCCGTCGACTTCCGCCTCGACGTGAAGGACGCGGGCGCGCTGCTCGAACGCGCCGGCGTGCACAACATGCTGAAGGGCGGCGAAGGCGTGCTGTACGGCGACGTCGACTGGCGCGGCGCCCCCAACCTGATCGACTACCCGACGCTCACCGGCAACCTCGCGATCGACATGCGCAACGGTCAGATCCTGCGGGTCAATCCGGTTGCAGCGCGGCTGCTCTCGCTCGTGAGCCTGCAAAGCATCGCGCGCTTCCCGACGACGGATTTCCGCGGCGTCCTCGACCAGGGCCTGCACTTCTCGCAGATGACAAGCGCCGTGCGCATCCACAACGGCGTCGCGCGGACCGACGACTTCCGCGTCGTCACCGCGCCCGCGCGCGCCAGTGCGTCCGGCGAAGTCGACCTCGTGCAGCGCACGCTCGGATTGCACGTGCACGTCGCGCCGACGATCAGCGCCGGCGCCGCGGTCGTCGCGGTCGCGATCGTCAATCCGCTGCTCGGCCTCGGCGCGCTCGCGGCGGACTTCGCGCTGTCGCATTCGATCGAAGCCGCGTTCGCGCTCGACTACTCGGTCACCGGCACGTGGACTCACCCCGTGGTCGAGCGGGTGCACCACGATCAAGGTAAGATGACCACGCAGGCGCCGGCCGTCGCGCAGTAGCC